>Ga0299915_10000056_pt1 | contig 75768 bp, 61 predicted proteins | sample RVTome_13_FD_200263 | JGI IMG/M metagenome (GOLD analysis project Ga0299915, IMG submission 200263) | Soil microbial communities from uranium-contaminated site in the Upper Colorado River Basin, Wyoming, United States - RVT92D227 (version 2) ...
ACCTAGCAAACGTGTTCTTCGAAGAGCCGGATGCGGGAAATCTGCACGTCCGGATCTGTGGGGGCCTCGGGAAACCGGGGCTACCCGACTCTCGTGGCGTCCTGGCGTTCGATCCCGAAGCGGCGGTCTCGTCAACGCTCGTGCTTCGTTCGCGCACTTGCGCCGCGCCTTCCGGGCGCACACATGGGGTGGTGAACTCAGGTTGGACCGCGGTATGACGCGCACATGCGAAGCCTGCGCGTACTCGGTCTGGCCGTCCTGCTCTGCGCGCTGGTCGGCTCGGCAGACGCGAGCTTCATCAACCACAGCACGCGAGAGATCGCCAAGCTCGTGCTCACCGAGCTCGAGCAGGCTCCCGCGAAGCCGGCGGCGAAGCCGTAGCGTCTCCAGCATGTTCGGAGCCGTCGCATCGCTGCTCGAGCGGCCGCTCGTCGTCGGCCGAGAGCCGCTGCGAGCGCTCGACGCGATCGTCGTGCTCGGCGCGCCGCTGTGGCCCGGTGATCGACTGACGCCGATCCTCGTCGAGCGCGTCGACGCAGCCGCTGCGCTGTTTCGCGACGGCGGTGCGTCGCTCGTCGTCGTGACCGGCGGCGTGACCAACGGCGCGACGCGGGCCGAGGCCGACGTGATGGCCGACGCCTTGCGCGAGCGAGGCGTGCCGGAGGTCGTCGTCGAGAACGCGTCGAAGACCACCGCCGAGAACGCGCGGCTCACCGCGGCGCTGCTCGCTCCCCGAGGTGCACGCTCGGTGTGGATCGTGACCCAGCCCTTTCATGGCCGGCGAGCGGCGCGGCTGTTTCGCGCGGCCGGGCTCGACGCGCATGTCTGGCACATCGACGATAGCCTCGAGTATCGCGATCGCCGGCGAGCGGTGCGCTGGCTCGTCCGCGAGTACGCGGCGTGGGGCGCGCTGCTAGTGCGGCGTCAGGGCTAGCTCGACGACCGGCTTGCCGGCCGGGCCGACCTTGGTCTGGATCCGGTCCTCGGTGATCCCCTGATCGACGAGGTACCACTTCAAGGCCTCGGCGCGCCGCTTCGCGAGCTCGTCGCCGCCGGCCTTGTCGGGACGACCGGTGATCGTGATCCGCACGTCGGGGCGTGTGGCGAGGATCCCGAGCAGCGGCTGCATCGAGGTACTGGCCGCGTTCGTGACCCGGGCGCGGGCGCCCTCGAACTTCACGCTCGCTGCACGACCGAGCGCGCTGGTGACCTCGGCGGGCACGGTATCTGGACAGCCGTCATCGTCGTCGATGCCGTTGCGGGTCTCGGGCTCGAGCGGACAGACATCGCGCGCGTCTTCGATCCCGTCGTGCTCGTTGTCGGGATCGGGGCAGCCGTCCTCGTCGGAGAATCGGTCGAAGTCCTCGGCGGCATCCGGACATGCGTCCGCGGTGGCGATGATGCCGTCGCCATCGGGATCGGGCTCGCTGCAACCGTCGCCATCATCGATGCCGTTGACGGTCTCGCGCTCGGTCGGGCAGCGGTCCAGTCGATCGGGGATGCCGTCGCCATCGAAGTCAGTGTCGTCGGGCGTGATCGGATCCGGATCGGGATCGGGGGTGCGAGGACCGGCGGTGCGCTTGATCGGTGGACCGAAGGTCGTCGCGACGCCGAGCTGCAGCTCGACCGTCCACGTGGTTCCAGTGTCCCGTGCGGCCATGATCCCGTGACGTAGATCGAGCCGCACGAGCCAGCGATCGGAGACCGGCACGGAGGCACCGGGGCCCCAGTACACGACGGGGTCGGTCTCCTTCGACATGAACGGCGACGACGAGGCGATCGTCTCGCCGCCGCCGCCGACGACGAGGTGAGGGCGCACGAAGCGCGAGCCGGCGAGCCGGATCGACGCGTGCGCACGCCAGCCGAACACCGGGGCGAAGTACGACCTCCGGGCGCCTTCGCCCTCGAACGTGGTGCCTCCCGTGAACGCGGTCGCGATCGAGAGCTCCCCCTCGACGGTGAGCTGGAGGCGAAATGCCCCGCGCTCGACGAGTGCCGGGATCGCGAGCCAGCCGAGCCGACCACCGACGACGGGCGCGGTATTCGGCACCTGCTCCGGCGCCCACGAGTTGCCGAGCTCGGTGCGATCGGAGAACCAGCCGAACCCGACGAAGCCGCTGGCCTCGAAGTCCGGCTCGGAATGCGCGGGCCGGATCCCGACAACGCCCGTAGCGATCGTGATCACGACCGCAGCACTGGCCCCTGTGCGCACATCGTAATGATACACGGCTTGCGCTGGCGTTCACAAAAGAGCCAAAGTCGCGGGGTCGATGCTCACCTTCAGCGCCAACCCCGACGTCGCCGAGCAGCAGATGAACGCGATCATCTTTTACCTGACCGCGTTCGGGTACATCGATGGGGATTTTGACTTCACCGAGAAGACGTTCGTCCGCGTCTACATCCGCCAGCTCATCACGGCACGCGCGAACACGGCGATGGCGGACGCGGATCCGAAGCTCCGGGACGAGGTGATCGGCAAGTTCGTCGGGCACTTCCACGAGGTGTTCGAGCAGATCGATCGCAGCGTGAAGGATCTGTTCGACGAGGCGGTCGCCGACGGCGAGGATGTCGAGAAGTTCGTCTACGCGAAGCTCAAGCTCCGCAGCTACGAGATCTTCCACAGCTTCGATCACAACAACCAGCACGAGCTGCTCGCGACGATCGACGAGCTGATCTACGCCGACGGCAACGCCCATCCGGCCGAGCAGAAGTTTCGCAAGGAGCTCGAGCAGCTGCTCGACACCACGTCGACGCTGTTGCCGAGCGACATCGAGATCCTTCGCGATCAGAGCCGGGTCGCGATCGGGAACGCGGCACCCGACACGGTCCAGGCGCGGCTCGAGGATCACCCGTTCTTCTCGAGCTTCGAGCAGCATTACTCTGCAGACCCCCAGCGCATCCGCCAGCAGGCCTCCGCCGATCTCGATCTGATGAAGCGGTTCGTCGCGAAGCTCGATCAGCAGCGCGCCGCGGGCGCCGGCAAGCTCGCCGGCAAGAAGACGATCACGGAGTTCGCCGGCGAGCAGCCGTTCCTCGACGGTCACGTCTACGTCCACCCCGCAGATCCGGATCGCGTCTACGAGCTCACGGTGCTCGGCGATCTCCACGGCTGCTACAGCTGCCTCAAGGGCGCGCTGCTCCAGGCCGACTTCTTCGCGAAGCTCGAGGCCTGGAAGCTCGACAAGCGGAAGCCGGAGCCCAAGCTCGTCATGCTCGGCGACTACATCGATCGCGGCCGCTTCAGCTACAACGGCGTGCTGCGCGCGGTGATGCAGCTGTTCCTCGCGGCACCCGAGCACGTGTTTCCACTGCGCGGCAATCACGAGTACTACATCGAGTATCGCGGCCGCATCTACGGCGGCGTGAAGCCCGCCGAGGCGATCAACACGCTCGTCGGTCACATGCCCGGCGAGATCTTCGCCGAGTACATGCACATGTTCGAGGCCCTGCCGAACATGCTGTTCTTCGACGACCTCATGTTCGTGCACGCCGGCATCCCGCGCGATGTCGACATCAAGGCGAAGCTCGGAGACCTGTCCGGGCTCAACGATCCGGACGTGCGGTTCCAGATGCTGTGGAGCGATCCGTCGTCGGCGGACTACATCCCCGACGAGCTCCAGGCGCAGAACGCGCGCTTCCCGTTCGGCAAGCAGCAGTTCGAGGCGTTCATGCAGCGCCTGGGCTGCTCGATGATGGTGCGCGGTCACGAGAAGGTCGATTCGGGCTTCAAGCCGATGTACAGCGACCAGACCTCGCTCATCTCGGTGTTCTCCGCCGGCGGCGCCGACAACGCGGACCTGCCCGAGGACTCGAGCTACCGCACGGTGACGCCGATGGCCGCGACCATCCGGCTCGAGAACGGCACCGCGTCGGTGACCCCGTGGTTGATCGACTACAAGCGCTTCAACGACCCCAGGCGGAACCGGTTCTTTGCCTCGCCGCCGGAGATCGAGCACAAGGTCGGATGAGGGACGGCCGGCGCGATGTCGACGCCGAGACCCAGCTCGATCGCGAGCTGGACGAGAGGCATCGCCTGCCGTCGCCGCCGCCGAGCAGCCGCGCCCATCGCGTACGCTATTCGCTCTCGGTGATCGTCGTGGTCTCGCTCGTGGGTGGACTCGTCGCGTACTTGATCACCACGATCGTGACCAGGACCCACGCGTCCACGACCTGGGTGTTCGGGCTCGCCGGTCTCGTGATCGCGGGGCTCGCGTGGGGCGTGAGCGGGGCGAACCGGGCGCGAGTCACCACCACCGATCGCTTCGTCGACATGGCGATCAGCGCGGTCGTTGCTTCGATGGTGCTCGGGATCGTGCATCCGAAGCCGCTCTCCGGCTTGTTCTCGTCCTCGCTCGAAGAAGCCCGATCGTTCGGGGGCACCGGGATCGGTGGCGTGCCTCGATTTCACGAGATCATGACGTGGAGCGCGGTCGCCGCATGCGGGGCGTTCGCGCTCGCGGCGCTCGTACGGCTTGCCCTGGAGCGCGCGCGATCGCCAAGCAAGTGACCTGGTACGTCTACGTCGCCCGCTGCGCCGATGGCACGCTGTACTGCGGCATCGCCCGCGACGTCACCACGCGGATCGCCGAGCACGACGCCGGCACCGGCGCGAAGTACACCCGAGGCCGAGGCCCGCTCGCGCTGCTCGTCGCGCGGCGTTGTCGCGACAAGGGCAGGGCGCTGCGCCTCGAGTACGCGATCAAGCAGCTGACCCGTGCCGAGAAGGAGGCGCTCGTCGGGGCGCCGGCCCGGATCGCGGCGATCGCGCGCCGGATCTAGAACGATCTAGAACGATCTAGAACGATCTAGAACGATCTAGAACCTGCGCTCGCAGCAATGCACGATCCGCGACCCGTGGGAGATACTCGCGGCGATGGCAGTCCAGAACATCCCCGTGGTCGACCTTCGGGATTGGATCGAGGGTGGCGCAGCGCGCCAGCGGTTCGTCCGGACGGTCGGCGAGTCACTCGTCGACATCGGGTTCTTCGCCGTGAAGCACCACGGCGTTCCCGACGAGCTGACCGGTCGCGCCTACGAGGCCGCTCGCGCATTCTTCCACCTGCCGCCCGCGATCAAGGCGCGCTATCACGATCCCGCGAAGCAGGGCCAGCGCGGCTTCACCGGCTTCGGCACGGAGCACGCGCGCGATTCGCAGGCACCGGACCTCAAGGAGTTCTGGCAGGTCGGGCGGCCCGACGTGCCCGACGATCATCCGGTGCATCGGCTGTTCGGCCCGAACTTCTGGCCGGCCGAGATCTCCGAGCTCGGGCCCGCGCTCGTCGAGCTCTATCGCCACCTCGATCGGCTCGGCGCGCTCTTGCTCGAGGCATGCGCGGCGTTCATCGACGAGCCCGCGGATCGCTTCGCCGGCATGGCGACCGACAGCGACACGATCGTTCGCGTCCTGTATTACCCGCCCGTGTCACCCGACGTGCAGCCGGGAGCCGTTCGCTCCGCGGCCCACGAGGACATCAACCTCATCACGTTGCTCTCGGGTGCGACTGCCGAGGGCCTCGAGCTCCTGCTTCGCGACGGTACCTGGATGCCCGTGCACACCGGCTTCGATACGATCGTGGTCGATTCCGGCGACATGTTGCAGAACGCCACGAACGGGCTCTTCAAGAGCACCACCCACCGTGTCGTGAATCCCGGCGATGCGGTGAGCGAGCGGTTCTCCATGCCGTGTTTCGTGCACGCGCGCGTCGATATCGACCTCTCGCCGTTGTCGTCGTGCATCGCGCGCACGGGCGGCAAGCAGCTCTACCCGAGCATCACCGCGGGTGAGTATCTCGCGCAGCGGCTCCGCGAGATCGGGCTCGGCTAGCGGTCAGCGACCGTGAGCGCGGCCACGCCAGTTCGGCTCACCGGGCGGACCGCGGGCGCGATACCATCGTCGTATGTGGAGGCTCCTCGTCCTCGGAAGTTTGTTCGTGGGCCTGACCGGCCAGGCGCTCGCCAACGGGCGCGCGCCCGGATCGTCGACGATCAACTTTCGTAAGGGAATGGAGAGCCACATCGCCGCGGGCATGACGTTCGGCGTCGTGCTCTCCGACGATGGCGGCACGACCTGGACGTGGATGTGCGAGGACGCGGTCGGGTACGGCGGCATGTACGATCCGGACTACGCGTTCACGAGCACCGGCTCGCTGTTCGCGACGACGTTCGACGGGCTCAAGGTCAATCGTGATGGCTGCGTGTACGAGCCTTCGGTGTTGTCGCCCGCAGCCCCGGCGATCAAGTTCTTCTCGACCGTGACCGTGGGCCCGGATGGAACGATCTACGCGGCGGCCGCGGACCCGACGGACGGCAAGATCTACAAGAGCACCGACAACGGCGTGACGTTTCCCACCTCGGCGACGCCGGGGATGATCAACGACTGGTGGCAGAGCCTCGAGGTCGCACCGTCGAACCCGAGCATCGTCTACATCGCCGGCTACCGCCTCCAGCAGTCGAAGGTGTTCCTGCTGCTGCGCAGCGACAACGCGGGCCAGAGCTACACGCCGCTGCCCGTCGACGACTTCGCCGTGATGCCGAACTCGACGCTCGAGATCGCCGGCATCTCGAAGACCGATCCGAACCTCGTCTACGCGCGCATCACGCTCGAGGACAACGCGATCAGCGATGCGATCTATCGCAGCACCGACGGCGGGCAGAACTGGACGCGGATCTTCGGCAAGCAGGGCAACATCTCGTTCGTGGTGCGCGCGAACGGCGACCTCGTCGCCGGCACCCAGGCGCTCGGGACGTTCAAGGCGACCGACAACGGCACGCTCGGTGCGTTCACCGAGGTGGCCGGCGCACCGCACATCAACTGCCTCGCCGAGAACGCCGCCGGCGAGGTGTGGGCCTGCACGCAGAACTACGGCTCGCCGCAGGTGCCGACCGACAACTTCGGGATCATGAAGACCACGGATCTCGCGGCCTGGACCGGCGTCCTCAAGTTTCAGGATCTCGGCGATCCCGAAGGTTGTCCCGCGGGGACCGTGCAGAAGGACAAGTGCGACGTCCAGCTCTACTGCGGGCTGTGCGCGCAGCTCGGCTGCACGCCAGATCGCAACTGCGCCGGCGGCGATGGCGGCACCGATGCCACCGTGGTGCCGAAGAATCCGAAGGGCTGCTGCCAGACCGGCAGCGACGGCGTCCCGGGCCTCCTGGCACTCGGCGTGGCGATTGGTATGGTGGTGTTCCGCCGCCGCCGGCGTAGCTGATGCTGTCCTTCCTCGACCGCTTCGCATATCGATCGCAGCACCTGTCGTTCCTGATCAACGCGACGGTGATGCAGGAGGCGGCTCGTTTCGTGACGCGCACGCCGCGTCCTCGAGTCGAGGCCGATCAGCTACGCGCGGTCTACCGGCGGCGCAACGAGCTGCACGCGCGCGACCTCGCGAACGTCGATGCCGGGCTCTATCCACGCGAGCTGCTGTTCGACTTCCCGATCCGTCAGTTCCTGCGATCGCTGCCGCGGCTCGTCGCGGATACGCCGCGCGTGGTCAGGCGAATGCGCGCCGGCGACTACAAGGACATTCCGGTCGTCGACAAGCAGCGATACCCCGCCTATTACCGGCGCACGTTTCACTGGCAGACCGACGGCTACTTCAGCGAGCACTCCGCGGAGATGTACGAGCTCGGGGTGGAGCTACTGTTTCGCGGCACCGCCGATGTGATGCGGCGACAGGTGATTCCACCGATCACGCGGTTCGTACGCGCGGCCGGCGGTGCACATCGCGTGCGTTTGATCGATGTCGCCTGCGGCACCGGGCGGGTCTTGCACCAGCTCTGGCGAACGCACCCCGCGATGCGTCTGTGGGGTGTCGATCTATCGCCCGCGTACGTTCGCACCGCGCGCAAGCGTCTGGCCGAGGTCGACGAGCTGGCGATCGCGGTCGAGAATGCCGAGGCACTACCGTTCGCCGACGGCACGTTCGACGTGGCGACCAGCGTCTATCTGTTTCACGAGCTGCCGCGCAACGCCCGCCGCAACGTGGTGGCCGAGCTGCACCGGATCGTGCGGCCCGGCGGGCTCGTCGTGATCGAGGACTCCGCGCAGATCTCCGAGAGCGCGGAGATCGCGTCGGCGCTGCGAGAGTTTCCGCGAGAGTTTCACGAGCCGTTCTACGCCGACTATCTCGGTGACGACCTCGCGGTCATGCTCGCGGAGGCCGGGTTCGTGATCGAATCGGTCGAGCCGCACCTGGTGGCGAAGGTCGTCGTGGCACGCCGGCAGTGAGCCCGTTCGCGAGGGGCGCGTCGGCGCACCCGTGCTGCAGCGCTACAACTCGGTTCTTGATTTCCATGGGAGATCACATACCCACGGAAGTACGTGTCTTGCAGCAGGGCTTCCGATGCGCTCGTGGATGATCGAGCGGCTCGACGCGGGGACCCGGCTCCACCACGCCGACGCGGATGCCGAGCGTGACGTCCTGTTCCGCGACGATGCAGCACCCACCGACTACCTCGTCTTCTTGATGCGGGTGTACGGCTTCGAGGCGCCCCTCGAGTCCGCGCTCGCGATGACTCCGGACTTCGAGCTCGTCCTCGACCTCCGGGAGCGCCACAAGGCCTCGTACCTCGCCCAGGACCTGCTCGCGATCGGACTACGACCGCACGAGGTCGCCGAGATGTCGCAGTGCCTGACGATCCCGCAGTTCGGCAGCGCCGCGGAGGCGCTCGGATGGATGTTCGTCGTCGAGCGCGCCACCCTCGCGCACGGTGGGATCCGCCGTCACCTACTGACGAAGTTGCCGCGGGAGATGACCCACGCCTCGGCCTATCTCCAGCGCTACGAAGGTGTGGTCGACACGCGGTGGCGGCAGTTCGGTGCGGTGCTCGACGACGTCGCGCACCACCCGGCGGTCGCCGATCGGATCGTGGTCGCCGCGAACGAGGCGTTCCGCGGCCAGCGGCGCTGGCTCGCGCACCAGCACCAGGGCGCGCACGCCGAAGCGGTGTAGCGTACGTCCGGTGAACCCCATGTCCGACGACGCGCGTGCACGGCTTGACCCCCTGCGGACCGAGCTCGGTCAGATCGATCGCGAGATCCTCGGGCTCGTCGCTCGCCGGCAAGCACTCGCGCAACGCATCGGCCAGGTGAAGCGTGACGCCGGGATCCCCACGCGTGACTACCGGCAGGAGCGCGATGTCGTCGAGCGGGCGCGGGCCGCCGCGGTCGAGCACGGGCTCTCCCCGGTCCTCGGCGAGGAGCTGATCCTCGCGCTGATCCGCGGCTCGCTCACGATCCAGGAGCAGGACACGGTCGCGACGAAGGGCGAGGGCAGCGGGCGGCGGGTCCTCGTGATCGGCGGTTCGGGGCACATGGGCCGGTGGTTCGTGCGCTACCTCGGGGCGCAGGGCTTCACCGTCGAGATCGCCGACCCCGTGGGGGACAGCCCACCCGGCGTCGTGCTCCATCGCGATTGGCGCACGGTCACGCTCGACCACGAGCTGATCGTCGTCGCGGCCCCGATGCCTGCGACCGCGGCGATCCTCGAGGAGATGGCAGCGGCGCCACCGAAGGGCGTGGTGTTCGACGTCGGCTCGCTCAAGAGCCCGCTGCGGAAGGGGCTGCACGCCCTGCGCGCGGCCGGCGGCAACGTGACGTCGGTGCACCCGATGTTCGGTCCCGATACCGAGCTGCTCAGCGGCCGGCACGTGATCTTCGTCGACATCGGCGCACCGCAGGCAACCGCCGCGGCGCGCGCGTTGTTCGAGCCGACGATGGCGACACTCGTCGAGATGGACCTCGAGAGCCACGATCGGCTGATCGCGTACGTGCTCGGGCTCTCGCACGCCCTGAACATCGCGTTCTTCACCGCGCTCGCAGACAGCGGCGAGGCCGCGCCTCGACTCGCGACGCTGTCGTCGACGACGTTCGATGCCCAGCTCGGCGTCGCCGCGAGGGTCGCCGACGAGAACCCAGATCTGTACTTCGAGATCCAGACGCTCAACGACTACGGTACCGAGTCGCTCGCCGCGCTGCTCTATGCCGTCGAGCGGCTGAGGTCCGTGGTGCGCGCGAACGATCTCGAAGGATTTCGCGGGCTGATGAACCGTGGTCGTTCTTATCTTCAAGAGCGCAAACAACGATAGCGGCAACTCCGGTGGCCACTGCAGCGTGTCGGCCGCATCGGAAGCCGTCGAAACATCATCGAGCGGGCGAGCACGACGATTGCAACGCGGCGCGGCGAATGCGCCCGACCTGGTTCCTGATGTTCGCGTGCGCCATCGCGGCGTGTGCGAGTGACGACAACGATCTCGAGACCGACGACCTCGAAGCCATCGACGACGGCAAGGCCGACGGATCCGGCGAGCTCCGCGTTCGCGCCTCGGATACGACCTTGTGGGTCGACCGTGCGCTCGAGCGGCGCGGGGATCTCTTCGTGTTGCACGGGCGCACCAGCCGCAACCTCACCGACGGCAACGCGTTCATCTTCGACGACGTCTTCGGCGAATTCGCCCAGCAGTCCGCGCGCACGTTCGAGGTGGTCTGGCGCGACTCGGAGCTCCGCGGTGTCGTCGACGGCGTGAATCTGTTCACCTCGCTCGGCTTCGTGCACTCGCGCAGCCGGCCGGATCGCCTGACCTCGCGGGTGGTCGTGCGGCCTCGGCTCGGACCGACGAGCGGCTCCTCGAGCCTCGCGCTGACCGCCGAGCTCACGCCGGTGATCGCCGCGGGGCGCACCGTGTACCGGATCAAGGGCCGCTCGACGAAGCCGATCACCGCGCTCGCGACGACGTCGGGCTCGCTACGGATGCTCGATGCCACCCACTTCGAGCTCGACCTCGACTTTGCCCAGCTCGTCACCCAGACCGCCCCGGGCACCCAGCTCGCGGTGACGGCCACGCACGCGACCAACACGACGACGATCCGCGCGAGCCTCGGGCTCTCGGTGAAGCGTCTCGGGCTGACGTCGGGCGACATCGAGGTCGTGTTCCCCTCACCGGCGTGCACCGCGGAGAGGCTCGCGTGTCTCCAGGACCTGCCCGATGGGACGCTCGATCTCGCATCGTGTGGGCCCGCGCTCGAGGTCGGTCGCTGTGCCGGCCAGGTCGGTGCGTTCATCGATGGTCCTGCGATCGATGCGACGCTCGTGACCCTCGACGCCCGCCTCGTGGATCCGGCCGGCTTCGCGAGCGACGCGACCGGGCTCGTCGGCGCGGATCGCGCGGTGGCGTTCACCGCAGCCGTTCGCCAGCAGATCGCGGCCGGGCTCGACGGTGACCGAGGCCTGTGGCTCGCCTCCACGACCGCCCGGCAGACCCTGCTCGACCGCGACGTCGAAGGCCCGCTCGACGCTGCCTATGCTCGCCCGCTGTCGCTCGTGACACCCCACACGCCGGTCGCCGGCGACCTCGCGGCGACTCGCCAGGTCTGCGCGGATGCCCTGCTCGCGAAGCTGGCGGGCACGGACTTCGTGGCGACCGAATTCCATCGCTCGCTCGACGAGCTGACGAAGCAGTTCCGCGCGCGGCACGTGCAGAACATCCGCGAGTTCCGCGAGACGATCATCCCGGAGACCTTCACGAGCATGCCGAACATCGACTTCTACATCGGGCAGTGGCTCGATCCCCACGTCGAGGTCTCCGTCGACCGCACCACCGGCATGGTGACGAACGTGCTCGTCGAGATCGACTGACCTGGAGCATCCCGTTCGATCGAAACCAGGCGATCGCGTCGCGGAGTGCGGGTTCGAGCGGGCTCACCGTGTAGCCGAGCTCCTGCGTGGCCTTGTCGCTCGTGAACCGGAAGCGATCGGTGTACGCGTAACGAACCTGCGTCGAGTTGAGGAGCGGTTCCCTGCCGATGGCGAACCTTGGTGCCGGCGCGCCGGGTGGCGACGACCTGGTGGCCGCCGGAGATGAGCTCCGTGGCGAGGTTGCCTCCGAGCAACCCACTCGCTCCCGTGATGACGGCGCGTGACATCCACGCAACTTACAGGATTTGTCCGGCCTGTCCGGCTACTTGGCCGGCCACCGGACAGTCGGCCGGCCACTCGTAAGGGCTCGGGATCACGAGCGGTGACGCGGCGTGACACTTGCTGGAGCAGGCCGCATGCTTCGCCTGTCGACCGTTATTGGCATCCTCGCAACACTCGTTGTCACCCTGCCAGCCTGCGTGGAGGACGAGGTCGAGGATGGCGAGGACGACGCGTTCCCGAGCGGCAAGGCCGACGGCGGGATCGACGAGGGATCGCCCGAAGCGCTCGGCGTCCTCGCACTCGTCAACGATCCGGGCTCGACGGCGAGCAAGCTCAAGAGCGGCGCCCGCGTGACGACCCGGGTCGCGAACAACATCGTCGGTCATCGCGATGGCGCAGACGCCGTTGGCGGCACCGCCGATGACGACAGCTTCGACTCGCTCGCCGAGCTCGACGCGATTCCATTTGTCGGGCCCGCGACGCTCAACGCGCTGCTCGAGCACGCGCGCGCCCGCGGTCTCGTCCAGCAGACCGGCGCGCGGATCGACGTCGTGTTCTCCCCGCAGGTCGCGGCGAATTCGAGCAACGCTCGCATCGCGAAGCTGATCCGCGAAGCGCAGCACACGGTCGATGTCGCGATGTACAGCTACTCCGACGCCGGCATCTCGGCGGCGCTCGCCGATGCGGCCGATCGCGGAGTCCAGGTCCGGTTCCTGTTCGACACCGCGCGCGACGACAAGAACCTCACCGACCCGGCCGCACGTGCGGCTTCGAAGTCGGGCAGGATCGAAGCCGACGGCATGGACGTCCGCTACGTCAACAAGATCCTTCACCACAAGTTCGCGATCGTCGATGGCCCGCGCGATGACGCCTCCCGTGCCACGACCGCGAAGGTCGTGACCGGCAGTGCAAACTGGTCGAGCACCGGCGGCACCGTGTTCGACGAGAACACCCTGTTCGTCGAGAACAGCGCGGAGATCTCCGCATCGTTCCAGCTCGAGTTCGATGCTCTGTGGCGAGGCTCTCGCGAGTTCACGGGCCCGGCGTCCACGCAGGGGCAGTCGCTGGTCGGGATCACGCCAGCGCAGGTGCCCGACGAGGCGGGTCTCGGCGTGCTGTTCACTCGCGCGAACATGAAGCCCGGCGGCAGCGACGGCACGACGTGGAGCACCAACAAGGACCTGCTCTCGGTCTCCGATCAGTTCGTGGCCGCGATCGGCCGCGCGCAGACCTCGATCCACATCGCCTCGGGTCACATGCGGCTGCGCCCGGTTGCCGAGGCGCTGATCGCGAAGAAGCAGGCCGATCCGAGCATCGACATCAGCGTCTACCTCGACCAGCAGGAGTTCATCTCGGTCTCGGGCGACAACTTTCAGCGCGCCGAGGTCGAGGACTGCAAGGCGCGCGCGACGACCTCGAACGCGAAACGCGATTGCGGCTACAACGACTTCCTGTTCAGCAAGGCCCTCGTCGACGCGGGCATCGACGTTCGGTTCAAGAGCTACGCGTACCGCTGGGACCACACTTACGCGGTGCAGATGCACTCGAAGTACATGATCGTGGACGGCAAGGAGCTGATCTCGGGGAGCTACAACCTGTCGATGAATGCAGAGCACGCGACGTTCGAGAACGCGCTCCACGTCAGCGGCCCGCAGTTCGCACGCGTCACGGACGCATTCGAGCAGAACTTCGCGGCGATGTGGGAGACCGGTCGCGCGGACGACCTGCTCTCCAAGCTCCGCACCGAGATCGCGACCGCCGCGAACATCCCGCTCGTGTTCCCCTCGATGGCGCTGACGTATTCCGAGTTCGACCAGCTTCGCGTGTTGATCCGCTCCAACTGCACGCTCGCGGATTCTCCCGAGTTCCGCGCGAGCCCGGCGGCGCACAAGCTCTGCGCGCGCTGAACGACCGCCACGCAAGGCGAGAGGTCAGGACCGCGGTCGATCGATGGGATCGACGCCGCAGCTGACTTCTTCGTTCATGCTGGCGACCCGACCGGGTCGCTTCGAGCTCATCAAATGATCGGCGTGTCGACGCCGCCGTCACCGACGCCGGCATCGACGCGTGGCTTGTCGCCGTCACCACAGCCTGCCCCGACGGACAGCGCAGCGGCTGCGCCGACCACGGTGACCGCCAGCACGAGCGGAAGGACCATTCGCCGCCGCGGACGCTTCATGCCTCGTTGTCCCACGCTCCAGGGTCACGCTCCACTTGCGAAACTCGTGCGCTGCAACTCGCTGCAATCACTCGACTGCACTCGTCGAGCGAGGACCAGGCGGTCGTCATCACGGGACCGGTTCACGCGGCAGCCCGTGGCTTGATCGGTAGACCGAGCAGCTCGCGAACCTCGACGAGCGGCCTGGTCCAGTGGTCTTCCCACGGGAACACGGCGAGCTTCTCGGCGCGGAGACCGATCCGAAATGCGGAGACCACATCCAGCACGAGATCGGGCTTCGACGGCGTTCCGCGCAGCGTTCCGAGGGCCGCGAGAATGAGCGAGCTCGGACCCCGAACCTGCGCGAACGTGAAGGCCTGGAGCGCGATCTCGCTCGCGGGGTCGGTCTCGTAGCCGGTCACGACATGCCAGAGGTCGTGCGTCTGACGCAGCCGCTGGATCACGTATGCCATTCGCGGGTCGGGAACTTCGTCCGGTGCATGCTCGAACACGTCGGGCGACAGCCCGCGCGATCGCAGGAAGTCGGCGTACGCGCGGCCGAGCGTGCCTTCCGGAAGCGCTCCGAGGGCATCGAGGTCGACCGAGCGCGCGTCGATCAAGCGGCGCTCTTCGTAGAGCCGACGACCGCGTGGGTCATCGAAGAACCGATGGATCCGGCTCGCCATCGTCCCGGCGTTCGCATACATGCTGAACACGAGGACCTGATCGGTCTGCTCGGGATTCACCATCACACGCCCGAGGGCATCGAGGGCAAGGCGCCATCGCTGCCGCGCGGAGAGCTTGGTCGCGTCGACCGCTCGAGCGGGTCTGGTCTGGGGAGGCGTGACGTCGTCGGGTACGTGGGTCGCAGCTCGCGGACTCACGTCGAGCGGTGGGCTCGGGGGTGGGGCATTCGTGTGCATGGAGGCGGCGTTGGGAGAGTCGGGGTCGCTCGAGCGGATCGTCATGGTGCTACGGGCGATGGGGTGGGCGGTGGTTCGCTTGATCATGGTGGGCTTCTTGTTATTGTCAGACTGATAATAGTGATGGTACCAGTATTGTCAACATGAAAATAACAACACGATCCGCACGCCGCTTCGCGCGCCGGTCACGCTCGGAACCGCGGTCCGGCCGCACGATCAGCACGCTGCCAGTAGATGACACGGAGGAGATCCGAGGGACCGCGTCGACGGTGAGACCACGACGCATGGCCCGACGTGCCGGTGTCCGGATCGCGAGGTCGCGACGGGATCGCACCGACGTGCCGGCCAGGGAACCGGAGGTCGACGCCGACTCGTTCCTGTCCGGTATCATCACCGTGCCAATGGCTCGCATCCGAAGACTGCCTCGCCGTGAACGACCGATCCGACCGCTGCGTCCGCTGCGTCCACGCGCGGCCCGCCGGCGGCGAGCGCCCGAGCTCGCTCGTCAGGAGATCCTCGACGCGGCGGAGCGCGTGTTCGTCGAGTTTCAACCCGACCAGGTCGGGCTCAAGCACGTCGCGCGCGAGGCGGGCGTGAGCCATGCGCTCATCACTCATTACTTCGGCACGTATGCCGGCCTGATCGAGGCGGCACTCGAACGCCGGATCCGCGCACTGCGCGAGACGATGCTCGTCCGGTTGCGCGAGGCGGGAGCGATGTCGCGCCCGGGCGAGTTGCTCTCGGTGCTGTTCCGCGCTCTCGAGGATCCCGTGCACTTGCGGCTCACGCGATGGATGATGGCGAGCGAGCGACCATCGGCGGCACATGCGTTCGCGCTGCGCGATCATGGCCTCCAGCTGGTGGCGCATCAGGTCGCGGCCGCGTTCGATGCGCGCCCGAGCCACGAGCTCATCGGCAAGATCGAGATCGCGCTGCTGACCGCGGTGTCTGCAGCGTACGGCTACGCGATCGGCAAGTACGCGCTCGTCGGTGCGCTCGGCCGGCAGGCATCCGGCGAGCTCGACGCGGAGGTGTACAAGACGCTCGCGGCGATGCTCGAGAGGCACCTACGGTTCGAGCTCGACGCCGCCAAGCGAGCCTAGCGATCCGGACGAGCCCGCGAGCGACGATCCGCTGCGAGATCTGCGCTCGCGCGTGATCGAAGTCCGGTGTCGCCGACGATCATGGCGAGCAATTGCACCCGGTTGAGAATGTCTGGTCGAATGTGGCGAAGGGTCGGCAATGGCCGGGCACTAGGGGGCAGGAGGAGCGAATGAACACGGTCCGATCGATGCGACTACTGGCGCTATGTGCCCTCGCGGCGTGTAGTGGAGACCCCTCGACTCAGGTCCTCACGGGCCGGGTGGACACGACCAAAGGTGCGGTGGCAATCCGCGCGATCTCCGATGGCGAGATCGTGACCGCGGCGCAGGTTCGGACCGATGGTTCGTTCACGCTCGAGCTTCCCGCGGGAAGTCGGTACCGACTCGAAGTGCTGACGCGATCCGGTGTGAAGAACATCGTCGCGCGCGCGGGAACCGGGCTGCGCGACTTCTCGTTCAAGGTGTGCGAGCCGGTCGCGCCGTTCGATGTCGGTGGAGTTGGCGACCCCAACACCGACGGCATGTGCGGTCCGAACGATCCGAACTGCACGCCGGGATGCGATCCGCCTCCGCCGTGTACGGATCCGATGGATCCGATGTGCAAGTGCCAGGCGGACGGGACGTGTTGTCAGCCCGGTGATCCGAACTGCGAGCCGACACCGTGTAGCGATCCGATGGCTCCCAACTGCGAGCCGCCACCCTGCAACGATCCGATGGATCCGAGCTGCAACTGCCAGGCGAACGGGACGTGCTGTCAGCCCGGCGATCCGAGCTGCGAGCCGCCACCCCCGTGTACCGATCCGATGGATCCGAACTGCGGCGGCTGCGACCCGATGACCGGCACGGGCTGCGGATGCATGGATCCGATGGATCCAAGCTGCTGCGACGCCAACGGTAACTGCCCGCCACCTCCACCGCCGTACTGCGACCCGATGACCGATCCGAGCTGCAAGTGCAACGCGGATGGGACCTGTCCACCGGTGCCGTGCAACGACCCGAGCGATCCCAACTGCATGGGTGGCGGGTGTGACGCGAACGGCACTTGCCCACCACCGACCTGCAACGATCCGAACGAGCCGGGATGCGCGCCTCCATGCGAGGATCCGATGGACCCGACTTCGTGCAAGGATCCTTGCGTGAACGATCCGGCGACGTGTGGCTGCATGAGCAACGAGCCCAACTGCTGGCCGCCGCCCGAGCCGTGCGACGCGAATGGCATGTGCGAGCCCGGCGACGGCATGACGCCCGACAACCTGCCCGAGGACTTCGGCTGCAAGGACATGCCTTGAGCCTCGAGTACCAGACGGAGCGCGCGAGCTCGTGACCGGGTCCTCTCGCACGGCGGCTTCGACCGGATCGTGGATCGCTGGGCCGAGCACGATCCAGGCCGGTATCGTCCTGCGCGAGGACGCTTCGCGGGAGCCGGCGCCGACCCCGAGATGGGGCGGCGCCATCGTCGTTTCGGGGTCCTGCGACGCGGCGTTCGCGACCTACGAGGCGATCCGCTTCGCGTCTGCCCGCAAGCCGACGGCCTTCGCGACCCGAGTTGCACGCACGATGCTCGCGCTCGCCGTGCTGGTGTCCGGAACGCGGACAGCGACGGCCGAGCCGTGTGCGGCACGGGCCGAGGTGGCTGGTGATGCAGCGGCGGTGATGCGAGTGACCGCAGAGCTCGCTCGACTCGGAGTGGAGCCGGGGCGTCCAGCGCCTGGCTGTCGCGGTGTGGTCGCGCAGGTCGAGCTCGATCGCGACGGCGGAATCGCGGTGGCGATCCGGGACGGCTCGCGACGCAGCGAGGGCAGGGTCGTCAGCGACGCCACGGTCGCGGCCTCGTGGATCGACTCGTGGCTCCACGACGATCTCGACGGCACGTCGTGGCTGCTGGCGTCCACGCCACCGACGGTCGTGCGCGCGTCGAGTCCTCCCGGGCTCGTCGCACCACGAGCCGTGGTACCGGATCGTCCGTTGCTCGAGCGGTTCGCGGTGTCGGTCGCCTACGAGCAGGCGTGGTCCGACGACGGCGTCTCCGCAACGGGCGCGAGCGCCGCCGGATGTCTGCGCGTCGGACGGGCGTGCATCGGCGGTCGGGCCCGCTACTCGCAGGAGGACGATCGTACGGTGAACCTGACTGCGATGGCGCGCGGGGACGTGTCCGCGTTTGCCACCGCGAGCGTGCCGTTTGGCGTCGGACGGATGATCGTCGCGCCGGAGGTCGGGTTTGGCCTCGGGCGAACGTCGACCCGTCGCGTCGAGTCGTGCAAGGCCAACGTCCCGCCGCCGATGAACTGCGACCCGAACGATCCGATGATGGACCCGACCTGCAATGCGCCACCGACGTGCGTCGACGCGAATGGCACGGTCTTTGTCGGCGATGGCCTCGACGTGGCCACGTTCACGCCGCGAGTCGCGGCCGGGCTACGCATCGCGATTCCGCTGTTCGATCACGTATGGCTCGATGCGCTCGGCTCCCTCACGTTCGGGCCGTTCGGACACTCCGGCGCGTTCTCGATGCAGCCCGATGGCACGGATCCCGGCACCGGGATGCTCGACCCGTTCGCCTTGCCGGGTGAGTCGAGCACCATGCTGCAGCTCGGTATCGGCTTGCGTCTGGGGGCACCCTGAAGAGGTCACGCCGACAGCCGGTCTCCGAACAGGGCGGCACGATCGTCCCGCTCCGCCGCCTCGACGAGCGTCGCGCCGCGGTGTCCGACATCTCCGACGAGGCGCTGCTTGCCGCGTGCGCGGTCGGCGACTCCGCGGCCCTCGGCGCGCTGTTCGATCGCCATCACGAGGCCGTGTACCGGCTGGTGTCGCGGTTGCTGCGCACCGAGCCCGTCGAGATCGACGATCTCGTCCAGACCACGTTCATGGAGGTCTGGCGCTCGGCGCGGCGATATACCGGACACGGCTCCGTGAAGTCATTCCTGTTCGGAATCGCAGCCAATACCGTGCGGCACCACGTGCGTAGCGCACAGCGACGCCGCAATGCGATCGCCGAGTGGGAGCCGCCGACCAGCCGCAATGCCCCCGACGACGTGCTGTCGCGTGCGCAACAGGTCAACCGCCTCGCGCTCGCTGTCGATCAGCTCCCGCACGACCTCCGGGTCGCGTACGTGCTGTGCGATCTCGAGGACGTGGCGGGAGTCGAGGCGGCACGGATGCTCGGCCTCCGGGCCGGGACTCTCTGGCGACGACTACATGACGCACGTCGCGCGTTGCGCGCTGCGATCGAAGGAGGTTCGCCATGAGCGACGATCTACTCGAGGAGCTCGGCAAAGACCTTCCCTGGGAACGCCCCGATCAGGCTCGACGCGAGGCCGTGCGCTCCTCGCTCCTCGTCGAGGCCAGCGAGGGCGCTCGCCCGACCGCGCAGCGGCGCTGGCTCGTGGTCGGTGCCGCATTCGCGACCGGCGCGCTCGCGGCGGCCGCCGTCGCGATCGTCATCGTGCGCGATGACCACTCGCCCGCCCAGGCACCGAACCCCGCACAGATCACGGCCTCGTCGGAGGCCCGGCTCGAGCACCGCGTGGTCACCACCGCGACCGGCGTCGACGAGATCGTCCACGTTCACGATGGCAAGGTTCGCCTCGCCGTCGAGGCTGTTCGCGCCGGCGATCACGTTCGCCTCCGTACGAAGGACGCAGAGGTCGAGGGCGCGGGTGAGTACGAAGTGGTCGTCGTCGCCGAGGCGCTCAGCACCGTCACCGTTCGCAGCGGCACCGCCCAGATCAAGGTCAACGGACAGCACACGGTCCTGCTCTCGGCCGGCCAGACGTGGCGCTCGTCGATCATCACGACAGATCTGTCGCCATCGGCCCCATCGCCCCCCGATCGCGTCGCGGTCGCTGACTCGCTCGACGGCCGCCCCGTAGTTAATTCGGACAGCAAGCCTGCCGTGCCGGACACCGCAACGCACGCCGTCCGTCCTTCGGATGCCGGTCGATCGACCGTGACGTCCGGTGGTCATCCGTCGGACAGCTCCAGCATCCGCGGCGCGGACACGGACATCCGGTCCGAGGTCGCGGCGACCGGTGTCCGGCGAGCGGACAGCTCCACCCGGATCTCGGGAACCACAGCCCGCGGTGACCAGACGGCGGCGGGTGCTTCGGACTTCGCGAACAAGCTGTCCGGTGTCCGAGATGCGGACAAGCCTGCTGCCCGGCAAGCGGACCAGGGCGTCCAGCAAGCGGACAAGGGAGTCCAGCCGGACAAGCGCGTCCAGCAAGCGGACAAGGACAACAACGTGCAGAGTGCGGACAACGGCGTCCCGGCGGACAAGCCGGTTGGTTCGCAGTCGACGATCGAGCGCCACTTCCAGACGGGATGGGCGCTGTTGCGAAGTGGCAAGGCGCGCGAGGCAGCGGTGGAGCTCGGAGCGGCGGCAGCTGCCGCGCCCGACGATCCGCTCGCGACGGACGCTCGATACTTCCAGGCGGTCGCGCTGGTACGCGCCGGACAACGACCCGAAGCAGAACGCGTGCTCGTGCAGTTCCTCGACACCGCACCGCGCTCGTTACGCCGAGGGCGCGCGGCGGTGATGCTAGGCCGCTTGATCGGCGAGCGGGGCGATCTGGCGAGCGCGCGTGCGTGGCTCGAGTCTGCCGTGAGCGATCCCGAGCCCGCGATCGCATCCGCAGCGCGGGCCGGTCTCGATGCGCTGGCAGCGCCGAGCGCCAGGCCGTAGCAAGTCGATTCCGGCGAGCTGTGCGCGCCGCGACGCCGGCAAGCTACGCTACGGCTCGATGAGCGTGTTCGAGCAGCGTGTCTACTTGTTTCGTCACGGGGAGTCGGCGGCGAACACACGGCCGGATCTGATCGGCGGCTACAACCCGCAGACGCCACTCACCGAGGTCGGGCTGAGCCAGGCCCAGCGGCTCGGCTCGTTCCTGATCGCGGAGCGGATCCTGCCGGACCGCGTCTACGCATCTCCCGCGATCCGCACGCGCGAGACGGCGCGGATCGCCCTCGAGGCGATGGGCATCGATCCGCCGCTCGTGATCGATGACCGCCTTACCGAGCTGTGCCAGGGCGTGTGGGAGGGGCGGCCGCGCGACGAGCGGGCAGGCGTGGCGCCTCGAATCGGTCGGTGTGACACCGCACCTCGGTGCGTGAAGCAGAGTCTGCGTCGATCGGGCCTCCCACGATCGCCGCTTGTTCCGCGGACGGTGTCGGTTACGATTCCCGGATGTTCGCCGAGCAGATCAGGTCTCCGTGGCGAGTGGCACTCGCGCTCGCCGTGTCCGTCGTGGCGCTCCGGTGGAGTGGAGAGCGGTGCGAACCGAGGACATCCGACAAGCACGGCTCCGGTGCTCTGGACTGCTGGGCCCCCACGTACGTGCATGCCAAGCTGGTCGCCGAAGGCGTAAGCCTCGCGTCCCTCGACGTCGAGCGCGAGCCAGCGGAGGCGATGTTCACGTTCCTGCCGCCGGAGACTCATGACGATCGCGCACGGTGGCTCCGCGTGCGTGCGTGTTCCGCCGGCGAGGCCGTACGCCTCGCGACGAAGCTCGGCGGAGATCCGGCCGTCGAGCAGGCGTTCGTGGAGCCCGAGGTCAGCCTTGCGAGGAGCCTGCACCGGCGCGGCCTCGACGAGGCGGTCGCGGCGATGCAGGACGACGGGCCGAGCTGCCCGATCACGACGCCGTCGTTCGAGTCGTATCAGGGTTACCTCGGACCGGCCCCGCACGGGATCGATGCGCCGGCCGCGTGGCGACGCGGTCACCGCGGCGGCGGCGTGTGGTTCGCCGACGTCGAGGGCGGGTGGAACTCGGCGCACGAAGATCTGCCGGGCGATCGCATCAAGCACGTCGCGGGCACGCCGATTCGCGACCCGAGCTGGCGCGCGCACGGGACCGCGGTGCTCGGTGAAGTGGTGGGGCGAGACAACGGCAAGGGCGTCGTCGGGATCGCGCCCGATGTCGAGCGCGTGTTCACCGCGTCGATCGGAGGGATCTCCGTCGCGAACGCGATCGACGCGGCCGCGAGGCAACTGCGACCCGGCGACGTGCTGCTGATCGAGCTCCAGGGCGGTGGGCCGCGCGGTCGATATCTCCCGATGGAGTACTGGGACGACAACTACGACGCGATCCGTGCGGCGACGAAGCGCGGCGTCATCGTGATCGAGGCGGCGGGGAACGGAAACGAGGATCTCGATCATCCCGAGTACGCCAGGAAGTTCGACCGCGCGAAGCGCGACTCCGGGGCGATCATGGTCGGTGCAGGTGCGCCGCCTCGCGACGGCTTCGCGGACCGCGAGCGACTCGACTTCTCAAACCATGGCAGTCGCGTCGACGTGCAGGGCTGGGGCCGCAAGGTCGCCACGCTCGACTACGGCGATCTCCAGGCGTGCGACGCCGAGGAGCGGAGCTCCGCCAACGAGCCCCCAGGCGACGCCAGCGAGCCGCCCGGCGACCAAGCACCCTTGGGGGGTCAAGTGCCCTTGGGGTACACCGATCGGCACTACACCGGCGAGTTCTCCGGCACGTCGAGCGCGTCGCCGATCGTCGCGGGTGCGGCGGTGATCATCGAGGGTATCGCTCGCCAGCGCGGCCGCGTGCTCGCGCCGGTCGAGCTTCGCGAGCTGCTCCGGCGCACCGGTACGCCGCAGGCGGGCAACACGCGCGAATCGATCGGACCCCGTCCGGACCTCGCCCGTGCGATCGAGGCACTCGATCGGTAGGTCGGTGGGTCCGGCTGCGGATCACGACCTGATCGGACCGGTGCGTGACACGATGCGTGGATGTTCGCTCCCGATCGCTTTGTCGCCGCCCTGCGGTTTGCCGCCGAGCGTCATCACGCGCAGCTTGTTCCCGGCTCCGAGCTCCCGTATCTCGTCCACGTGACCTCGGTGACGGCAGAGGTGATCGCGGCCTTGCCCGGTGGCGACTTCGATCCGGATCTCGCGATCGTGTGCGCGTTGCTGCATGACACGATCGAGGACACGACGCAGGCGCCCGCGGAGGCCGAGGCGCTGCGTGCCGAGATCGCAAATCGATTCGGCAGGCTCGTCGCCGAGGGCGTGGACGCCCTGAGCAAGGACGCCGCGCTGCCGAAAGACCAGCGCATGGCCGATAGCCTGCGGCGGATCCGCGAGCAGCCGAAGGCGGTGTGGGCCGTCAAGCTCGCCGATCGGATCACCAATCTGGCGCCACCGCCGACGCACTGGACGAAGGCGAAGTGCGGTGCGTACCGCGTCGAGGCGCAGCAGATCCTCGGCGCGCTCGGCGAGGCAAGCCCGGCGCTCGCGGACCGGCTGCGCAGCCGGATCGAGTCGTACAGTGCGTACTGCTGAGAGTCCGGCAGGCTCGATCGCCTACGCCTGATAGAGCCACACGCGGAGCAGCGACAGCAGCTGGTCGGGGTCGACCGGCTTGGTGATGTAGTCCGACGCGCCGGCCTCGAGGCACTTCTCGCGGTCGCCCTTCATCGCCTTGGCGGTCAAGGCGATCACCGGCAGGTCTCGCCACTGCGGTCGCTCGCGGATCTTGCGGAGCGCCTCGTAGCCGTCCATCTCGGGCATCATGATGTCCATCAGGACGACGTCGATGCTCGGGTTCTCCAGGAGCTTGGACATCGCGCGCCGACCATTCTCCGCGTACTGCACGTACATCTTGTGGCCCTCGAGCAGCGACGTCAGCGCGAAGATGTTGCGCAGATCGTCGTCGACGACGAGCACGGTGCGCTTCGCGAGCTGCGGGTCACTCCTCGCGAGCCTCCGTAGCACGCGCTGCTTGCGCTCGGGCAGGTTGGCCTCGACGCGGTGCAAGAACAGCGCGGTCTCGTCGAGCAGGCGCTCCATCGTGGTGACGTCCTTGATGATCACCGTCTGGGCAAGGCCATGGAGACGCGCCTTGTCCTCGTCGGTGAGATCGCGGCCGGTGTACACGATGACCGGCAGGCGGCGGTTCCGGGGGGCGGCCTTGATGCGATCGATCAGCTCGAAGCCCGTCATCCCCGGCAAGCGGAGGTCGAGGACCACGCAGTCGTAGCTCTCGTGCTCGAGCGATTGCAGCGCGCCTTCGCCCGACGACACGGTGGTGGTCTGGACGTCACCATCGCCGATGAGGTCGGTGATCGCCTGGCTCTGCACCGGGTCGTCCTCGACCACGAGCAGGTGCTTGACCCGCCGTTCGGCAAACTCTCGGATTCCTTCGAGCCCGGCCTTGAGGCCTTCCTCCGAGATCGGCTTCTGGAGGAACGCGAAGGCGCCCGCCTGCAGGCTGCGCCGTTCGTCGTCCATGCTGGAGATGACATGCACCGGGATGTGACGCGTCATCGGATCGTGCTTGAGGCGATCGAGGAGCACCCAGCCGTCGATGTCGGGGAGGCGGAGGTCGAGGGTCACGGCATCGGGCTTCACCGTGTGTGCGAGCTCGAGGGCCTGCGAGCCGCTCGTCGCGACGACACCCTTGAACCCGGACCGGCGCCCCATCTCGAGCAGCGTCTTCGCGAACGTGACGTCGGCCTCGATCACGAGCAGCACGCGATCGCCCGGCTCGAGGTCGTCGTAGTCGTCGGGCACGGAGCGCGCGAGCTGGGGCTCCGGGATGAGGATCTCCGCACAATCCTCCGGCACCGACTTCCCCACATCGAGAGCGGCCTGTCCCGCCGCGATGCGTGCTTGTTGCAGCGTGCGGGTCTCGCGGTTGACCGTCTTGTACACGGTCGGCAGGAACAGCGTGAACGTGCTGCCATCACCGACGTTGCTCTCGACGCGGAGGTCGCCTCCGAGGAGCCCGGAGATCTCGCGGCTGATCGCGAGGCCAAGGCCGGTGCCGCCGTACTTGCGGCTCGTCGAACCATCGGCCTGCTGGAACGCTTCGAAGATCAGGCGTTGCTTGTCCTTCGGAATGCCGATGCCCGTATCCGAGACCGCGAAGGCGATGACCTCGGCGGTGCGGATCATGCGCAAGTTCACGCGGCCACGTTCGGTGAACTTCATCGCGTTCGACAGCAGATTCCGGAGCACCTGACGCAGCCGCATGTCATCGGTGTCGATCCACGGCGGCAGTCCGGTGTCGAGCTCGACGGTGAACTGCAGGCCCTTCTCCTCGGCGACCTGGCGGAATGTCTGGTCGACGTAGTCGCGCAGGTTGCCAAGCCGGACCTGACTGATCTCGACGGCCATCGTGCCGGACTCGATCTTCGCGAGATCGAGGATCTCGTTGATCAACGTCATGAGATCGGTGCCCGCCTGACGGATCGTATCGGCGTAACGGATCTGCTTGTCGGAGAGGTTGCCCTCGGCGTTGTCCGCGAGCTGGCGCGACAGGATGAGCAGCGAGTTCAGCGGCGTTCGCAGCTCGTGCGACATGTTCGCGAGGAACTGCGACTTGTACTTCGACGTCAGCGCGAGCTGCTCGGCCTTCTCCTCGAGCTCCTGGCGAGCGAGCTCGACTTGCTTGTTCTTCTTCTCGACTTCCGCCTTCTGCTCGGTGAGCTGGACGGCCTTCTCCTCGAGCTCCTCGTTCGTCTGCTGCAGCTCGTCCTGCTGGCTGCGCAGCTCCTCGGTGAGGCTCTGTGACTGCCGGAGCAGCTCGTCGGTGCGCATCGTGGCCTCGATGGTCGCGATGACGATGCCGAGTGACTCGAGCATCTGGTCGAGGAACGCGAGCTGGATGCCCGAGAACTTCTCGAACGAGGCCAGCTCGATCACGCCCTTGACCTCGCCCTCGAACAAGATCGGAACGACGACGATCGCGTGCGGCGGCGCTTCGCCGAGCGCCGACGAGATCTGGATGTAGTCGGACGGTACCTTCGAGAGCACGATGCGCTTGCCCTCGAGCGCGGCCTGACCGACGAGGCCCTCGCCGAAGTGCCACGAGCCCGAGACGTTGTTGCGCTCCTGGTAGGCGTACGACGCGAACAGCTTGAGGATCGGGCCGTCGTCGTCGGACTCGGTCATGTAGAACGCGCCGTGGTGGGCGCTCACGAGCGGTGCGAGCTCGTTCAGGATCTGGCGAGCGACCGTGAGCAAGTCGCGCTGACCCTGCAGCATGCGCGTGAACCGCGCGACGTTCGTCTTCAGCCAGTCCTGCTCCTGGTTGACCTTCGTGGTCTCCGCCAGGGTCCGGATCATCTGGTTGACGGTGTCCTTGAGCTGCGCGATCTCGCCGCGTGCGTCGACGGTGATCGACCGCGTCAGGTCGCCCTGCGTCACCGCGGCCGCGACGTCGCGGATCGCGCGGACCTGACCGGTCAGGTTTCCGGCGAGCTCGTTGACGTTGTTCGTCAGATCGCGCCACACCCCGGCGGCACCCGGCACGTCGGCCTGGCCACCGAGGCGCCCTTCGACGCCGACATCGCGTGCGACACCGGTGACCTGCTCGGCGAACGTCGACAGCGTATCGATCATGCTGTTGATCGTCTCGACGAGCGTCGCGATCTCGCCACGTGCCGCGAGCGACAGCTTGCGCTCGAGGTCGCCGTTCGCGACCGCGGTCACCACCGTCGCGATGCCGCGCACCTGCTCGGTGAGGTTGCGCGCCATGAGGTTCACGTTGTCGGTCAGCTCGCGCCACGTACCCGAGACGCCGCTCACCTCGGCTTGACCGCCGAGCACACCGTCGATGCCGACCTCGCGGGCGACGCGCGTGACCTCGGATGCGAACGAGCCGAGCTGATCGACCATCGTGTTGATCGTGTTCTTCAGCTGGAGCAGCTCGCCTCGTACCTCGACGGTGATCTTGCGGGTGAGGTCGCCGTTCGCGACCGCGGTCGTCACCTCGGCGATGTCTCGCACCTGGTTCGTCAGGTTCGAGGCCATCTGGTTGACGTTGTCGGTGAGCTCCTTCCACGTGCCGGCGACGCCGCGTACGGCCGCCTGGCCACCGAGCTTGCCCTCGACCCCGACGTCGCGCGCGACCCGGGTGACCTCGTCCGCGAACGAGCTCAGCGTGTCGACCATCGTGTTGATGACGTTCTTGAGGTCGAGCAGCTCGCCGCGAACCTCGACCGAGATCTTGCGCGTCATGTCGCCGCGCGCGATCGCGGTCGCGACCGCGGAGATGTCGCGGACCTGGTTCGTCAGGTTCGACGCCATCTGGTTGACGTTGTTGGTCAGCTCCTTCCACGTGCCGCGGACGCCTTCGACCGACGCCTGGCCGCCGAGCTTGCCGTCGGTGCCGACCTCGCGAGCGACGCGCGACACCTGATCGGCGAACGCCGACAGCTGATCGACCATCGTGTTGACGGTCTCCTTGAGCTCGAGGATCTCGCCCTTCGCGTCGACGACGATCTTCTGCTGGAGATCGCCATTCGCGATCGCGGTCGCGACCTTCGCGATGTTCCGCACCTGATCGGTCAGGTTCCGGGCCATCGAGTTCACGGCATCGGTCAGGTTGCGCCACGTGCCGAGTACGCCGCGGACGTCGGCCTGCCCGCCGAGGCGGCCTTCGATGCCGACGTCGCGTGCCAGGCGCGTCACCTGGTCGGCAAATGACGACAGCTGTTCGACCATCGTGTTGACGGTGTTCTTCAGCTCCAGGATCTCGCCCTTCGCGTCGACGGTGATCTTGCGGGTCAGGTCGCCTCGCGCGACGGAGGTGGTCACCCCGGCGATGTCTCGGACCTGGTTCGTCAGGTTCGAGGCCATGCCGTTGACGTTATCGGTGAGCTCCTTCCACGTGCCGCGGACGCCTTCGACCGAGGCCTGGCCACCGAGCCGGCCTTCGGTGCCCACCTCGCGGGCGACGCGCGTCACCTCGGACGCGAACGCGTTCAGCTGATCGACCATCGTGTTCAGGGTCGCCTTGAGGTCGAGCACCTCGCCGCGCGCGTCGACGGTGATCTTGCGGGAGAGATCGCCCGCGGCGACCGCCCGGGCAACCTCGGCAATGTTTCGGACCTGGTTCGTCAGGTTCGACGCCATCGAGTTGACGTTCTCGGTGAGCTCCTTCCAGATGCCCGACACGTCGCGCACCTGCGCCTGGCCGCCGAGGACGCCCTCGGTGCCGACCTCGCGCGCCATGCGGGTCACCTCCGATGCGAACGATCCCAGCGAGTCGACCATCGCGTTGATCGTGTTCTTCAGGGTCACCAGCTCGCCGCGCGCTTCGACCGTGATCTTGCGCGACAGGTCACCGTTCGCGACGGCGGTGGTCACCTCGGCGATGTCGCGAACCTGGTTGGTCAGGTTCTTCGCCATCTGGTTGACGTTGTCGGTCAGCTCCTTCCAGATGCCCGACACGTCCTTGACGTCGGCGGTGACCCCGAGCGTGCCTTCCGTGCCGACGAGCCGCGCGACACGCGTGACCTCGGCGGCGAACCGGTTGAGCTTGTCGACCGTGGAGTTGATCGTGTTCTTGAGCGCGAGGATCTCGCCGCGCGCATCGACGCCGATCTTCTTCGAGAGGTCGCCGCCGGCGATCGCGGTGGTGACCTCGGCGATCGCGCGGACCTGGGACGTCAGGTTCGATGCCATCGAGTTCACGTTCTGCGTCAGCTCGCGCCACACCCCCGAGACGTCGGCGACCTCGGCCTGACCGCCGAGCACGCCTTCGGTGCCGACCTCGCGCGCGACGCGCGTGACTTCCGCGGCGAACGCCGAGAGCTGATCGACCATGATGTTGATCGTGTTCTTGAGCGAGAGGATCTCGCCCTTCGCCTCGACGGTGATCTTCTTGCCGAGGTCACCGGACGCGACCGCGCTCGTCACCTCGGCGATGTTGCGAACCTGGAACGTCAGGTTGTTCGCCATCGAGTTGACCGACTCGGTCAGCTCGCGCCACACGCCCGACACCCCGCGCACCGTCGCCTGACCGCCGAGGCGACCCTCCGTGCCGACCTCGCGGGCGACGCGCGTCACCTCGTTCGCGAACGCGCGCAGCTGCTCGACCATCGTGTTGATCGTGTTCTTGAGCTCGAGGATCTCGCCCTTGACGTCGATCGTGATCGTCTTGGTCAGGTCGCCCTGCGCGACCGCCGTGGTCACGCGGGCGATCTCGCGGACCTGGGACGTCAGGTTCGATGCCATGAGGTTCACCGAGTCGGTGAGGTCCTTCCACACGCCCGACACGCCGTGTACGCGAGCCTGCGCCCCGAGCTTGCCCTCGCCGCCGACCTCCTGCGCGACCCGCGTCACCTCGGAGCCGAACTGCGCGAGCCGAGCCACCATGCCGTTGACGATCTTCGCGTGGCGAAGGAACTCGCCGCGCAGCGGACCGCCGCCATCCTCGATCTCCATCGTCTGCTCGAGATCACCACGCGCCACGGCGGAGATGACGCGCGCGATCTCGTTCGCGTGGCCGGTGAGGTCCTGGATGACGTTGTTGAGCGACGAGATGTAGTCGGCCCAGCCGCCGCCGGCGTTCAACCGGCGCATCCGCCTGCCGGCGTAGCCTTCCTTGCCGACGGCGCTCGAGACCTCGCTCGCCTCGTCGCGGATCGTCTTCACCAGCTCGACGAGCTCGTTGAACGTGTCGGCGATCTGGCCGTCGACGCCGGCGAGATCCTCGCGCATGCGGATCGAGAAGTCGCCACGCTTGAACGCGCGGAGCGCGGACAGGATGTGCCGGTGATCGAGGCCGCCCGCCGCCGGGGTCGCCTTCCTGTGGTCCGCCTTTGCCTTGCCGTTATTGCCATTCTTCTTCGGAGTATCGAAGGAGCTCATGAGTCCTCTGCGCTGCCGTACAGCGCGCGCAGGATCCTGTCGGCGCTCGCAGGTTTGACGATGTGGGCATCGAACCCCGCATCGAATGCGGCGGCGCGATCGCTGGCCTGGCCGTAGCCGGTCATGGCGATCAAGCGGGGTCGGATGTCGGTGAGCTCGCGCCGGATCCGCCGCGCGACCTCGTAGCCGTCCATGTCGGGCAACCCGATGTCGATCAGCGCGACGTCGGGCTTCTGCTTGATGATCAGCTCGACCGCCGTGGGGCCATCCTCGACGACGGTGACGTCGTGGCCGCGCAAGCGGAGCAGATCCGCGACGAGCTCGCGGAGGTCCGGAGCGTCGTCGCAGATCGCCACGCGCAGCGGCCGATCGATCGAACCGGTGCACGCGCGGGGCGGCGCGAACTTGTCGAGCGTTTGCTGATCGGCGAGCGCGATCCGGATCTCGAACGTCGAGCCTAGTTTCGTGCCCGCACTCGTCGCACACACGGTGCCGCCGTGCATCTCGACGAGCCGCTTGACGAGCCCGAGCCCGAGCCCGAGCCCGCCGGCGCCGTCGGGTGTGGTGCGCTCCTGGACGAACATGTCGAAGATGAGCGGCAGCAGGTCTTCCGAGATGCCCTTGCCGGAGTCGACCACGCGGATGAAGCCGTCGACGTGCTCGGTGCCCCACTCGATGCGGATCGTGCCGCCCGGCTCGGTGTACTTCGCCGCGTTGTTGACGAGGTTGCACACGACCTGGACGAGCCGGACCGGATCACCGTGGACGATGCTCGGCGACTTCGCGCCGCTGACCTCGAGCTTGTGTTTGCGGAGCGCGATCGACGCGTTGCAGGACTGCACCGCCTCCTCGACGATCATGGCGAGCGCGACCGGCTCGCGTCGCAGCTCGAGCTTGCCGGCGTTGAGGCGCGAGATGTCGAGCAGATCGTCGACGAGCCGCGTGATGTGGTGAACCTGGCGCTGGATGATGTTGCGCACGCGGGCCGGCACCGGTGCGCCCGGATCGTGCTCGAGGACCTCGACCGCGGTCTGCAACGGCTGGAGCGGATTGCGCAGCTCGTGAGAGAGGATCGCGAGGAACTCGTCCTTGCGACGGTCGGTCTCGGCCATCTGCTGCATCTGCCGCTCCATCACCTCGGCCTCGAATCGCTTGCGCTGCGCGACGAGCTCGCGTTCGTGTGCGCGGGCCTGCGCCTGGCGAAGCTCCTCGGCCTTGCCCTGCAGCTCGATCGTTCGCTCCTGTAGCTGCACGAACACGCTCGCCTTTGCGCGCAACACCTCGGGCCGGACCGGCTTCATCAAGAAGTCGAACGCGCCGAGCTCGTAGCCGCGGAGCATGGCATCGTCCTGCCACGCCAGGCCGGTGACGAAGATGATCGGGGTCGCGCGATTCTTGTCGCGAGAGCGTACGAGCTTGGCGGTCTCGAAGCCGTCCATGCCGGGCATCGCGACGTCGAGGATGATCAACGCGAAGTCTTGCTCGAGCAGGCGTCCGAGCGCCTCGACCCCGGAGTGCGCGAGCACGAGCGTGCGGCCGAGCGGCTGCAACGCGGCTTCGATCGCGACGAGGTTCGCCCGGTTGTCATCGACGACAAGGATGTCGCGCCCGTAGCTGATCGCGGGGGTGGTGGCCGCTTCGCGCTCGTACGGGAGCTGCTCGAGTTCTGGGGGGGCAGAGCCTTGCATTGGAGGGGACCTCGGTCCCGACAACCTCACGGGCGTCAGCGTGGATCGGACATAGGTGGGACAACAGGCACAATCGCCCGCAAAGGAAACGGCGCGTTGCACCGTCTGGAAGTCTTCACGTGGCGACGACACCGGGTGCATGACATGTGCCCCTGTGGCCTTGGCGCTCCGTTCGAAAACATAGGTACTTGCGGCGCGCGGTCGCGCCGTATCCGCTCGATGGGCGCTGGCGCACAGGTGCGCGTTCTCGCACGGGACCCGATCGCAGAAGGGTGCTCGCGTTCAGTGCCCTCGATCGGCTTCGGCCTCGAGGACGACGGCGAGCGACGCAAGCACGCGCCCGGTGGTCTCGAGGTCGGCCTCGGCGGTGATCTGCAACAGGTGCTCGACCGCAGCTTCGATCGTGTGCTCCGTTGGTCGATCGAGGTCACGCCCCTTCGCCGTGAGCCCGAGCGTGACGCGACGCCGATCGAGAGGGTCGGTCCGCCGGTCGAGTAGTCCTCGCTCCTCTAGTCGGCTCAGCGCGGCAGAGACACTACCGCGATCGAGGTGCAGGATCGCGGCAAGCTGGCTCGCCGTGAGCCCGGGATACCTTCCGACGCAACGCACCACGAGCCGTTGGGGTCCGGTGAGCCCGAGGTCGCGCGACATCCGGTTCGAGACACGCTGCAGGGCATGGTTGACTCGCCACACACGCTCGAGGAACTCCAGGGCATCTCCAAGCGGATATCGTGGCTCCTCCGTCATTTGCGCCCACGAGGCTTTCGCAACTTCACCATCCAGGCGAGCAAGCTGTCGATCTCGGCTTGATCCCGAAGATAGAACCTCGCCGCGGACATCGTCGTCTTGCCGACACGCATCCCGAGCAGTCGTCCCGGCTGGTCGAGGGTGAACACGTCCTCGTCGGTGACATCGTCACCCACGTAGAGCGCGACGTCGGCGGGTTCGCGATCCCGCAGCTCGAGCAAGATGTCTCCTTTGTTACGCGCGCCCAACGGGATGATGTTTGCGACGAGCTTGCCCGGGATCACGCGCACCGATCGTGGCAACGCCGTGACGGCACGCTCGATCGCGGTCCGTGCCTCGCGCTTGCGACGAGCCTTCCGGTAGTGGATGGCGAGCGAGTACCGCTTGTCCTCGATCTCCACGCCCGGAGATCCGACGAGTGCTTGCTCGAGCAACGGGCGCACGATCGCGATCTCGCGCTCGAACCCCGAGATGTCGGAGCCCGGCTCGATCCCGTGATTGCCGATCACGTGCTTCACGCCGGACTGTCCCAGCCTGGTCGCGACGTCGCGCTGGGCTCGGCCCGAGATGACCGCGCATGGATAGAGCTCGGAGACAGCCGCCAGCAATGCGCCGGTTCGGCGCCGCATCGCCGCGCGATCGCGAATCGCGACGATCGGTGCGAGCGTACCGTCGAAGTCGAATGCCAGGAGCACGCGCGACCACGCGAGCTGCGCGAGCAAGTCGACGCTGTCGGGCGACAGGATGTGCTTCACTTGCTCGCTCCCTTGGCAGTCTTGAGACGCCCGAACATTCGCTCCTTGCGCCGCAACGCGGCGGCGTCGACGAGCATCCGCCCCGCCCAGCGATACACGTTGAACTCCGAGACCAGCCGTCGCATCGATCTCATTCGTTCGCGCTGCTCGTCGAGGGGCATTCGCAGCGCGGCGGCGAGGGCATCGCTCGCCTGGTGGAGATCGTAGGGATTGACGATCAACGCTTCGGTCAGATCGCGCGCCGCGCCGGTGAACTGCGACAGCACGAGCACACCGAGGTCGTCGTCGCGCGCGGCGACGAACTCCTTGGCCACGAGGTTCATGCCGTCGTGGAGGCTGCTCACGTAACACAGCTCGGCCGCGCGGTAGTACCGGAACACGGTAGCGGGCTCGTGGTGCGTGCGCAGCAGCGCGATCGGCCGATACGTGTCGGTGGCCCACTTCGCATTGATCTCCGCCGCGAGCAGCTCGATGCGCTCGTTGAGCTCGCGATAGCGCGCGATCTTGGTACGACTGGGTGCCGCGAGCTGCGCGAACGTGAATCGCCCGCGAAACTCCGGGTACCGGGTGAGCAGCTGATCGACGGCCGACAGCCGCTCCTCGATCCCCTTGGTGTAGTCGAGGCGGTCGATCCCGACGCCGAGCAGCACATCGTCGGCCAGGCCGAGCTCGCGCCGCACGCTCGCGCGACACTCCTCGATCGAGGCGATGTCGGTCAGCCAGTGGACGGGCCACTCGATCGAGATCGGGTACGGGCGGACGAGCGTTCGGTGGCGACCCTGCACGATCGCGGTGGTCTCGCGGTCGATGCGACTCTCCATGAACGCGTCGACCGAATCGACGAAGTGGTTGCAGTGCTGCTGCGTGTGGAACCCGAGGATGCTCGATCCGAGCAAGCCCGAGATCAGCTCCTCGCGCCACGGACAGATGCCGAAACGCTCGGCGTTCGGCCACGGGATGTGCCAGAAGGTGATGATGGTCGCCCTGGGCAGCTTCTCGCGGATCATCCGCGGCGCGAGCGCGAAGTGGTAGTCCTGCACCAGCACCACGGGATCGTCGCTGTCGACCTCCTCGCACACCGCGTCGGCGAACCGCTGATTGACTCGGACGTAGTGCGCCCAGTCCTCGGCGCGAAACATCGGCCGCGTATGGGCGACGTGACACAGCGGCCATAGGCCCTCGTTCGAGAAGCCGTAGTAGTAGCCGTCCTCCTCGGCCTCGGAGAGCCAGACCCTTCGCACGAGGTACGATTCCTCGCCGGGAGGGACCCGCACCTTGTCGGTCTCGTCGACGGTCTCGCGGTCGGCGGTGCCGCTGCCGTGGGCGACCCAGACGCCGGAACATGCCCGCATCACGGGCTCGAGCGCGGTGACCAGGCCGCTCGCGGGGTGGAGCACGCGGATCCCGTCGGGGGTCTTGTCGTGGATGTACGGCTCGCGGTTCGCGAGGATGACGATCCGCTCGCCCTGCAGGTGCTGCGTCAGCGTCGAGCGCAGGCGCTCGGGGCCCCACGGCCCAGCCCGCACGCCTTCCTCGCGCTCGCCGGCGAGTCGCTCGACGAGCGTACGGACGTCACGCACGAGCGGCCGGAAGTCGCGCGTCGGGTTACCCGCGAGGGCGCGGCGGAGCTCGGTCGTCCAGCCGCGCCACGCGAATCGCGCGGCGAGCAGCGTCACGAGCGCGGCGCCGAGTGACAGCACGAAGAACCCGACGAGCAGGAAGTTACGGGTCGTCGCCTCGCGTCGCTCGAGATAGCTGAGGTCGTGCACGAGCACGACGGTGCCGATCTGCTGCTCGCCGCGAACGAGTCGTGTTACCCCGACTCGGACAGCTCCCGAGGCCACCTCGGCGGTCGTTCCCCACGATTCGTCGCCTTCGGCCTCGTCGCGCATGCGGCTCTGTACGAGCTCGCAGGTGAACTGTCTGGGAAACGCCTCGGTCGAGGCGATCAGCTCGCCGTGCGGTGCGCACGCGGCCGCGGCCATGATGCGCTCGTCGCGCGTGATGTTCGCGAGGATGTTCGCGAGCTCGTCGGGATTCGCCCAGCGGCTCACGAGACTCGTGCGGGCCGACTCGACCGCGAGGCGGTCTCGCAGCGCGAGGTCCTTGTCGAACCACCGCGAGGTCGTCCGGGTCAGGACCACGTAGCCGATGATCGCGAGCAACGCGAGGCCTCCGATCAGCGGGAGCAAGAACCGCAGGGCACGTCGCACCGCACATCGGTAACACAGATTGATTGGAACCCCAACGACCATGTGATAACCGTGTTGGATGCAGCTCGCCGACCTCGGCCTGATCGGTAACTGCCAGCTCTCGGCACTGGTCAGTCGTTACGGCTCGATCGTGTGGTCGTGCATGCCGAGGTTCGATTCGCCGCCCGTGTTCGGCGCGCTGCTCGATCCCGATGGCGGCCAGTTCTCGATCGCACCCGTCGATGGACGGCCGGGACGGCAGCGCTATCTGCCGAACACGAACATCCTCGAGACCCGGTTCGATGGGCCGGATGGTGCGTTCCGGATCCTCGACTTCGCGCCACGCTTCATCCAGCACGAGCGAAGCTTCCGGCCGACCAAGCTGATCCGGATCGTCGAGCCGCTGTCGGGCACCCCCCGGCTTCGCGTCGCGTGCGATCCCATCCTCGGCTGGTCTCGCGCACGGCCCGACCGCGAGATCGGATCACACCATATCGCGTACAAGGGCTTCGACGCGCACCTCCGGCTGACCACCGACGCGCCGCTCTCGTACCTGAACGACGAGCCGTGGGCGCTCACGGAGCAGAAGCACTTCGTGCTGTCGTGGGGCGCCCCGGTGGAGGAACCGCTGTTCCCCCTGTGCGATCGGTTCTTGCGCGAGACCACGCGCTACTGGCAGCTCTGGGTCAAGCATTGCGACATCCCATCGATCTTCCAGGAGGAGGTGATCCGGTCCGCACTCGCGTTGAAGCTGCATTGCTTCGAGGACACCGGCGCCATCGTCGCGGCGCTGACGACGTCGATTCCGGAGGCGCCGGGATCGGGTCGGACGTGGGACTACCGCTACTGCTGGTTGCGCGACTCGTTCTACACGCTCGGCGCGTTTCGCCTGCTCGGCCACTTCGAGGAACGCGAGCAGTTCCTCCACTACCTGCTCAACATCGCCTCGTCGTCGCCCGCCCTCGACCTCGCGCCGTTGTACGCGATCGATGGCAAGCGCTGCCCGCCGGAGCAGATCCTCGAGAACTGGTCGGGATTTCGCGGCGAGCGGCCGGTCCGGATCGGCAACGGCGCGGCGACGCACACGCAGCACGACGTGTTCGGCGAGATGGTGCTGGCCCTCACGCCGATGTTTCTCGACGCTCGGTTCCGCGAGCAGGTCACGCCACCGATCCTGGATCTCGTCGAGCGGCTCGCACGTCAGGCGATCGAGGTCGCCGGAAAACCGGATGCCGGCATCTGGGAGTATCGCTCCAACTGGCGACCGCAGACGTTCAGCACGCTCATGTGCTGGGCCGCTGCGGATCGAGCCGGTCGGATCGCGAGCCGTCACCACTTCGGGGATTCCGAGGGGTTCTTCGCCGCGGCGAACCAGATCCGTGCAGACCTGTTGCGTGAAGCGGTCGACCCTGCGCGCGGGTGTCTGACCGCGGACCACGGCGGGACCGAGGTCGATGCCGCGCTGCTCCAGGCCGTCACGCTCAACTTGCTGCCGCCCGATGATCCGAGGCTGCTCGCGACGGTCGATGCCGTGCGCGCCGATCTCGAGCACGCCGGATGGCTTCGACGCTACCGGACGAACGATGACTTCGGCATGCCGGCCGTCGCGTTCACGTTGTGCACGTTCTGGCTCGTCGAGGCGCTCGCGCGGATCGGCCGGGTCGACGAGGCCCGGACCGTGATGGAACGAGTCCGCGCCATCGACTCGCCCCTGGGGCTGCTATCCGAGGACCTCGATCCGGTATCGGGCATGATGTGGGGCAACTTCCCTCAAGCGTATTCGCACGTCGGGCTCATCCATGGTGCGTTCGCGGTCGCGCCCCGCTGGTCGGAGATCGGTTGAGCGTGGTACCAAGGCCGTAGCACAACAGGATCGGGTGCAGCGAGCTGTTCGCTGCAGGGCTTCGGTGCCAGTGGGGTCGCTGGCACCTCTCCACCAAGGGGAGCCGATGTCGCGTTCCGATTCCGAGCCAACACCCAACGCCCCTCCCGGTACGTGGGCACCGGCCCACCGCGCCGCCCAGGCCATCGCCTCGCCGATCCAGCGAATCCTGGCCGTCGAGGCGGCCAGTGGCATCGTCCTGCTCGCCGTCACCGTGCTCGCGCTGGTCTGGGCAAACGTGTGGAGCGGCTCGTACCACGACCTCTGGCACGCACCGATCGGCCTCCAGCTCGGTGACTGGTCGTACGTCCAGCCGCTTCACTTCTGGATCAACGATGGGCTGATGACGGTGTTCTTCCTCGTCGTCGGTCTCGAGATTCGGCGCGAGATCTTCGAGGGCGAGCTGACGAGCTTCCGCAAGGCCGCACTCCCACTCGCCGCGGCAGTGGGCGGGATGGTGGTGCCCGCGGTGATCTTCGCGGTGCTCAACGCGGGTCGCGCGGGTGCCGCCGGCTGGGCAGTCCCGATGGCGACCGACATCGCCTTCGCGGTCGGCGTGCTGACCCTCCTCGGCTCGCGTGTTCCGGTCGGGCTTCGCGTGCTGCTCCTAGCGCTCGCGGTGATCGATGACATCGGGGCGATCGTCGTGATCGCCGCGTTCTACAGTGGTGGGATCGCGCTCGAAGGAATCGCGATCGTGTCGGCGGGCCTCGCCGGTGTCTTGATCCTGCGCGCCGTGGCGGTGCGATCGCCCCTCATCTACGTGATCCCGGGCGCGGTCGTGTGGGCCGGGCTGCTGTCCGCGGGGATCCACCCGACGATCGCCGGCGTCATGCTCGGCCTGCTCACGCCGGTGCGGTCGTGGTTCGGGCCGTCGGGATTCGCCGAGACGACGCGCTCCCACCTCGAGCAGTTGCCCGAGGACGACCGTCACGCCTTGCTGTCACGGCTCAATCTGATCAATCAGGCCCGTCGCGAGGCGGTCTCGCCGGTCGAGCGGCTGATCCATGCGCTCCACCCATGGGTCGCGTTCGGCGTGATGCCCGTGTTCGCGCTGGCGAATGCCGGCGTGGTCCTCGGAGGTGCAGAGATCTCCGGCGATTCATGGTGGCTGTTCGTCGGCATCGTCGCGGGGCTCGCGATCGGCAAGCCGCTCGGGATCGTGGCGGTGTCGCTCGGTGCCAGCCGGCTCGGCATCGCGACGCGCTCCGGCGACACGACCAAGCGCGGCGTGCTCCTGGTCGGACTCGTCGGCGGCATCGGGTTCACGATGTCGCTGTTCATCGCGCAGCTCGCGTTTCCCCCGGGGCCGCTCCTCGACACCGCGAAGCTCGCGATCTTGGTGGGCTCGGGGATCGCGATGGTCGTCGGGCTGGGGTTCGGCCTGGTCACCCAGCGCGTCCGAGGTTGAGACAGAGGTCCTGCTACATGTCGCGCGGGTTGTCCCGATCTGTCCGGAGCTCGGACGTCCGCGGGCTGGATTTCTCGGACAGCCGTCGCACTGATGTCAGCATGTTGTGCGCGGCGCGGGCCTTGCTTCATCGCGGCCTCGTGTCGAACAACGCCGAGAGGTATGCTTCATGTCGGAATCGGACGCGATGCACAGGGACAGCAGCGAGTTTCCGCCGATCGACGAACGGCTCGTTGCGCCGGAGTCGCGGACGCGCGCTGGAGTGGTCGCGCGAGCTTGGAACCTGGAGCGTTCTCGACAGCCACGGATACATCGAGGACGCCGCGCTGGCTGTACCGCTTTCGATTGACGCGTTGCTGCACGCGGCCAATACGAACGACGCCGTGGCGTACGCGCTGGTCGCTCGGCAGAACCCCATCATCGAAGCGGTGCGGGCACGGGCGCGCGCGGAGGGGAAGGCGAAGGGCAGGGCGGAGGGCAAGGCAGAGATGTTGATCGCATTTCTCACCGCGCGGGGGATCGAGCTGGGAGCTGGAGAACGGGACCGGATCCTGGGCGAGTGCGATCCGGCGCGTCTGGTTCGTTGGGCAATTCGAGCCGCAACATGTCGGAGCCTGGAGGAGCTCTTCGCCGAATGAGCCACGCCTCGATCTCGGCCAGGCCCGCCCTGCCAGGCTCGCCGAGCGAGCGGTATCCATCGCGCGCCTGGCGGGCAAGCTCGATGGCACGTCCGCGCTCCCGACCGAGCCCCCACAACGCACGCGCGAGCACGAATCGGCTGGTCGCGAGATCCTCGACAGGGACGGCGCCCGCCTCGCGGATCTGAGTTGCACGTGCCGCGGCGGTGAACGCGTCCTGGGGCCGGTCGAGCGAGAGCAGCGCCGTTGCGAGTCCGGTCAGATCGTAGCCAAGATCGGGATGGTCGGGACCGAGTGCCTTCTGATCGATCGCGAGCGCGCGCTCGAAGTGCTTGCGGGCCTCGTCGTACTTGCCGAGCTGCTGGTACACGACGCCGAGGTTGTTGAGTGGCACGGCGACCTTCGGATGATCCGGGCCAAGCACCTTGGTGAAGATCGCGAGCGCGCGTTCGTAGTTCGCAGCGGCCTCGTTCGGCTTGCCCTCGACTCGCAGCACGTCGCCGAGGTTGTTCAACGTGCTCGCGACGCCTGGATCATCGGGGCCGAGCGTGCGCTCTCGGATCTCGAGCGCGCTCTCGTAGTGCCGGCGAGCCTGCGCGTACTGGTGCTGCGCATCGAGAACGCTGCCAAGGTTGCTCAGCGTGGTCGCGACGTCGGGACGATCGGGGCCGAGCGCCTGCTCGTAGATCGCGAGAGCGCGCTCGAAGTGTCCGCGGGCGTCGTCGTACTTGCCCTGCGCCCGAAGGACGGCTCCGAGGTTGGTCAGCGATCTGGCGATGCTCGGATGATCGGGCCCGAGGTGTCGTTGCCCGAGCGCGAGCACGGACTCGTAGCGGCTGCGCGCTTCGTCGTACTTGCCCTGTGCGTAGAACGTGTTGCCGATGTCGTTCACCGCGCCGGCCACATCGGGATGGTCGGGTCCCAGCGCCTTCTCCCGCAGCGCGAGCGCGCGTTCCATCTGAGAGCGCGCCTGGTCGAACTTGCCCTGCGCGTAGAACACGAGGCCGAGGCTGCGCGACAGATGGGCCGCGGCCTCGGGCTCGCCGCCGGCTCGTCGCAAGGCTGCTTCTGCTCCAGGTCGCAGTCGCAACGCCTCGTCGGGGCGCGTGAGTCGGTTGCCGACGACGCCCACCAGCTCGGCCCAGATCCTCGCCGCGAGCACGTCGTCTCGCGCGTCCGCCGCGGCGAGCAGCGCCGCACCGAGTGTGGTCTCGGCCGATTTCGCGTCGCCGGTCTTGGTCTCGAGGAGCGCGCGTCGATAAAGCGCCCGGGCGTGCACCGGCGCGTAGCCGATCCGCTCGGCCTCGCTGGTGATGGTGCGTGTGATCGCAAGCGCGCCCAAATACTGGCCGGTCTGGTCGAGCGCATTGACGTCGGCGAGTTGGCGCTCGAGGCTATCGACGTTCGCGCGGGTGGTCGGATCGGGGGGCGCGTGCACGACCGTCTCGAGCGCGTCGCGGTCAACGCACCCGTCGGTGGGGGACAGGTTCGCTGCAGCCTCGACGGCTCTGTCGAGCACCTGGGTGGATGGCTGCTTCGCGAACACGCCGACCAACGCGTCGAGCTCGGCAAGGCGACGATCGAGGCACGCCATGCGCAGGTCGAGCAGCGTGTCAGACTGATCCCCTCGAACGTGGGTCGCTTTGCAAGCATCGACACGCGCGGCAACCCAGGTGCGGGTGTAGTCACCGAAGCGGGCGGCGACGCCATCGTACGTGTCAGCCGCATGAGCTCGCTTCGTGGCGAGAAACGCCGTGCGCACGGCGTCGGCACGCGCGGGATCCCAGACACCGGCGAGCTTTTCGTCCATTCCCTCGCACCGTGTCTCCGTGACGGTCCGGTCGCGCGACAGCCCGAACACGGCGAGCGCTGCGAGCACGATCAGCGTGGAGATCAGACCGGCGCGCAGCGCACGCTTACGCACCGACCGTGAGCGTTCGAGCTCGTGAAGCAACGCAGTCATCGACGCATGACGCCGCCCGGGTTCGACGGCCAGGCCGCGAACGAGCGCACGCCGCAGCGCGATCGGGCCGCGGTTCTCGACGGGTGGCGCGATCTCTCCCGCGAGCACGCGGGTGGCGATGTCGGACACCCGCTCGGCAGCAAACGGCGGCGTGCGATAGAGCGCCTGGTAGAGCGCGACGCAGAACCCGAACTGATCGGTGTTCGGCGTGATCTCACCACCGGAAAACTGTTCGGGGGCCATGTAGCGCGGCGTCCCGAGCATCGTCCCGGTCCGCGTGAGCCGGCCGGCGATGCCTAACCCGGCACTCGCGGGTTGAGTCTCGTCGGGATCGCTACTATCCACGGCTGCCGGCGCTGGAGTGGGATCGGCGTTCGCGGCGCGCGCCAGTCCGAAGTCCACGACGCGCGCGCGGCCGTCGCGACCGACCAGCACGTTGTCCGGCTTGAAGTCGCGATGGATCACGCCGGCCTCGTGCGCCGCCGCGATCCCGCGACCGGCCTGGATGAACATGTCGATCACTTGACCCCAGGTCCGGTCGCCGCGCAGCCACTCCGTGAGCGTGACACCGTCGACGTACTCCATCGCGAGATAGACCCGATCCTCGAACACGCCGATGTCGAACACCGAGACCACGTTCGGATGCGAGAGCCGCGCAGCGGCCTGGGCCTCGCGCAACAGCCGTGCGCGGATGTCATCGGGTGCCGCGCCCGCGCCGCGGAGGAGCTTGAGCGCCACCCGGCGATCGAGCTCGGGATCGTACGCGGCATGGACCACGCCCATCCCACCGGACCCGATCCGCCCGAGCATCAGGAACCGGCCGACCATCATGCCGCGACGTAGCTCGGCTGCGGAGTCCCGTGTCTCCGGCTCCGTCAATCGCGTGACCTGTGATTCGCCGCCCGCGCGGGCAAGCTCGGCCACGAATTGCTCGCAGTCCCGACACGTCGCGACGTGGCGATGCGCGACGTCTGCCTCGTCGGCCGACAGCTCGCCCGCGACGAGGCGCGCACCGGTCGTCTCGTCGAGGCAGGTCGTCATGCGCGGTCCCGGAAGAAGCCGCTGAGCGTCAGGTCGAGGTGGCTGCTCACGACGCGGACGATGCTCATGAGGCCATCGTCGTCGACCTGCAACCTGCGCTTGAGCCCCGCGCGTGCCGCATCGATCAGCTCGGCGCGTGCCTGCTCGAGCCGGCGAAAGGCCGTGGTCTTGTGGACGCTGAAGATCGCGCCGATCTGTTCGATGTTGAGCCGCTCGGCGTACTTGTAGCGAAGGATCGCTCGATGTTTGTCGGGCAACGAATCGATCGCCTCTGCGAGTGCTGCACCGACCTCCGCGCGGTAGCTCTCGAGCAGAGCCGCGAGCTCGGGATCGGAGCCCGCAGCGGGCAATAGTGCCGCCAGCTCGTCGGCATCGTCGCGCGGCGCTTCGCGTGCGTGCGCTCGCCGGTCGTTCAGTGCCGTTCGAACGGCGACCGCGCGCGCCCAGCCGGCGAGATCGCCGCGACCGGTGTACTCGGCGATCCGAGGCGGCGTCTCGGCGTCGCCGACGAACAGCCGTTCGCGGATCTGTTGTCTGACCTCGTCGGCATCGGCGACCGCGTTCGCCATTCGTCCCAGCGCGGCATCGATCACCGGCCCGAACGTGCGTTCGAACGTGGCGAGCGCGACCGGATCGCCGGCCGTGCACGCGCACGTGAGGTAGAGCTGATCGCAACGGACCGCTGCGAGCTCGCCCGGCTCGCATCGTGCTGTAACAAACGCTGCGAACCGATCGCGATCGATCACGACGCCCGGCCAGCGCTCGGCCCCGAGGGCGTGCGCGTCGGACAGCGGATCGGAGATCATGACAACGAGACTGGCGCGTGGCCGCGGCGGCGTCCAGCACTCAGTGACAGGTGCTGCCAGCCCCCGAAAACGCAACCAGCCGCAACCGAGATGTGTCCTCCGAATGTGACCCCGCGACAAATCATCATTCTTGCCCTTCTGACGGCTTGCCACGGTTCGGACCTCCCGAACATCGAGCCCCAGCCCGACGCGCAACCGGACTCACCGCCGGACGCGACGCCACCTGCGCTGAACATCGTCTCGGTCGAGACGTTCGGCGAGGCCCCGCTGTTCGTCATGTATCGCGATGGCACCGGGCCATGGCATGCACCGGTCGATACCGGAAAGAGCCTCGAGCTCAGCATCCATGACAAGTACGAGCTCGTCGCCGTCTGCGGTGACGCGGTCAACGGCTTCGACACCGGCTTCGAGGCGAGCACGTTCGACGAGAGCGGCGGCGCCACGTTCCTGCCGTGCTTTGGATTCTTCGACGAGGGCGGGCAGACCGTCGTCGCAAGCGGCACGATGAAGCAACCGGGCACGGTGGCGATGGGGTTCACGTCGGACACCAGCACCACGGCCAACTGGACGTTTCAGCTCGACGTGTTTCCCGGCCTCCAGGATCTCGTCGCGGTCGGCGACGGACGCATGCTGATCCGCCGCGACCTCGACATTGCCGCCGCGATCACGCTACCCGGCATCGATGTCGTTGCCGATGGCGTCGCGCTGCAGTCGGTGCCCCTCCAGCTGACCGGCACGCTGACCGACGACGACGTGATCTCGACGCGTGTCACGCTGCTGACCGGCAACGGCTTCCTCGCCCTCGATCCGGTGACCGGGACCACTGCGAAGGTCGCGCCCGCAACGCTCCTCGCGGCGACGGATCGTCAATTCCTCAGCGTCAATGTCGCGGCCGGGCCGCTGAGTCGGCGCGCCTTCATGCGTTACACCGACGGTTCGCCGACGACGATCCCGTTGTTGCCACGGCTTGCCGGCATCGTGTTCGGTCCGAACCGGGTGACCTGGTCGACCGTGCCCGAAGGCGATGTCGAGCTGTTCATCGCTTCGGGTGCGACGGCGCTGCACGGCGCAGCCACCAAGGGCTGGCTCGGCACGGCGACCGAGCTCGTCCTCGACACGACGGAGATTCCGGGATTCCTGCCGGAGTGGAGGCCCGGCGCGGTCGATTTCCGCAGCTTCGACGTCTCGCAGTTCACCGACGGCGTCTCGCTCAGCACCGGGATCGAGGACTCGCCGAGCGGCAAGCCGTCGCGGCTTCGCACCACGCGGCGCGCGAACCTCGAGCGCCGTCATCGCCGATGACCCGGTCGGTTGTTCCAGTGCTCGTGGCGATCCTCTCGCTCACGGGCGCCGCAGCCGCCGAGCCGATCACGGCCGAGCGGTTCTATCTCGAAGGCCAGGCTGCCTACGACGCAGCCGACTACACGCATGCGATCACCGCCTGGACCAAGAGCTACGAGCTGTCCAAGCAGCCCGGTCTGTTGTTCAACCTCGGTCACGCATACCGGCTGCGGGCGCAACCCGGCGACTGCAAGCAAGCGCACGCCAGCTACCAGCGCTTCGTCGCCGGAGACCCGACCTCGACGCATCGCAGGGACGCCGACGAATTGATCGTCGAGCTCGATCGGTGCGCGCATCCGACCCCGGCAACCCCGGCGACCGCGCCGGTTGTTCCAACCACGCACGTCGTTCCGGCCACGCACGTCGCACACGAGGTCCGCCCGAACGAGTCGCGAACCAAGCGCACGATCGGCCTCGTGGCCGGAGCAGGCGGCGCGCTGCTCCTCGGCACGGGCGCTTGGCGGCCCGAGCAATCCTGTCGAGCTCGGCGAGAACGACAGCAGATGATACTGATTCCGAACGATCTGCATCGGCGATGGCGTCATCGAGCTCCATAAGCTCCCCGGGCGTCAGCTCGATATCGGCCTCCCGCTCGTCGTTCACTGCGATCGTGACGGCTGTGCCCTCCGGAAGTGTCACGCCTTCAGGAACGACGACACCCCCGCGAACACGAGCCGTATAGCTCGCGAACTCCAACGACCCAGACGAGCGGCGGATCCGCGCGATCACCATCGCGGGATCACGACTTTGCTCGCGTAGGTGTCATCGACTCGACCAGCTCGAGCGAATCAACAGCCCATCGAAGCAAGGCTCTTTTTGAGATCGTCTGTTTGCTTCTTGCAGAGGTCGTTTTCTGTCTTCTTCTGGTCGGGTGTGGCGGCCGGGTCCAGCCAGTAGTCCTTCCTGTACAGGCCGACGCTTCTCAGCGTCTCGTCACGCGTCGGCTTGTCGATCTTCTCGCACTTGGCGTAGGTATCGTTGAGGTACGCCCAGCGCGCATCGCACTCTGGCAGGCCTGCCGCCGAGCCGCTCGCAGGTGCGGCCGTGCCGCTACCAGCAGCCGAGCCGGCCGCAGGAACATCAGCCGGCTTCGGCTCCTCCGGCTTCATGGCGGGTTCGTCGGGCTTCTTGCCCGACTCCGTCGTAGTGGCCGGTGGAGCTTCTTCTTTTTTCTTCTTGCACGCGGCCAAGCCGAACGTGGCTACAAGCGTGATCGTCGCGAGCACTGTGGCGAGCTTCTTCATCACATCGACCTCCGATCGCCATGCTACACGAGAGCCGAAACGAGTCTCTCCGGGACGCGCCGGGATCGCGCATTCTCGACCGTCCGGATCGCGATCGGGCGTCGCGATATCACTCGCCCCGACCGTCGGAGGCTCAACGAGCCGTTCGCAACTCGACCAGACCGGCGGCGAGCTCGACGGCGAAGCCTACAGCGGCATCAGTCCCTTCCACCAAGTGCCGGTCATCGACGGCATCGAACGCTCGGAGGCGCGCGCATCGTCGCGTCGGATCGAGACGCCGGTCGGCGAGATCGAGGTGAAGCGACTCCTGTACCAGGCACCCGGCGTGGAGGGACTCGCCCCTCTCGACGCAGCACTGGGGCTTCCCGACGAGAAGTACACCCACGACGTGCGACGGATCGTGGCCGAGGAGAGCGCGAAATCGTCGTTCGACGAGGTCGTCGAGTTGATCGAGAAGCGCACCGGCGCCAGCGTGCCCAAGCGCCAGGTCGAGGAGTTGACCGTGCGCGCGGCCCAAGACTTCGACGCGTTCTACGCCGATCGGCTGTGCGAGCCCGAGATCACGGCCGACCTGCTCGTGCTCAACTTCGACGGCAAGGGCATCGCGATGCGCCACGCCGACCTGCGCGAAGCCACGCGCAAGGCGGCGGCGGCCGAGCCGAAGCTGCACACGCGCCTCGCCAAGGGCGAGAAGCCCAACCGCAAGCGGATGGCGCAGGGCGCGACCGTGTACTCGATCTCGCCGTGGCCTCGCACGAGCGCAGACGTCCTGCACGGGCTGCGTGACGTTCGCGACAAGGCGCGGCCCGGCCCTGTGAACAAGCGCGTGTGGGCGAGTGCGCAGCGCAGTGCGCAGGGTGTGATCGACGACGCGTTCGCCGAAGCATCGCGTCGCGATCCGGATCACCGACGCCGGTGGATCGTCCTGCTCGATGGCCAGCGCGATCAGATCAAGCGGGTCGAGCGTGCCGCGCGCAAGGTTGGCGCGCAGATCACGATCGTGCTCGACATCGTTCACGCACTCGAATACCTGTGGCGCGCGGCGTACGCCTTTTACAAGGACGGCACGCTCGCGGCCGAAGCGTGGGTCGAGCATCAGCTGGTCAAGCTCCTCGCCGGAGCCAGCGGTGGCACCATCGCCAAGAGCCTGCGGTTGATGATCAAGAGCCACGACCTCGAGACGACCGCGGCAGCGGCGGTCGAGAAAGCGGCCGCGTACCTGGTCAAGGGCTCGCGCAAGGCTCGACCGCCGATCCTTATTGCTGGCTCGTGGACCTCGCAGCGGTGCTCGCGGAGACCGAGAATCTCCTGGCAGGCCGGAGCCCGCTGGCCCGCTGGCGCGCTGGTGCGTTCGACGAGATCGAGGACGCACTATTGCTCTAGGTGTATCCGGGCTCGAGTATATTGCTCGCCGCTTTGATCAGACCGACTGAACGCGATCTCTACCGCCTGTTCGATCGATCGCCGATCGGCATGTACCGCTGTGCCGAGGACGGCCGGTTCCGGTACGTGAACGCGGCGCTCGCGAGGATGCTCGGTTACACGATCGAGGAGCTTCTCCTCCTCAACCTGAACCGTGACATCTATGTCGACCCGGCGGCGCGCCAACAGCTGATCGCTGCGAACCGCCCGGTGGGCGTCATCGACGGCGTCCGTGTCGAGTGGAGGACCAAGGATGGCCGAACCTTGATCGTCCGGCTCTACGGCCACGTGGTCGAGGACGAGCCCGGCGGTCCGAGCTTCGACGCCTCGGTCGTCGACGTCACCACGATCGAAGCCGTGAACGAGAAGCTCGCGAGCCAGGCCGAAGAGGTCGCGCGAACGGCCACGATCCTCGACCTCGTGGTCAACCAGATGCCGGCGATCTACTGGCTGGTCGATCGCGATCTCCGGCTCCTTCGCACCGGTGGTGCGATCCCGGAGCTCCTCGGATACGCGCCGGACAAGTACCTCGGCATGACGCTTCACGATGTCCATCGCGACGATCCCGACATCACCGAGGCGATCACGAGGCATCGAAATGCGCTCGCCGGCGAGACCACGATCTACACGAGCGAGTATCGCAGCAAGCAGCTGACAGCCACAGTATGCCCGTATCGGGTCGATGGCGTGATTGTCGGCGCGATGGGGACGTGCATCGATGTCACCGCAGCGCGGGCACTCGAACATCGTCTGGTCGACGCGCAGCACGCCGAGAGCCTCGGTGTCCTCGCGGGCGGGCTCGCACATGACTTCAACAACCTGCTCGTCGCGATCCTCGGGAACGCGGAACTCGGTCTTCGCGAGGCGATGCGCGGCGCTCCAGGGCACACCGCGCTCGAGAACATCCGGTCCGCCAGCCTGCGCGCGGCCGAGCTCACCGATCAGCTGCTCGCCTACGCCGGGCACCGCGGCGTTTCGGCCACCCGCGTCAGCCCGCGCGGTGTTGTCGATGAGCTTCTGCGAATCTCCGCCCCGACGATGCCGCCGAACGTCCAGGTCACGGTCGAGATCCCCGACGAGCTTGCGATTCGCGGCGACGCCGCTCAGATCCGTCAGGTCCTGCTCAACCTGATCAACAACGCGCGAGACGCGCTAGGGCAGGATCGAGGCTCGATCGCGATCAGTGGACGTCTGCTGTCTCATCACCCGTCGGACGATCCCGATGACGTCATCTCGGCGGCCGACGGTACCTATGTTGAGCTCGAGATCGCCGACGACGGACCCGGCATAGATAGCGAAACCCGCCGTCGGATGTTCGAGCCATTCTTCACGACGAAGCCCACCGGTCACGGTCTCGGGCTCGCCGCCGTGCTCGGGATCGTGCGGGCTCACGGCGGCGGACTTCGAGTCATCTCCGCGCCGGGCAAAGGCACCCGGTTTCAGGTGCTCTGGCCCCCGACCACGACTCGCGAACAGCCCGCCGTCACACCACCGGCCACGCGCACGGTCCTCGTGATCGACGACGAAGATCTGGTCCGCGGAGTCCTCGCGCGCATGATCGAGGACCTCGGATACGCCGCCGTCACCGCCGCCGATGGTCAGGCAGGTCTCGACGTGGTTGATCGCCAGGCGATCGATGTCGTGGTGGTCGACCTGACGATGCCACGGATGAGCGGCGCCGAGGTCATCACCGCACTTCGCGCGAAGAGGCCCACGCTACCGATCGTGCTGTGCACCGGGTTCGATCGTGATCGCCGAGGCCCGGTTCAGGCGGACGCCTATCTGCCCAAACCGTTCCGCATCGAGGCTCTCGAGCAGACACTCGCGAAGCTCCTGCCGTAATCGGCTGATCGAGTCAGGAGGAGCTCGCCTCCCGGCTCACCGAGATGACGAACCAGCGGCTCTACGTCCTCTCGATGATCACGGCGGTGTTCATGCCGCTCGGGTTCGTGTGCGCGCTGCTCGGCGTCAATGTCGGAGGGATCCCGTTCCGCGAGGATGACTGGGCGTTCTGGGTGCTCTGCGCACTGTTCGTGATCGGCGTCGGGATCCAGCTCTGGCTGTTTCGCCGCCACGGCTGGCTCTAGATTTGGCCGTCGTCCAAGCCGTTCCTCGATGGCTTGGACGGATCCCATATTCCCCGAGGAGCGAGGAGTATAAAACCGGTCCGGGCCGATGATGGCGAACCACAAGAACGAGAAGCCGACCGACCACGTGATCGAGCACGCTCGCTCGGATCATGCGCGGTGCCACGCGTGCAAGAAACCGATCGTCGAGGGCGAGCTGCGATTCGCCGAAGCGTTCGTGAGCTCCGACGGAGCCGGTGCGCGCGCGGTCCGCAACGCGCGCACGCCGCGCAAGAGTCCCGCCTTCGACCCCGAGGACGATGATCGCCGACGCGACGCCCATGACGACGCCAACCCGGACGTCTGGCAGCGCTTCTACCACCTCACGTGCGCCGCCGAGCACAAGCCGTTCATGTTCAAGCGCGCGCTGGCCGCGAGCAGCCTCGTGATCCCGCAGCGCAACCAGTTGCTCGCTACGATGGAGGATGCCCTGGTCTCCCGCGATCCGGCAGCGCGCGCGCCCGAGACACGCGACCAGTACGCGCAGTTCGCCGCCCGGCTGCGCGAGGGCCTCGACGACGAGCTCGCGCTCGTATTCGGCGACTGGCTGCAGAGCGTGGGCGACCCGCGGGGCGAGTTGATCGCCGTGCAGTTCGCGCTCGAAACAGCGACCGACGCGCACAGGGACGAGCTGCTCGCTCGCGAGAAGAAGCTGCTCGAGCGCAATGCCGAGCTCGCATTCGACGGCCGCGCACGATCGTGGCACCGCGGCTTCGTGCGTCGCCTCGAGATCTACGTGCCCGACCAGCTCCGCGAGGCGCTCGTACATCCATCGCTCCAGCAGCTCGCCGAGCTGCGGGTCGAGTCGACTCGACCGATCGCCGCAGCGGAGCTCTCGCTTCCGGCCACGCTGTGCGTGCTGGAGCTCCGAGCTCCGAGCATCGAGGCTGGCGCGCTCGTCGCGCGTGGCGTCCCCGGGCTCGCAAAGCTCATGCTCGTCGGCGACGCCGACCTCCGGATCGCACACCCGCGAATCTCGACCCTCGTGCTCGGCACGGGATTCGCGTCACGACTCGCCGCGCTCGACCCGAGCATGCTGCCCGCGCTCGTCGAGCTGCGTCTCGCGATCACCGGCGAGAACGATCCGACGCTCGCCAAACTGGCGCGTTCACGAATCGTCTCGCAGCTGCGCCGGCTGGTGCTCACCGGCGACGCGACCACGCTCGCTCCGCTCGTCGACGCGAAGATCCGCCTCCCCGAGATCGACCTGCGAAACACGCCGCTCGCGGGGCGCGGCCACGAGGTCGCCGAGCGCGAGCTGAAAGAACGTCCTCCACCGCCGCCGGAGCCGCCCGAGCCTCGCAAGCCAATCGAGTGGCTGGTACGCCACACGCGCAAGCCCGAATGGGGCATCGGCCGCGTGATCGACGAGACCGACACCGGCTTGTCGATCGAGTTCGAGCACGCCGGCACGAAGGTCGTGCGCAACGTCGAGCTGCTCGTCGATCTGGAGCGCTGAGACCGGATCTCTTGCAAGCACCCGAACTGGCCTGTCATCGACGTGACCGCTTGACCGAAATCGCGGATCGAGCGCGACGCGCGCGCGGATGTCCCCGGACAAGACGCCGTACCTCGTCATGGAGTACGTCGATGGCGAGACCCTCGGCGCGATCGCGGATCGCGGTCCGCTCGAGGTCGCCTCGATCGTCTCGATCTGCACGTAGGTCGCTTCCGCGCTCGCTGCGCTCCACGGCGCCGTCGACGACGGGTCCTGGCAGCTCGGCACGACCGCGGATGGCCTCTACGACGACTCGACCGAGGACCTTCGCATCGAGCTTCCCGCGAACCTGGCGCGCGGCACCCACACGCTCGCGGTGCGCGTCGCCGACGCGTCCGGCAATGTCGGCTCGACTTCGACGACGTTCGTGATCAAGTAACGGCGACGCGTCGCGAACCTCGGTGCGGCGGCGCCGATGGTGCCGCGCGAGCTTGCCGCGGCCGAAACGATCGCGTGGGCGACGTATGCCCACGTGATCGTCGAGCGAGGACAGTCGCGCAGGGTCTGCGGAAGCGCATGGGGCCCCGGTCGACAGCTCGGGCGCCCCGATCGTGCGCGGAGACGTCGTTGCGCACGGCATGCTGGGTGCACCGGGTCACGCACGATGACGATCGTCAAGAAATCGAAATCGGGCCTGTACAAGACAGCAGCCGGATTCCTGATCTGGCTTGTCGCTGCGTGCACGTTCTCCCCACCACGCTCGGGCGACTCGGTGCCGACGGTGCTCTCCAGCAGCCCCGCCAGCAACGCCACCGGCGTCGCGCTCGACGGGACCATCAGCGCCACGTTCAGCGAGGAGATGGATCCCGCCACACTCACCTCGAGCACGTTCACGCTGACCTCCGGGATCGCGGCGATCCCGGTGCTCGGCACGGTGATCTACGCCGACTCGACGGTGGTGTTCCAACCGACGGGCGACCTCGAGAGCAACGGCTTGTTTACCGCGACGATCTCCACCGATGCCAGCAGCGCCTCCGGCGTTGCCCTCGCGACGGAGTACGCCTGGAGCTTTACCGGCAGGCCGGCTGGGATTCCTGTAAGTCTTGGAACGGCCGGCGACTACGTGACGCTCGCAAAGACCGCGATCAGCGGTACCGGCGCGGTCGTCACGGGAGACCTTGGAATCAGCCCTGCGTTCGCCACGTCCATCACGGGATTCTCTTTGATCGACCCCGCGACGTCGTTCTCGACCTCCGCGCAGGTCACCGGAAAGGTGTTCGCGGCCGACTACGCCGCGCCCACTCCGGCCAAGCTGACCGCGGCAGTCATCGACATGGGGCTTGCGTTCACGGCCGCGGCTGCGCGCACGCCCGACGTCACCGAGCTCGGCAATGGGAACATCGGCGGGATGACCCTCCTCCCCGGTGTCTACCGCTGGAGCACCGCTGTGATGATCCCGACGGATGTCACGCTTACCGGTAGTGCATCGGATGTCTGGATCTTTCAGATCGCCGAAACGCTGGGCATGGCCGCCCAAAAGAAGATCGTCCTGACTGGTGGCGCGGTGGCCAAGAACGTCTTCTGGCAGGTCAGCGGCGCGGTGACGGTCGGCGCAGGGGCCCACGTGGAGGGAGTCGTTCTGACTGCCACGGCTGTCACGTTCGGGGCGGGCACATCGATCAAGGGCAGATTGCTCGCGCAGTCGGCGGTCACCATCACCGGCAGCGTCATCGTCCAACCCGCTCCGTAGGCAGTCCACATCGCGCACGACGAACCCGGATGCGACGCCGTCGCGCAGCCGCACGCCGTCCACCGAACACGGCGATCAGGAGCGCCGATCGAGCTCGAGCCAGCCCTCGAGGTCTCGCTCGCTCGATGCTCGCCGCCACGCCGCCGACGCCGATGCGGCTGGCTCGCCGGCTCGATTGGGCCTCCACGCGTGCCATCGGACCGGTTTGCCCGCGGCTCGAGATCCCTACGCTGGTTCGTACGCCCCCTACGCCGGTTGCACCAACGACCACATACCACGCGACTCAGCGAACCAGGCACAACTCGACCACCGCCCCGAAAGCCGCGTCGTTCGTCCTATCCGTCCAGCCTTGCCTGGTCGCACTGAACGTCCTCGACGCGGCAGCAGGGCCAGCAAGCGACCAATCTCGCCCTTCTGACGATGACACCGTAACTCGGGTGATATCGTGGCGGGGTGCTTGGCGAGAAGTTGGGTGGAGCCACGCCGCGATCGCCATGCCGGGCCACGCGAGCCACGCAGGGCGCCTTGCTGAACGCGACGTCTCGAAGGCCGAGGCCCGGTCGTTTAGCGTGAGCAGACCCGGGTGGGAGATCTAACCCCAGCGCTCACTTGTGATGACCCGAGCCCGAGCCCGAGCCCGAGATCTCGACTACATGATCCAATAGCGGAACACGAGGTGAGCCGGTCTCGTCGCTGTCTTGGCGGTTCCAGTCAACACGAGAGCGGGCTCAGATCGGGCTCGGGCTCCGCGTGCTTCGCACGCTGGGCTCGGGCTCGGATCAACCCAACTGAACTTTGGGGATAGCTCACGGCGTGGCGTTTGCGATCTTGAACTCGACGCGGCGGTTCGCGGCCCGGCCTTCGGCGGTCTGCTCCGGATCGAGCGGCACGCTTTCCCCGTAGCCCTTCGCCTCGATTCGACTCGCGCCAACACCCTTCTTGATCAGATACGCCTGCACCGACTCCGCCCGCTGCTGGCTGAGGTCGAGGTTGTACTGGTCGTCGCCGCGATCATCGGTGTGACCTTCGATGCGGATCTTCGCGATCTCGGGATGCGCGACGAGAACCTTGGCGACCTGGTCGAGCAGCTTGTTCGAGCGCGGCAACAGCTTCGCGCTGTTGTTCTGGAAGTACAAGATCTCGAGGATCGTCAGCTTCGTTGGCGTGATGATGACGAGTTGCTTGTCTTTGCAGCCGTGATTCTTCACCTTGCCCGCCTCGTCGGGACAGTTGTCGAGGCGATCGACAACGGTGTCGGTGTCACGATCGGTGTCGGGGCAACCCGAGTTCTCGATCGGGCCGACCACGATCGGGCAGCGGTCCACTGCGTCGAGCGCGCCATCGCCGTCGTTGTCGGGATCGGGGCAGCCGTCCTCGTCGGTGAACTTGTCGACGTCCTCGGGTTGCTCGCGGCACTTGTCGGCAACGTCATTGAGCCCGTCGGAGTCGGTGTCCGGAATCTCGTCGGGGCAGCCGTCCTCGTCCTGCCACCGGTTCACGTTCTCGGGCTTCTCCGGGCAGCTGTCGGACGCGCCGATGATGCCGTCGCCGTCGGGATCGGGGTTCGGGGGCGGCTCCTCGCGGATGACGACGATCTTCTTCGTGCTGCGTAGATCGAACACCCCCGAGACACCGACCGAGAAGCTGAAGTGATCGGTGCCGGTCTCGACCTCGGCCGCCGGTGCACGCAGGATGCGGCCGTCGCCGCGTAGGGCGATGTTCTTCGCGACATCGATCGCGACACCAAGCCCCGCATAGCCGATGGCGTCGACATCGCTGCCGAGCACGTCGTCGTTCGACTGCAGGCCCATCCCGCCGACTCCGACGAGGCCGAACGGACGGATCTTGCCGGGTAGCTGGCCGATCAAGTGTGCGCCAAATCCGAACAGGTTCACCGAGTCGCGACCGTCGAGTGAGGATCGCATCAGCGTGCCGTCCACCTCGATCCCGAGGAATGGCAGCGGGAACAGCGCGGCTCGCACGCCGAACCCAGGCGCGATGCTGCCCATCGGTACCTGAGTGGTGGACATGTAGTCGTAGAACTCGTGGTCGTTGCTCGGAATGAACCCGCCGACGAAGCCGCCGAGTTGCACGGCGACGTGGCGCGTCTGCGTCTCGTCGGCATCGGCTGCTCGCGTGAACGCGAGCATGCACACGAGTGCCACGGCCGCTGCCATCACCGACTTCGATCGCCGCGATCGCCGACGAACCACGGCGAATGCCACGAGCAGCCACGGCGCCACGCCTCCCGGCCCCACGTTGTTCGTGGCGCACCCACAGCCACCGTCGTCGACGAAGCACGCGCCGCGCTGATCCGGGTTGCTCACGTCGGGGCACGAGTCGTCGTCGTCGCAGATGCCATCGGCGTCGGCGTCGTCGCATTTGGCGAGCTCGCAGATATCGCCGATCTCGTCGAGGTCCGCATCGGCCTGATCTGGATTGGCCGTGGTCGCGCAGTTGTCGCACTTGTCGCCGACGCCATCGCGGTCGCTGTCGGCCTGGGTGGCGTTCTCCACCGTCGGGCAGTTGTCGGTCGCGTTGCATGCGCCGTCGCCGTCTTCGTCGTTGGCCGCGACGCAATCGCACTCGTCACCCACGGTGTCGCCGTCGGTATCTTCCTGGCCCGGATTCCCCACGGCCGCGCAGTTGTCGACATCGTCGCAGATCTTGTCGGCGTCTGTGTCGATGTTGAGCGAGCCGGCGCAGACGTCGCACGCGTTACCGATGCCATCGCCATCGTCGTCGACCTGATCGGTGTTCGCCACGTTCGGGCAGTTGTCGCCAGCGTTGCATACCAGGTCGTCGTCCATGTCTTCTCCGACGGCACAGTCGCACGCGTCGCCCTTGCCGTCACCGTCAGCATCGGCCTGTGTCGGGTTCGGCACCGCCGCGCAGTTGTCGACGGCATCGCAGATCTTGTCAGTATCGCCATCGACGTTCGGGGCTCCAAAGCAGGCGTCGCACGCGGTACCGACACCATCGCCGTCGGCGTCGGACTGATCGGTATTCGGCGTCGTGATGCAGTTGTCGCTCGTGTCGACGATGGTGTCCTGATCGGTATCCGCGGGCGCGGGTTGCTGCGCGACGGTGATGGGCAAGATGTTGCTGAAGTTGCTCTCCACCGCGTTGCCGCCGATCTGGTACGTCGTCGCGACGCGGTAGCAGTAATCGCCGTTGGCCTTGCCGGAGATCAACGTCGTCGTCACGTTCGCGTTGTTGATCGTCGTCCAGTTGTCGACGTCGAGCCGGATGTTGTCGAGGTACCACCCCATCTGCTTGTAGAAGAAGTGTTCGAGCCCTCCCACGAAGTACCGGAACCGGACCCTGATCGTCTTGCCCACGAACGGCGTCATGTTCACGCGCTGCAAGGCGAGGTCCTCGGTCGCGAAGGCTTCGTCGGCAGGCCCGGCCTCGAGGGCGCGGTCGGTCTTGTAGACCTGTGTCCAGCACTGGGCGGCCTCACACAGCTTCGGTGTCTGATCGCTGTTCAGCCCGCAGTCGGCCTCGTTCGGGCCCGCCGTCGTGCACGTGGCTCCGTCGGAGACCTCGACGAAGCCCGCGTCGTCGGGCTCGTTCACGAACCACTCTTGCCACGTGAGCTTCGCGGTCGATCCGGCGGGAATGGTGATGCCGGCCATCGTCGTCAGCGTCGTGCTCTCGTCGAATGTGCCGTCGACGCCGACAACCCGAAACGTGTTCGTCGCGTGTGCGGGCTTGGGGCCCGAGCTCCAGGTCGCGAGGCCGTCGGCAGCGCGCAGCCACTTGTTGAAGTTGCCGTTGCAGTTCTCGTCGAGCGCGGCAAGGCACGACTCGGTCGACTGCTGCAGCTTGTCGGGGCCGCTCGCGCCTGCGGGCCGCGGGTCCCAGGCGAGCGTGAACTGGCCGTTCGTGTCGGGGTCCTCGTAGTCGGCGCCGGCGCGGAGCACCGGGGCGGTCAGCGGCGGGCAATCGTTGACGACGAGATCGCCGATGTACCAGCCGGTGACGCCGTTGCAGCCGTCAACGCTGAAGTCGAAGCGCAGCTTGTACGTCTGGCCGGGCTGAACGAGGCCGCTCAGGTTCACGACGGTGGTGCCCCACGAGCCGGTGGTGCTGCCCTCGTCCGCACCCGTCCATGCCGGCTGACCGGCGCGCGGATTCGTGTTCTGACCGACCGGTACCGCGGCGTCGAGGTTCGAATTCGGCGCATTGTGGACGTACGCCGCCCGTGGCACGAGCGTGAATGCGCCGCCGTTGATACTGATCGACAGCTGCCCGCCGTCGAACAGCAGCTCGGTCTCGACGAAGTGCCGGAACCGCAGCTCGATCGTGTGGTCTGTCCCAGGTGCGGTGATCGCCGGGCTCGCGAGCATGTACACGCCGGACTCGTCACCAGCCGGTGCGCACGTGCCGGTCTTCGAGTTGACCGCGAAGGCTGCCTTGCCCGGCTCGTTGCCGGGCTTCGTGTTGACGCCGGCCCACTCGTAGTAGGGGGTCGGGGAGTCACCGGTGCTGCCGAGCTGGAAGCTCTTCGTCCAGGCCGCGATGCCGTTGGCCCATGTCTCGCTCCTCGTAGCAGTCGCGCCACGGCACGCCGCCGGCGGGTTGGGCTGAAGTAACGGTTCGAAGCCGCAATTCGGCGGTGTCCGCATCTCGACGGCGAGCATCGCCTTCTTGACCTGGTCGCAGTCCGTTGCGGTGATCGCGGTAGCGACCGGCCCGGCGAGGAACTTGTCGGGCGTCATACCGACGAGCTCCATGCACGACAGCTCGAGCGCATCGGCGTGATCCACGAAGTCCGACGTCGTGGTCTGCTTGGTCGTCATCGCCCGGAAGTAGATCGCGGCTGTCTTCGTGAAGTCGAGCTTCGTGATCGACTGGCCGTTGAACTCGCACTTGCTCGTCGCGGCGTTGCACGTCAGCGGCGCACGGCAATTGTTCGGCGCAGCGGTACATGACGCCGGAAAGTTCGTTCCGTCGACGAGTAGCGCGTACGCGTGGTTCGGCACGCCGGAGTTACTGTGCACGCCGCCGCCGTCGCCGGTGCCGCACGTGTAGTTCGGCGACGTCACCTTGCCCGGATAGCCGAGGCGATCCGGATCCCACATGTCACGCAGCAGCAGCTCGTACTCGCCGCTGCCCGTCGCGAAGTCCTCGCCCATGGCCCACCGCACGCCGGTCGGCGCCGGCTCGGCGTTCATCCCTCCGCCAAGACCGTCTTCACCGTTCAAGAGGTCTACGGTCTCGCCCCACATGTCCGAGTAGGCCTCGTTCAGCGCGCCCGACTGGTAGGCGTAGACGAGGTTGTGCGTGAACTGCGTGTATGCGTGGCCCCACTCGTGCGCGACGACGTCGTCGAGCTCGAAGTCCGGGCAGTAGTTCGTCGTCTGACCGTCCCAGTACGCGTTGGGGCAGTTCTGGTTGATGAGGTTGACGGTCTTCATCTTGATCCCGAGGCCGTCGTACGAGTCGCGCGCGAAACCCTGGGAGAACATGTCGTAGACCTGACCGCTGAACCGGAACAGGTCTGCGGGCGCGGCCACGCACTGCAGCCCGCCGTTCGGGACTCCATCCTCTCGACACACCGCCGTCGCGCCGGGTTGATACGGAGTCTGCGACACGTCGTCCGTGAACGATCCCGCATAGGCGACGCGAAACTTCGCGGTGTGGTTCAGCGGATACGTCGCGAGTGACGCACCGTCGGTCGCGTCGACCCAGATCTGGAAGCGCTCCGCGCCGCCGCCGACCTCGAACGCCCACGCGAGGTGATCGTGTGTCCGGCGATTCTCGACGAGCCCGCTGCGGAACACCGCTAGCTCGGCTGTCGTCGCCGCGAGCTCGGCGAGCGACGCAGGCTTGGCGAGCTTCGCGGCCGCGGCGATGGCGACGCTGTGCGCATAGGCCTCGTCGATCGCCGGCGCCACGGGCACGTTCAGCCCGTCGAGCCACTTACCGTTCACGCCGGTGATCCCGTCCGCGTTCATGTGGACGATGAGCTCGCCGCCGAACACCGGCAGACCGCGGTACGTCTGATCGAGCCGCACGTGATCGCCGGTCGCATCCTTGAACGCCACGCGAGCCGCGAACGGCACCACGTTGCGCTCGTCCGCGTCGAGCCCGATCACCGATCCATACGAGGCGAGGAACGCACGCGCACGCTCCCCCGGATCCCGGGTCGCGTCGTCGGAGATGAGCAGGCCACCCTCGGCTGCGATCACACCCGTGACTCGACCGTTCCGCTTCGTCACGACCAGCCCGGCTTGTGCCTCGAGCTGGCTTGCGCCGATGTGCGCTCCGGGTGCCATCGAGGCCAGCTGTCCAGTCGGCGTCGAATCGAGAGTGCTCGTCGAGCAAGCGGCGACGACACCAATAATGAAAAGGCTAACGAGAACGTATGTTCGCTTCATGATCACCCACGTCCCCCCTGGTACAGGCGCGAACCCGGAGTTGGGGTGTGCTCACCTGAGCCTCACTTAGAGCGTGCGCGAGACGTACCCAATGTCCGAGCCCTCTCACTGTGGTTGAAGTCCGCTTGACGGCACCGGTCGTCGGCGAGGCGCCGGCGGTCTCGAGCGGGTCGGCCGGTGGTGGTGGCGGTGCGGTCGGTCGCATCCGACTCGACGTTCGCGGTGGCACGTCCGTGACGATCTCGGGGACGGCGAGCCCGGTGCACCGGTGGCAAGGCGTTGGTCACGATCGAGATCGAGTACGCATCCAACGGGACGGCGAGCACGGACACCGACGCGCTCGCATTCGTTACCGACGTTCCGTAGCGTCGACGAGATCGCGCCGCATACTGGAATCTCAGTCTTGGCACAGGGTGCCCCGGGGCGGCGTGGCACTGCAACTCACGGTGATCTTACGGTACGGCGTGCGTGAGCCCACGCATCGCCCACTCGCCGGCTGATAGCCTCGATCGATGCGTTGGCTCGCGCTGGTCCTGTTCGCCGCATGCGGCACGTTCCCCGGCGGGAGCGGTGGAGATGTCTCCGCACATCCCGATGCGCCGGTCACGCATGGCCCCCCCGGCGTGTTCGATCCAGCGATCACCGGCGTCACGATCGAGATCGACTACGAGGCCGGCGAGGCGCCGTTCACCGGGCCGATCCTCGGCGCCGGCGACACATTCGACCTCGCCGCGACCAACCTCGACCGTTTGTTCGCCGGCAAGAAGACGCTGACGCTGCCACGGACGCTCGCGATGATGGAGGACATCGGCACGGTCGCTGACGAAGAGCTCACAGTCGCCGACGTCCTCGCGCTCGCGACCGCGCACCGGCAGCAACACGACACGACGACCACGAAGACCTACTACCTGATCTTCGTCGGCGGCCAGTTTGCCGATGGCAGTGGGCCGAACCCGAACGTGCTCGGCGTCTCGATCGGTGACACTGGCGTGGTCGCGATGTTCAAGGACGTGATCCGATCGACCAACGTGCCGGCGACCAATGTGTCGCGCTACGTCGAGCAATCGACGCTGATCCACGAACTCGGCCACGGCGCCGGTCTGGTCGACAACGGCGTCGCGATGGTGGCGGAGCACAAGGACGCGCCCCACGGCGCACATTGCACGGACGATCACTGCGTGATGTATTGGCTCAACGAAGGAGCCCGCGACGCTGCGGAGTTCGTGCAGAAATACGTGGCCTCGACCAACACAATCCTGTTCGATTCGCAGTGCCTCGCCGACGTCGACGCGCTCACCGGCGGCCCGTAACCGTGGATCCCCTAGCCCGATCGCCGTGAAGGGCCGCACACGACCTCCCGGTCACCGCGGTGGCGGGCGAAAGTCGATCGTGTTCGCGCTCCCAGCTTCGGCCTCACGGTCTAATCGTCAGGTGGCTGACGCCGACTCGAATGGTAGAACCTCGACGCACAGCCGAGCAGAATTCACACCCTGTTCGGATCGGACTCGTTCGGGCAGGGTCGTATGCATGGGGAACACCGGGACGGCACCGGAGCTGGCGACGAGACGCACGATCAACGTGATGGTGATGCGAGTCGACACACGCTTCACCACGAGCGAACAGTTCATCTCGAGCTACCACCAAATGTGCACCGCGACGACTTGCTTCATCCCGACGCATGACGGCAAGCACGTCGGTGTCGAGAGCGGATTCTCGATCCGCCTCGCCGACGGCACCCCGATGCTGCGGGGCCAGTGCGTGGTCGAAGAGCTATGGACGACCGGCGCCAACCCGTTCAAGCGAGCTGGCGTGTTGCTCGGGATTCGCAGCCTCACTCTCGACAGCCGGCACGTGTATCAACAGCTCCAGCTCGCACGGCTCGCGACCGTACCGGCTGCCGCGTCGTTCGGGATCGTACCGGCAATCGACACGATCCCGAACGAGGCTCCACACCACCACGTCGCAGCGATCGTGGACGCTACCCCGACGATCGAGATGCCGTCGCTGTTCGAGGTCGAGCTCGGCGGCATCGAGTGCACGTTGCATGATGACCAAGCCGGCGAGCTCGGGGTCGACGTCGACGCCGCGGGGATCCCGATCGACGACGAGGCTCATCCCACGGAGCGGATGACCGGCGGCCTGACGGTCCCGATCTCCCGACGCCCGCTCGCGACAATCCTCGGCATCGCACCGTTGATCCAGCCGCGACCGCGAGGTCCCGGGCCGCTGTCAGTGGTGGTCGCGACAATCGTCGATGGTCCGATCGTAACGGAGTTGGTCCGCACCGCCTCGCCTGCGCCCGGGGCTGCACGCACTCCGCGCCGGTGGTGGAGCCGCATCGCCACCGTGGCGCGGGCCGCATCGGCCCTGATGTCGCGCGCCGGGCAGCGGCTCAGCTCTCCGCTGCGCAGTCAGCGAACTCCGGTCGTCTCGCGTCCGCGCGTGCGGCGCGAGCGCGTCGTCCTGCGCGCGATCACCGATGTCCGGGTGCCGGGCGACTCAGAGGTTGGGCCATAGCGCCGTGAGGATCGTGTTCGGGTCGCAGGTGTCGACGATTTGCCGCCTTCCGCGGGCGGCAGGTTGACCATCATCCGGACGCGCGTATAGGTGCGCACCTCGTCGGGCGACAGCTTCGACCCGAGCCGCGTGGTGTCCCTGTCGATGCGGATGATCGTGAGCGCCTGCCCGTTGCCGCCGCGCGGATCGATGAGGTTCGCGCGCCACGTTCGGGCGACGCCTCGGTCACTGCCGCCGTCGACGACGAGCAGCGTTCGCGGGCCATCGGCGGTGACTTCGACGATCCGGTAGCTGGTGTTCGGCGCGGCTGGGGGCGGTACGTCGAGCGGCGCGGCGGCATCTTCGATCGCCGGCGTGACCTCGAGAAAGCCCGCATCGTTCGTCCTACCCGTGTGAGTAACGCCTCATCTCGCGAACCTGCGTTCGGATTGCGTTGCTGCGTTCACTGCGATAATGCAGCTCGATGAGGACCAGCGGACTTCTCGTGTGTATGCTCGCCTGCGGTGGTGGTAGCGGCGGCGACGATTGGGACTCCACGGTCGAGCGATTCCGCCAGGCGGTCTGCGTCAGTGCGTGCGTGCCTGACGACCTGCAGCAGCAGTGCCTCGACGACGTCCAGGTGGATCTAGATCAAGCGCGGATCGAGCTCTCCGATCTCGACGAGGCGGACTGCCTCGATTGCCTCGACGTGAAGGCTTCACTGCTCCCCGCGGTGGCCGCGAACGGTTGCCAGTCGACACCCGCACAGGACGCCCAGGTGTTCGCGGCGTGCGACCTCGATCCCGACGTAGACTTCGACGGTGATGGCGACCCTGCCAACGACGACGACGAAGCGTGCGCCGGATTTCCGTAGGCCGAGCGCCATGACACGGCGCCAGATTCGCGGCTGATCGCGATCGTGGGCGGTTTGTCCCCACTTCCCTACGAGCTCGTCAGACCGGCAGCGGCTCGCGCGCCGCGCGCCATTCCGGCGGGATTCCCTCGAGCCCGACGGCACCGACGACGATCCCTCCGACCATCGCGCAGGTGGTATCGGTATCGCCGCCGACCTCGCCGCACGACCACAGCGCGCCGACGTAGTCCACGAGGTGGGTCGCTGCGCACCAGATCGCGAACGGGATCGTATCGGCCGCCATCACGTGGCCGGACGTCCGGTATGCGGACATGAACGTCCGGCATTCGGACGTCGTGGCGTAACGACGCGAACCATCACGGCGCAGTCACGTGACGACGATGGCATCGCGCGCGCACCACCTGCGTGGTGTCCCGATCGCACGCGCATCACACGTTCGAACGCAGCCCGGGCGCTGCCGCCGCGCCGCTGCCGCGGGGCTATCAGCCCCGCCGGCCACAGACGACCGCGTTCTATCGCGTGATCGCCGACCAGTGATCGCTTCACAACGGACGGATCGGGTTCGTCCGCGAGGCGTCCGTCACCATCGGGAGACGAAGCGCGCGCAGGACCATCGGCAGCGCGACACCGCCCGTCACGAGCGACATGTGGCCGAGGCGCGATCGGACATAGACGATCTGGGCACCGCGCGCACCCGGGAGACGTCCCGAGTCCGGTGATGGAAACTCCTCGAAGACCAGGGTCTCGGGAAGCGACGAATGGAGCTGGTCGGTCCACGGTCGCGTCAGATCTCCCACATCGATCAGTCGGCGCTCGGCGGACGCGACGAGCCAGCTGCGAACCCGCGGCAGCTCACCGTAGTGCGCGTCGAGCAACGCCACGGTGTCGAGGCGGTCGTCGTCCAACCACGACAACAGCGTTCGATGGGCACCCGAATGCCCGATCGCGATCACCTTGGCGTCGGGTGGCGCGTCGAGCTTTCCCGCGACGGCGACGAGGAGGGACGACACCGAAGGCCACGGTATGCGATGCGTCGGACCTCGTGGAGCCTCGCATGCGACGAACAGCGCGTTCAGCCCCGACTCCGCGAACTGCTTCGCGAGCTGATGATCGTGCCAAGCATCGTCCACATCGACGTAGTAGCCGTGCACGTAGATCACGATCCCGGCGGTGCTCGGATCGTAGGCGGCGGGTTTCCAGATGTGAACCGCTCCGTTCTGCGTGCGGAGTCGGGTGTGCTGGGGGCTCGCTCCCGCTTCGGTCATCAGCATCGCGAAGGCCACGAGGACCGCGCTCGCGATGCGAAGGGCGGCAGGTCTCCTGTCCGAACATCGACCCTCGCCGATGATCTCGCGAGAACACCACACGGGAGATCGTGGTCGACGGCCGGACAGGAGTACCCACCATGATCGAATCGTGTCGCCGATACCCACGCTGAGAGGACGGTCGCTGGGTGGTGCTGTTCACGCACCAAGGTGTCAGGAGAGGTGGCACTCGCGATCAGTCGTGCGCACCCTCCGGTCTGGTCACGCGCTCGGAGTCGCTGCGAGTGGGGGGACGGTTGGCGAGTCGCGAGAGCTCTTGCTGCAACTTCGACAGTGCACGGTGGACTTCATCGCGATCGGCGGCGGCCGCGTCCCGTTGCTGCTTGAAGCTGTCGCGTTCGGTGCGGGCCTTGTCTCGATCGCTACGGGCCTTGTCCCGGTCCTTGCCGGAGTTCTCCGCATCGCGACGCGCCACCGATAGGTTCCGTTCGTAGAGCACACGCTGTTGCTCCGCGCTCGCTCGAGCGGCGTCGAGTTGCTCGACGAGCACGCGGGTAGCGACGGCCGCCTCGCGCAAGGCAGCCTCCTTCTTCTGGAGCACCCCCTGGTAGGCCGTTCGCTCACGGGCGATGGACCGTTCGAGCTCGAGCAGATCGTCGCCGCCTCGCTTCAGCTGTTGCTCGGTGTTCGCGAGCTCGCCGCGCGTGTGCTCGACGCTCCGGTTCAGCTTGGCCAGCTCGTCCTCTTGCGCGGCGACCTCGTGGTTCAGCGCGTTGCGCTCGCCGCGTAGCCGGGTCACGGTCGCGCGCGTCCCCAGCGTCAGCAAGATGAGCGTGATCGCCACGAGCCCGGCCAGCGTGAGCTGCGGATTGCGCCGGCACCACAGCCCGACGCGCGCGCGGCGTGTACGATCGAAGGTCGTGGGCCGGCGAGCGAGAAACGCCTCGAGCTCGTTCGCGACACGCGCGGCCGTCTCGTAGCGTTCGTTGGGGTCGATCGCCATCGCTCTGGCGATGATCCGGCGGAGTCGCAGCGGGATCCGTTCTCCCCATGGCGTTCGGTCGAGTGCCGGCGGTGGTGCACCCGATGCTGCCAGTTCCCATGGTTCGCGCTCGCCTGATCTCGACAACCACGGCGCGGATCCGGAGAGCAGATCGTATGCGAGCGCTCCAATCCCCCACACATCGACTCCGACGAGGGCTACTCGATCCTCGGCGACGCGAGGATCGAGGTGCATCGAGAGGCCTCGCGCTTGCTCCGGCGCCATGTACTCGGGAGTGCCGCTCACGCTGATCGGGCCAGCCGACCCTCGCGTGACGAGCGACGTCGCGGACGGATCGGCATCCTCGCTGGCGACGCTGACGGCGAGCCCGAAGTCGGCGATCCGCGCGTGCCGCGAGATCGGAGTGATCAAGACGTTGTCGGGCTTGAGATCGCGATGGAACACGTTTCGCGAGTGGGCGTCGTGGACGCCGCGTGCCACCCGCATCACCCACCACACCACCTCCGCGATGCTCTCGGGACGACACGAGGATGCCGCGGTTCCGAGCACGAGCTGCCCTCGCTCCGGGTCATGTTCGCCGACGAGCTCCATCACGATGTACGGTCGCGATTCGTCGTCATGGACGTCGAGGATGCGGACGACGTGGTCGCTGATCACGTCGCAGGCGGCGCGCGCCTCGGCGATCACCTGCGCCAGGGTCGCCGGCTCGCCGTGATCATGGAGGATCTTGATCGCGACGTTGCGCCCGAGCTTCCGATCGTAGGCCTGCCACACCGAGGCGGTCGCGCCGCTGTCGAGCTTGATCGTGAGCTCGTAGCGCTGGTCGCCGATCGCCCCGAGCGAGGGCTGACCATCCCGATGCGCGCGCCCCTCGTGCGCCGCGTGAAGCCAGAGCAAGCCCTGTTCGACCATGATCGAATCGCGAGGGAATCGTCGCGCGAGCAGCCGCTCCCACTGGACGGCGGGATGCATCGCGATCTCGGCCAGGATCTCGCGGACCCGGGCGTCCTTCATGAACCCACGCCGATTCCCTGCTCGATCCCCTGGAGCACGATCAGGTAGTTCGTGCCTTCGAGGATGCGCTTGTTGGTCAGGCCGAGCGAGATGGCGAGCTGCGACGCGATCTGTCGCTGGGTCTGACCGCGTAGGTGGAGCCGCATCGTCTTGCCCGTCTGCACGACATCGCCGAGCGGGATCCGGACCCGGTCATCGACGACGCCACGCTCGAGGTCGGTGATCCGCGCGTCGATCCAGTTGCGCAGCTCGGCGAGCTCGATCATCTCGGTGAGCGTGACCTCGTCGGGCAACACGATCTGATCCTCGACGAGCTCCGCTTGCTCACCGCGTCGGCGCACCTGATCGAGGCGATCGAGGATGAACCGGCGCACGCTCTCGCCGATGTGGCGCCGCTCCGGCGGGAGCTGCTTCAACCGATGCCATTCCCCGCTGTGAACCCAGCGAGCGACGAGCGATCCGAGGATGTCTCGCGTGCTGTAGGAGCCACGGTAGTTCATCGAATGCTTGACGCGACGGATGATGCGCTCGAACTGTGTCGCCATCTGATCGTCGGGGAGCTGGGTTGGTCGTGGATTCATCGGCGACAGGCCGACGTCCTCTACCGAAGACGGCTGCCTCCTTTGTTCGTTCACGAACCATATCACCGCCGGTGCGCGTGCCCTCCGTGAACATTCTCGCGACGCGGGCGTCCTCTCAGACTGGAGGGAGACATGTTCCCAGTTCGCGCGATCTTGCTCGTCAGTCTCATCGGCTGCGCGAAGCCGGTGATTTTTCAAGGCCAGAGCACGCTGGCGATCGTGGGAGAGCCGCCGGCCGTGCCGGAACCACCACCACCAGAACCTCCGCGCGTCGAGGTACGGGACAACAGGATCGAGATCCACGAGAAGATCCAGTTCGAGGTCGACAAGGCCGCGATCCTGGCGGTGTCGTTCGGGTTGCTGAACGAGATCGCATCGGTCATCCAGAAGAATCCGCATATCAAGCGGATCCGTATCGAGGGTCACGCGAGCTCGGAGGGCGAGGCTCGTCACAATCAGCACCTCTCGGACGCTCGGGCCAAGGCGGTGATGCGGTATCTGACCGAGCACGGGATCGCGAGGGACGCACTCGTCGCGAAGGGATTCGGGGTCGACCGGCCGATCGCCGACAACGCCACCGAACAGGGGCGAGAACGGAATCGGCGCGTCGAGTTCAATATCGTCGAGCAGGACGTGACGATGAAGAAGGTCGAGATCGACAAGACCGGCACGGAGAAGGTCATCGAAGAAAACAAGCAGACGCTCAAGGCGAGCGACGTGACCAGTCCGACCAAAGCCACGTCGGCGAACTGACGAAAGGAATCACCATGCATGACAAGGTCGCGCCGTTCATCGCCCTTGCACTCGTTGCGTGCTCCGCCACTGCGCGCGGTCCGGAGACGTACCGGCACGAGACCCAGAAGGCGCTCGAGACCCGCAGTGCTGGCGTGAAGAGCTGCTACGACAAGGCCCTCGAGACCGACCCCGGGATCAACGGCCTGGTCGCCGTTCGGTTCATCGTCGAACGGAAGACAGGTATCTTCACGAGAGTCACGATCGATCCGACCAAGTCGACCGCGACGGAGACCTTGGTCTCGTGCGTGCTGGGTGCGGTCAACGGCCTCAAGCTGGAGCCGCCCGACGCGAACGAAGGCCAGGCGACCTTCGTGTACGAGTTCAGGAAGGCGACACCCCCTTGATCCGGCCGTGAACACGGCCTCGAGTCGTCCGTCCTCCATGTCGAGTGGAGAGGACCGCCCGAACACGGCTGATCGCGGCTCAGACCGTTTCGGTCCTGCTCATCGTCGTCACCGTCGCGACCGCGGTCGTCGCGCTTCACTTCGCGACCGACAACGCCGACGATGCGATCGAGCTAGCCGACGATGTCGCGCTCGCCCGCCGGCTGACGTCGGAGACCCAGCACTTCGTCGCGACAGGCCGGCGCTACATCCTCACCAGCGACCCGCTGGATCGGAAACGCACCATCGAGCTCGAGGGTGAGCTCGACAGGACCCGCGAACAGCTCGCCGCTCGCGGGACGCATGCCGAGGCGGAGATCGCGGCGGTGGAGACTGCGCTGAACGCGTACGTGTCGACGATGGCCTGGGCGCTGACCGAGGCGGGAGCGGATCCCGAGGAGCTCCGCGAGCGGCTCGTTCGCCTCGAGGCCGAGCTCGCGACGAAACGACGGTCACTGGACCTCGGTCTCGATGCGTTCGTGCGTCACCAACGCGGTGGCATCGCAGCGTCACACGAACGTTCCCATCGGTTCGCCGGTCGTGCAACGAGGATGCTGCTCGTCATCTCGGCGCTGTCGATCGTCCTGAGCGTGGGCCTCGCGATCGCCGTGATGCGTGAGCATGCACGGCAGATCCGGCGTATCCGCGCGGCGAGCGAGATCGCGAAACGAGCCTCGGACTCGCGCCAGGATCTGCTGGCGTCATCACACGATCTCAGGACGCCACTTCAAGCGATCACGGCAACCGCCGCCTCGCTGGAGAAGCTGAAGCCTCGAGATGCCGCCGAGCTACAAGCGCTCGACGAGATCTCGACAGCCGCCACCCGTGTCGATCAGCTCCTCGAAGCGTTGTTCGACGTCTCCCGGATCCAGACCGCCGCGGTGTCGCTTCGACGCGAGCAGAGCGATGCCGAGAGCCTGGTCGAGCGGGCGATCCAGCCGTTCCACGCTCGCGCGAAGGAGCGTGCGATCCATCTGCGATCGGAGGCTCGGATCTCGACCTCGGTCTACGCAGACCGAGAGCGGATCGGTCACGTGCTCACCACCTTGATCGGAACCGCCCTGAAGCCCGCGCGTCCCGGTGCCGAGATCGTCGTGAGCGCGGCACCGGCCGAGGACGTGGTCCGCTTCGCGGTGGTCGACTCGGGAACCGGTGCGTTGCCCGAGCCGCTCTCGCAGATGTTCGGACGCCACACACAGTCCGGGACCGAGGCTCCTGACCTCGGTCTGTATGTCTGCAAGCGGCTGGTCGAGGCACACGGAGGTCGCCTGGGTGTCGAGGTAGAGCTGGGCCGAGGCAATACCTACTGGTTCACGCTTCCGACCGAACCACGTTTGCTGAGATGACATGGTGCTTGCTCGCGCCGGTTTCGCTCGATGATCAAGCCGGAGCAGTGCGAGGTGGACGGCCTCGTGCGCGAGGTCTTCGACATGTTCTCCGCGGTTGCCGCGCAGCAACAGCTTCACCTCGAGCACCGCGACTCCGAGCACGGGCTGGTCGTCCAGGCGGACCGCGAACGGATCTTCCAGGTGCTGTCGAATCTGCTCGCGAATGCGATCAGCTTCACCCCGAGGGACGGTTGCGTGACCTCTCGGTCGAGCGGTCCGGCGATGTCGCGACGTTCACGATCTCCGATACCGGACCGGGCATCGCGGCCGAGCACCTTTCGCATGTCTTCGATCGATTCTGGAAGCACGAGGCACGGGGCACGAAGGGGACGGGCCTCGGGCTGTTCATCGCGAAGAGCATCATCGACGCGCATGGGGGACGGATCTGGGTCGAGAGCTCGCCCGGTCACGGGGCGACGTTTCGGTTCACGCTGCGGTGTGCGACGGCGACGATGTCGACGTCAGGCCACGAGGAGCTTGCGCGCTCGCTGGCGGATCGCCGGTAGCACCGCGTCCAGAGGGCTCGTGCCCAGCGGGATGCGCCGGACGAGGTAGAGCTGCGAGGACGGGAGCCGGGGCGCAGCCATCGCGCGCAGGTCGTGGGCGAGGGCGATCGCGGTCGGCAGGGCGGCTCGCATCGCGCCGCTCCGGCACGCTTCGATCACCGCGTCGAGTCGGCGCGAACGCAACGCGACCTCTCGAGGGAGCTCCAGCGGCCACGACTCGCTCGCATCCGTCCACGCGGCGAACGCGGCGGGCGTGCGCTTCGACGCGACACACACCGCTCGCGTCACCGTCCCGAGACGCTCGATCACGATCTCGTCGCTGGCAGGCACCGTCTCGACGAGCGCGAGGTCGACGACGCCGCGAAGGAGTGCGTCGCGTACCTCGACCGGGCTGATCTCCACGTGCTCGATCTCGATCGCGTGATCGCCGACAACCGGAGCGAGCAACAACCCGATCCACGCACCCTCACCGGCCGCGCGCACACTGGTCGGCTGGCGCACCGACAGCGCGTTCAGCCCATCGTCGATCCGGCGCATCGCGTCGCGCACCGCGGTCAGGAGCGCGGCTCCCGCCGGATTGAGCTGCATGCGTCGCTTCGAGCGAACGAACAGCTGCTGCTCCAGCGCTGCCTCCAGCTGCGAGACGCTGCGGGACAATGCCGACGGGCTCAGTCGCATCGAACGTGCGGCCGAGGGGAGGTGCTGGGTCTCTGCGACGGCGCGAAACGCCGGCAGCCAGTTCCACAGGTTCGCGAGACGTACCGCTCGATCCATGCGCGCGACGATGACAAGATGTTGCGTAAATCGCAACAAGACGTTGAGAATATTGCATGATACGGAACGATCCGGACAGCGTACGAGAGCCACCATGGCCCATCGACTCTCGCCCTGTCTCGGCTTGTTGCTCGCCACCGTCGTCGCCGGTTGCGGAGATGATGGTCCCGCCTCGTTCGGCGACGATCTCTTGGATGTTCAGGTCCCGCCACGAGGATCCGAGGATCTGCTGGTGTGGATCGACGCCGGCCACTACCAGAGCTGGAGCTGCGAGCCCGAAGCCCATAGCGAGCGCGCGCCCTCGCCGCACGGCCGGAATCGGATCTGCAGCAACGACGCGCTCGGCACGGCGACCGGCGACGGACCGTTTCCGGTCGGTGCGGCGGGGGTGAAGGAGATCTTCGACGGCGCAGGAAACATCACGCTCTACGCGGTCTATCGCAAGGTCGAGGACGGGACGAGCGGTGACAGCTGGTACTGGTACGAAGGCAACCGCGGCGACGTGATCGCGAACGGCGAGGGCGAGGACAAGTGCACCGGTTGTCACGCGCGTGCCCCGCGCGACTTCGTGTTCACCGTCGTCAGGTGACCGTGGACGATCAGCACGCCGGCGTCAGATCGCGCCCGGCAAAGAACGTTCGCTGCACCACGAGGTCGGGCATCGCACCGACAACGTATCGCGGTCAGCGTGCGTGGCGGCGCTTTTCGATCATCGACTTCACGCGAGCAGATCCTCGCGGCACGCGACGAGGCCGAGCGCGCCGCAGTCGGCGCAACCGGTGTCAGCGCGAAACCCGTGTATCGAACGTCCTATCTTCCCCATATCGAATGCCCTATCCTCGAGAACGATATTTGGGTGTTATCGCACGTCGCATCGAGCCCGCTGCTAACTCGCGGACGTTGCGATCGTGGTCGACGAGAGGCCAAGGAGCGCGAGATGCGAATCCACACAACTACCGACAAGCACGCCAGTCGAAAGCCTCGCTTCACGATTTCGTTCATTGCCGTCTGTGCGTTGACCGGTTCGCTGATCGTGGCTGCTCAGACACCCCCAACCTCCGAGACCATCATCACCTCGACGGGCACCTTCGTACTTCCGCCGGTCGAGAGCGCGATTGATGAAACAAGTCTGCGCCAGTTTGGCCAGACGGCCAAACTGGCGTTCGTAGGAAAGACCACCGATGCGGAGGTGAGCAACAAAGAAGCCATCAAGCTCGCGGCGCAAATTGGCAAAGCGAAGGCGCGGTTCGACCAAGCGAACAACGCGTACCTATTGTTTCGCCGGCCGATCGATCTGCGCACCAAGCTGCTTCTTGAAGCAACTGCAGCCTACGAGACCGATGGACACAAACAGGAACACGACGTCGATGTGTACGATGCCGTCCCCATCAAGCAACGCAATCCCGCCGAGAAGAAACGGCTCGATGACTGGAGGCAGCGGCTGATCTCCAAGCGTGCGGAGCTGGAAAAGGTCCAGGCTGCAATCAAGGCTGACGCGCTGAAAATGCTGCCGCAGTTGAAGCTGCTGGCAGCTGAAACGGAAAAGCAGTTTGGTCTACTCGAGGCTTTGCAGGTCCGTAAACACCAACTGATCACCGAACTCGGTAAGTCTTATCGACAGTTGGAATTCTGTGCCAACTACCTCAAACGAGTTTCACAGATCGCGAACGACCGAAACTATCGCGGCTCCACGACGCCAGGCGGATTTCAGATTCCCCGCAGCGATCCGACTCTCAAGCAACTCAATGGTTCAATGGAGCAACTCAAACGTCTGGGCGACGTGACCTTCGACGGTAAGAAACCTTGAGCTGTTGATCGCGGTCTAACACTACTGACGACGATGGCGTCACCGCGCCGCGTGCGACGACGCGGTGTGCGCCGAGAGGACGAAGCCATCGTGGCTGGAGCGCAGCTCGATCATGGTGTCGCGATCTACCACTGCCCTGCGGTTCGCGGACGGGTCGAGCTGCAGGCGCAGGGACTCGACCGCGCGCTCGATCCGCTTCGAGATCGCTCCCGGCGACAGCCCGCCGCCGAGGGCGACCGCGATCTCGGAGGTCGGTCATCGCACCGACAACGTCTCGCGGTCAGCGTGCGTGGCGGCGCTTCTCGATCATCGACTTCACGCGCGACACGGCGCGATCGAACATCGCCTGCCTTCCGTCGCGAGCCATCACGCGATCGTAGCGATAGCGCCCTTGGTCTCTTTGCAGTCACGGATAGGACAATCGATGCTGAGTTTCGGCGCACCGGTCCCGTCAGATTCGGCAGGTTTGCGGCGACGGCCGACGACGCAAGCGGAGTAGGGGCGCACACGAACCAGCGCGGTGATCCCGAGCTCGGGCAGATCGGTTCGAGGCACTCGGCGAACCGGAGAGCGATCAGTCATCGAAGGCGAGCTCGAGCTCGTGGCCGTCGTCGGCAGGCGGTGCGCGGCGCGATCGGCGGAACGGCCGAAGTGAGCCCGAGGTGGTCGAGGATGGTTGCGGTGAGGTCCAAATGGGTGAGGAACGCGAGCACGAGCACGCGAAGCCGATCGCCGGCGCCGGGTGACGTCCTCACCGAACACGCGGCGGAGCAGCGAGGCCCAGTCGAGATGGCGAGCCGGTTGTGACGCGCACAGCACACCTTTGGTTTCGCGGTTGGCGTAGGAACCACCACGCTACCTCGGTTGCTGTGCGCGCTTTTCGTCATGCCGCGAATGCCCTTGAATGCGCCACCGCACCACCTACGCCGCGTTCTGCGCGTTCCACCGACCCACTAAACCCAGCGGAGTGCCAAGTTCCTCGCGAAGCACCTGAACTGACCTCGCGCAGTTCCTCGCGCGCTGATCACCCGGCGCATGTTCATGCTCTGACGCGCTCGTGAGCGACTGTCTATGTTGGCTGGGTGAACGACACCAACACATCGCCACGAGATCACTGGCCGGGACGCCGGTCGCACCTCAAGACCCTCGCGCTGCTCGGCGCGACGCTGTTGCCGCGCATGGCAAGTGCGGAGACTGCAGCACATTGCCCGGCGACAGGGCAGGACATCCCATACAGCCTGCGAATCGGCATCACCGACGGCTCGCAGTACCCGATCGATCCGATCCCGCTGCCGGCCTTTGGCGCTCGCTACGACAATCAGCAGAAGCACTCACGCCGGTTGATCGCGAACAAGTGGGTCACCGGTTTCGAACTGCAGTTCTCCGATCAGCTCGAGTTCGAGGCCAACTTCGACTGGTTCGACATCGCCGGACCGTGCGTGGGCAGCTGCACGTTGCAACATCGCCTGACCGGCTCGATCGCGACGCCGGCCACCCGCGCGGTCAGCTACACGCCAAGCGGGAACAGCCTGCAGTCGTCACCGCCGAAGCTGTCGTTTCTGTCCGACTACTCGATCACGAAGGCCGGCGCGAACATCACGAACGTGAAGGTGATCTGCGATGGCTCACCGAACGATCTGCCGGCGTCGCTCGGCACGTTCGAGAGCGTCGACGGCCTGCTGCTCGGCCCGGATGATGTCGTGTACATGTCGTTCCCGGCGGGTGCCCCTTCGGACCAACACCACTCGTTGACGCTGGAGGTGCCGCCCGGTACTCCCGGCGACTTCGACATCTACGCGCGCTGTGGCTCGCGGCCGACCGTGTCCATCGCGGACTTCGTCGGGGTGTCGACGAAGTCGCACGAGTCGCTGCACTGGGCCGAGACCGCGCGGCCGTGCTCCTCGTCATGGAATGTCATGGTGCACTCGTACAACAACGGCAGCGCCGCAAACGGCCAGTTTCGGCTGTTCTACGCCCGCCACAAGGCAGCGCAGCACTTCGACTACACGGTGGGGTACCGGCCGGGCCCTGGCTCCGACGTGGCGGCGGACAAGGCCATGATTCCACAGTACCTGAAGGCGCAGAGTCGCGACATCTTTGCGGCCACGGATGGTCAGGTCTGGGTGGACTGGAAGATCTGGACCCTGCCGGTGTCGTCGACGAAGAGCTGCTGGGACGGCACGTGGACGTGCGAAGGAGGTGCGCAGTGCAACGTGTGCCTGCTGAATCCAGAGGCAAACCCGGTGCTCCAGACCAGGGGCACGAGCTCGGGTGCTCCGAGCGAGCAGATCGCGGTCGCGAGCGGGGCGTGGCGCAACTGGGCGTCGCTACTGCACGAGTTCGGGCACGCGCACCTGGGGCTCGGCGTCCACAACCTGCCGCCGAGCGGCAGCGACGGGTACTTCGGCGTGGGCGACGCGAACTACAGCATCGGGCTCCCCTCGTCGTTTCCCACGACCCGGCGCGACCTGCTGTTCAATTCGTGCGGCCATTCGACGATGTCGAACGGGTTCCTGTCGCCCACGGCGCACAAGTTCTGTACCTCGCACAACCACATGTTCGACATGCGCTATGTCGACGGCAACGACGAGCTCAGCGTCCTCACCTCGAACGGCGTCTTCTCGAAGAGTCTCTCGGCGGCGTCGACCGGCTACGAGACGCCCTTCTCGATCCAGTGTCTCCATAACTGTGGGGCATTCGGTGATGGGTTCGTATTCCCCGATGACACGAATCCACGCCTGCACTCCACGTTCTGGAGTGGAATGTCCGACTACGCCATTGGCGTATTTCGCGGAATCCTGATCTACGAGCCCACAGGCTCGGATGACCCGGCGTCGTACCTGTCGTTCGCACCCGTCGAGACCTTCAAGGGTCACGTGAACCAGTTTGTCGGCTCCACCACGTTCGCTCCCTGAAAAGGACCTCCCAGATGAAGACCCAGCTTGTTGTTGCCGTGTTGTTGCAGAACCTTTCCGCGTGCGAGAGCTCGAGCGCGCTCGACCAGATCGAGCCGGTGGCCGACGAGGCTGTGAAGCCTCTGCCGGTCATTCAGGAGCCCGTCACGCAGAGCGCCACCGAGGCAGCCGTCTGGATCGAGCCGCGCGATGGCGTGTCAGCCTTTGCCGATCACCAGGTGCGCGTCGGGCTACGACTGCCACGCGCACAGCGCGAGGACGCGGTCGCGAGGCTCTCGAAGGCGGTGCGGCTCGTGACGTGGCCGGAGGAGGCGCCGGTCGCAGCGCGGGTCACGACGATGGTCGGGGATGCCGAGTCCGCCGACTCGTTCGTCACCCTTTCGGTCGAGGGCGACCTGGCGGCGCGCCAATACGCGGTGGTGGTGGACCGCGCACAGTTCGTGCTGCACGCCGATCTGGAGTCCACCGCCATGCTCGGTAGCCGGATCGTGTCCCGGTTCGACGTGGCATCGAACCCGCGTGTCGTGCGGATGCGGTCGTGCGCGGGCGAGGCCGGCTCCTTCGTGACGCTGGAGCTCTCCGAGCCCGTGGTCCTGGACGCAGATCACCTCGTGACGACGAGCGGCGAACGCTGCGTGCGGCGATCCGTGGAAGCGGTTCCGGGCAAGTCCACGGCAGTGGCGACCGAGCACGCGGTGTTCGATTGCCCGGCGAGCGTGACGGGCTTCGAGCGAGTCCAGATCCCTGGCTTCGCGTCGCGCGCGACCCCCTCGCTGCGGGTCGCCGCACGGCAAGTGACCGGACCGAGCCTGGCGAAGGTCGCCGGCGCTGCGTGTCAGTCGCTCACGCTCTGAACGTCGCATGATCGGGGTGTCGCAAAGCGCGGCACCTCACTCCGCATTTGACGGCGCCGCCTTACGTGCCGGCGTGGGGTTGGGATGGTGGAGTCGAGGTCGTTGGTGCAGCGCGCGGTGCTCGCGGTGATCTTGATGGCGGTGTTCTACGCGCTCGCCGTCGCGTCGATCGCCGCGCTCGTGTGGGTCGGGCTCGCCATCGCGAGCGAGATCATCGGCAGTCACCGGATCTCGATCATGGCTGGTGAGTCGATGCCGCCCAGTCGGCGCAGCGGACGCCTGGTCGGCGCGCTGCTGGCGCTCACGGCGCTCGGTATCATCGCCACGATCGTGGTCGCAACGTCGAGGACGTGGTCGGCGATCACGCGATAGAACGCGGTCGTCTGTGGCCGGCGGGGCTGATAGCCCCGCGGCAGCGGCGCGGCGGCAGCGCCCAGGGCTGCGTTCGAACGTGTGATGCGCGTGCGATCGGGACACCACGCAGGTGGTGCGCGCGCGATGCCATCGTCGTCACGTGACTGCGCCGTGATGGTTCGCGTCGTTACGCCACGACGTCCGAATACCGGACGTTCATG
>Ga0299915_10000057_pt1 | contig 73973 bp, 112 predicted proteins | sample RVTome_13_FD_200263 | JGI IMG/M metagenome (GOLD analysis project Ga0299915, IMG submission 200263) | Soil microbial communities from uranium-contaminated site in the Upper Colorado River Basin, Wyoming, United States - RVT92D227 (version 2) ...
TGTACAATGGAGACAAACAATGACTCGCTCAGAAGCAGAAGATGTATGTCTTGGAGTTATGGAAGAATATCTCCCCAGGTCGGTGGCCAAGAAGGACCGCAAGGAAATGCTCCACGGCATGTTCTACGAACTCATGGACCTAGGAGCCCTTTCGCTCAGTGAAGATGTCGACGACGAGGACCCCATCGAGACCGAAGACCTGACGTCGTTGATTCGGTGACGCCATGACACGCACCATCAAATCTGTCCCAACTGGCACCGACAACGAATTCAAGTGGGAGGTCCGAATCGAAGGAGAGGACTGCCCAGCTCTCACCCTGGCCTCGTACCTTGCCATGCGCAGTCTGTTGCAGACCTGTTTGGGAACTCCCGGGATGATGTCGTGCGGAAACAACACTCCGCAGTCTTTGAAGATGACCCATGACGGCGAAAAATGGGTCATCATGTTGGAAGCGGTGGGGCCATGAGCACTCAAAAAGATATCGTCGATACCATCATGGTACTACCTACCGTAGTCAAGGTGGATATCAAACACGCTATGACAACCCCGCACGGATGGCTCGAGATGGAAGTATACGGCGGCGGGTACGGAGACATATACAAAGCCCTGGGGAGTGTCGTTCCGGCAGGAGTGACAGTTGCGTGGATTCACCATTTCTGGGCAGACCGGGAGACTCGATACATATACCCAGTAGGCGCGCCAGCTAAGCCGGTCGAACCCAAGAAGTGCCGATGCGACATTCGAGACTTGATGTCGGTCGGACATAACGCCGGTTGCCCAGAAAGGCACTAAAATGCAAGAGACAGTCAATTTTCCGGAATCCCCAGACGTAGACACGACGTGGTGTTGGTGTGACCAATGCAACTCAAACGCATACCCAAGCAACACCTTCGAATTGCCTGCAGCGTGGGCCGCCGCTCTGAATCTCCCCGCCAATTCAGCCATCTTGCGCGGTGTGTTCATGGGTCCGTTCGAAGAAGCCATTAAGGAGGGGTGGGAAGAGCGCGATTGGGGTTATATTTGCCCCGTATGCAAGAGAGAAGAGGCAGAGCGCGACGTGGGCGAAAATGAACTCTTGACGAAGGACCTGGCGCTCGATATGATGGACGCCAAAGAGGTACCGAATGAACCAGAGTCCCCGAATGAACCGGAGTCCCCGAAAGACCTATAAGCTCCCGGCTCGCTTTTTTGTGAACGGACAAGAGGTGGTTCCGTGCGCAGAGTTTGAATTCGACATCAGCCCCCCAAAACCTCAAGACAGTCTTACCGGAGCGCCAAAATGCCACAATGTAAGTGCGATATTCGAGACTTGATGTCGGTCGGACACAACGCTGGGTGCCCAGAGTCCAAGGAGGGCCGCGCGAAAGACAAGGCCAAGACTTACAGTCCGGGTGTGATTACGGTCAACGGCAAAGTCGTGGGAGCGGTGAAGGAAATCTCCTACCACCCGCACTTCCCCGACATCGACATCGGCATCTACGGCCGGACCATCAGCTCGAACTCGGCGAGCTATCAGCCCGCCCCGCCCGATATGGATTTCGAGTGGCTTCCACCTCCCGATGTTAGTGGCCGCCGTGCCGCCATCTTCGATGAATGGTACGGTCGGGCCATCGCGGAGCTATACAAGAGCTGCATGGTAAACCTGCCCGAACTCAAGGGAGCCAGTAAAGTGTATGTGATGCCCTCTCCTATCCGGATTTTGGACTATACGGTTTAGCCATGCAACTGACCTCCGGCCAACAGCTCGCCCTGGATTCCATTCAAGGCCTTCAAAAGTCGCACCCCAATGGCGGTGGGGTGGGGGTAGTGGCCGGCTTCGCTGGCACGGGAAAATCCACCACTATATCCAATTTGGTCGACGAGCACGGGGACGATTTGTTGGTAGTCGCCCCGACCGGGAAAGCGTGCGTTCGGGTAAGAGAGATTTGCGACGCACGAACAAAGACAATCCACTCGTGGCTCTATGAAGTCAGCGAGGACGAAAAAACTGGCGCTCTTAATTGGGGCCTCAAGCCAATCGCCAAGATGGAGCGACCGAGGTGCGGGTTTCTTTTGGTCGATGAAGCCTCCATGGTTACGCACTCTGTTTTTGGCGACCTCTACGGCCGCTGTAAGGCACTCAACCTCAATCTCGTTTTGGTGGGGGATGGATTCCAACTTCCCCCAGTCGAGACCGACCCCAAGCGGGCAGGTTTTTCTGTCTTCTCTCCAGACATGCCGGCCGCTTTCAAGTTGCAGCTCACAGAAATCCACCGCCAAGCCCTAGACTCACCCATCATCCGGGCCTCGATGGCGCTTAGACAAGGCCAATTCGCCGGAGACGCCTTAGCGGACCTTCCTCTGGTCCTTGAATCCAAACTACAAGAAGAGGCTCGCCATACCTTCGAGTCTGAAGGTGTGGTTATAGTCCACCGTAACGTAACGCGTCACGCACTCAACAACGGCATTCGCTCGGACATGGGCAAAGGGGAGGCCCAGCTAGAAAAGGGCGAGCCTTTGCTGGTCACCCAGAATAACTACCAGCTCGAGACCTTCAACGGGGAAACGGTAACGTCTTTGACGACTCCCCTTCCCATCAATACCTCACCCGTTGCCGTCCATGATGCGCATACGACCTCGAGCGCCTTCGTCAACTTCCTTCAGGTGCAGGTGGATACGCCCTTAAAGGGCCGCCAGGTCGCCTGTGTGGCCGATAGGGAGGTCTTCGGCACTCTTGGGACCGTGGGTGCCTTCGCCGTCAAGCGAGCGGCTCAGAGGTTGCTGCTGGACGAATACGGCCACACCGACGACGGCGAGGTCGGTGGGCCTCCATACTTGCAAGCCAATGTAGGGTACGTACTTACATGTCATAAGTCACAGGGGTCAGAATGGCCCCATGGCATCGTTGTCATAGAGCCGAGCTTGCGTTTGGGAACCAACGATGGTAGAAGATGGGGGTACACAGCGATTTCTCGCTTTAAGAAGCAAGTCAAAATTTGTTGGAGGACATCATGAGTGACATTGCAGACGACGCCGATTTCCAGATTCAGCAGCAAGGCCTGGCCTCATACAAGACGTCAGACGGCGAAGTCTTCGTCTTTACGACCGAAACGCTCGAGGTCCTTCTTGCCAAATCCATCGAGAGCGGAGTCGGCAAGGTCCTGGTGGTGATGAAGTCACGTCCTTCGGCTTAAGGAACCTATGAACTTTCAAATGATTAGAAGCGCTCTGCTGTACACGCGCGCATGGCTCATTCAGAACCGTGTCCCGCCAATCGCCATTCCGCCCTGGCGCAGACCCGGCGAAGAGGTCCACCCTGAGCCCAACGAGACGTTCTTGCCGTGCCCCTCTGATTACGAATACCTCTATTGGGAGGAAGCCGAAAGGGCCCTGTGTACTCAAGGGGTGGGGCCGTTTGCTGTAGCGCTGTGCAGGGCCATGGCGGGGCGGGGCGGTGACTACTTCTTGTCGCAGGTACGTGGAATGCCTCGTGGGCCGATTCCAAGGCCGAACTCATGAATGCCCTGCAAGGTCACACCGAGATTTCGCTGACAGAACGACTACTATTGCAGACGGAATTGGTCCCTAAAACTGGGTGCCTAGTGCCAACGAAGGTGCCGTACCGCCCCGGCGGGTCGTGTCAAATAAAAGTGAACGGCCGCCTTTATACGATGCGCCATGTCTCGTTCGCATTGGCGGGCGGTATACCTGACATCGGACAGGTAGTCGGTAGCGTGTGCAGCACTCCGGGATGCGTATGTCCGTCCCACCTCAAGGCTATGACCCGCTCCGAAGCGATGCTGGGTGCGCTTAAGCGCAGAGCAAGGACTTGACTTCGCCGGTAGGTTCGCGTATACATAATTCATGGCTACCGAAACCGCCCCCGCCGAAGTCCTCGCCACCTTCCGCATCCCCGACGCCAACCTCTCCAAGCTCACCGAGAAGATTGCCAAAATGTCCCGGAAGGCTGAGAGGCTGGTCGGCCAGCCAATCGTGCTGACGGTCATCGCGACCGAAGATGTCGAGCGCATCGCCCGGAACCCCTACGGCAAGGTCATGTTGGACTCCAACGGCAAGCCCGAAGGAACCGGCGTCTTCGACCGCTACCACACCGTGACCGTGTCTGGCCCTCGCCCCCGCCTCAATGGCTGGGAGTTCGTCGCCGCCATGGACGTTGTGACCCTTGACGACGGTCAGAGGTCGGTCATGGTCCGAACCGCCCCCGGCAGGTCCATCCCGGCTGAAATCCGCAACCACACCGAGGAATGCCAGCACTGCAACACGAAGAGGAATCGCAAGACGCTGTACGTGGTTGAGAAGGCCGTTGACGGCACCCTTTAGTCCTGGTACACCAACCCCATGAACACAATCACTCCCGAAATTGTGGCGCTGTTCGCGGATTATTCCCTCCTCGCCAACTTGGAAGATGGAGCTTGGGTGAAGGGCGTCGCCTATGACACCCTAGAGCGCGAGGCGTGCCGGGCTGCAGGGGCCAGGTCTGACTCTGCCTACAGCAAGTTCCATGGGGCTTGTGCCGACGCCGGGCTCGACCACGAGCAAGTCTACGCCTGGCTGAAGTGCTGCGAGGGCGTGCCGGCCGTTTCGCTCCCGAACGGAACGCAGATTGAGTGGCCGTACTATTCGGTTTGAGGCGCTTGACACCAAAGTTCGACTCGCGTATATATAAACCATGAACGCAACGGAAAGCTTCAAGGTGGTCGGCTCGTCGTGCCTCTCAAGCTTCACGGGGACCCAGACCGCCGAAAACGTCGCCGCCTACTTCGAAATCCTCGCCCAGATTTCCACCCTTTCCGACTCTGACGACGAAGGAATGGGTGGGGGCCGGGCCGACCACTTCGGAGTCGACCACTTCCTCGGCTTTGTCGCCGCCGATATCCGGGTGAGTGGCTGGCTCTCCCGCAAGGCCGCACGGAATCTGAACCGCGACGGCGCCGCCACTGCCGACCAGGCCTGGCTCACCATGGAGGCCGTCGCTCAGGGCAAGGGCATCTTGCCCGAACTCAAGCCCACCCACGCCGACACCGAGCGAGCCCAGAAGGCCATCGAGTACATCCAGGTCCACATCGACTCCGAACTCGATAAGGGCGAAGTCAACGACTACCTCCACAACATCCAAGTCATTACCCGCATGAGCGCCCTCGCTTGGAAGGCCTCTGGCATCGCGGCCAGCATCATCCCGACCGCCGAACGGCTGATGGGCCAGGAAGTCGAGCGCCGCAAGTTCACGAATCTCAAGGAGACCTCCAAGTTCTTCGGCACGGTTGGTGAGAAGGCCACCTTCCAGGCCAGCATTCTCTCCTTGAAGGAGCTTGAGTCGCAGTGGGGCCTTACCACCCTGGTCAAGTTCGTGACGACCGAGGGCAACGTGGGGGTTTGGTTCGCTTCGGGTTCGGTCTCGGACGAGTGGGACACCGACGAAGTCGTGATTCTCCGGGGCACGGTCAAGAAGCACGAAGACCGCCAGGGCCTGAAGCAGACCAACCTCACCCGGATGTCGATGATGACCCAGACCCAGCTCGACGAAGAAGCCGCCAAGGCGGAAAAGAAGGCCGAGCGAGCCGCGAAGAAGGCCCTGAAGGCGGCAACCGCCGCTTGACACTCGGCGGGGAAGGTGGCATAAGTAAATCCATGAATCGCCGAATCTTCAGCCCCACCGGAGTTCTGATGGGCAACACCAAGGACTACATCGTGGTGTTGCAACCCCCGAAGGATTCCAAGCCAGCATTCCCCATCTATATCAAGGACGCAAAGACATGAAACTTGTTTGGATTGTAGATACGACCAGCGTTCCGAGATTGCGACAGGTCAAAGAGGACACGCTGGCGCCAGGCCCTTACGCACCTCCCGGAATGGTGGTGTGGACTCCGAGGAAAAACTCTAAGCGATGGCATTACGTCTACAGCGCCGACTCGTACGAAGAAGCTGCAATGAAGTACAACGCCATCTATGAGAAGCAGCTGCTCGAAGAAGAAGAAAACAACGCAAGGCGAGTATGCAATATCCGAAGCAGGATGGTGCCATGCCCCAGCAAATGAAGTGGTGGTTGATTGCCAAATTCGGTCACTGCGATTCGCAGCTGGCTGCCGTTAGCGACCACAAGTCGGACTGCGTCAGAGAGCTTCTGCGGCTGGGTCGCCCCAAGGGGTTCGAAATCGTCGAAATGCCTGCAGGAGACGAAGAAGGGATTCCGATTGGGTACAATCCGATTTTTAACGTCCCGCCACCAGAGGTCGGTTACGACCTGGGGGTTGACGCAGGGCCCAAAACGCAGTAGACTTTTCCCATACAAACCAAGGAGCAACGAATCATGGAACTGACGTCAACAAGCGGCCACGTTTTTACCCTCGAGAGCATCGAGAATCATCTAGCAAAGTGCGAGCACATCTTCCCGTCCGAGATTTGGGCCCTTGTCGCCAAGATTCGGGAACTCGACGCCAAGCTGTCAGCGAGCGAAACCGCCTCCGACTTGGACCCACAGCCCGAAACGCCCGAATACCAGCTCGAAATCATCGATGGCATGGCGGACTGGATTGCGGAGCGACTCCCCCAAAAGGAGCCCATGCTGGCTGGTCCAGACGCCGACCGCATGCACGAGATTTATGTCACCTCAATCAACGAGCCCGTTAATTGTGGGACCGGTGTCTCGACCGAGCACTTCTACGTCGTCCCAGCCGAAGAAGGCCTTGAGTCCTTCCAGGTCGAGGTTGAGTTCAAGGTCGTGAAGTAATCAGGCTAAACCTAGGTCATTAGAATTGTTGATGACTTGGCTGGGAAGCGAAATCACGCCACCGATATATGCGGTGGCGTTGAAGTAGGTATAGTTGCCGGACGTCAGACCTAGCGGTAACTGATTGATGATGTTTCCGCGAGGGTCAGTTACACGCTGTACCTTGATTGTCCCGCCAGCGCCCGTGGTCAGAATGCGCATAATTTTGACGGTTTCGCCCGTTTGGCCGGCAAGGTACAGGTACCCATACGCCCGCTCATAGAGCCCAGCCGTGTTGGTAACTGTGATGGTGCCGTCAGCTGCAACCGCGCTGATGGTTTGCGAGACGTCATTTATGATTCGACCGGCCATGAGTTCACCTTGATGAAAAAGATTACTGGCGCAGCGTTACACCAGCTGAGGACGCGAGCGATGTGGGGCGCGCGTTTGTAGGGAATTGTAGACTGCCATAGTAGTCATTGTACCGCAAGTCAACCGTTCAAGTCCAGGTATTTAAACACTTCCGGGAGCTTGCCCTTGCTGTATGCGGCTTGAAGGAATCCAAGCTTGACGGGTAGCTGGACGTGAGGAAGGTCTACAAACGAGGCCCAAGTCCCACCCCATTCGAGGCCGAGCTTCTTGGCCTCTTCGCCCAGGACTGTGTAATCTTTATCGCCCCACACAGCCTTGCCGTCGACCATGCGCGCAAAATCTGCGGCACATGCGAAGTTATGCATGCTTTGCGTGCCCTTCGCTTTGGTGACGATATTGCCCATAGGCTTGCTGGGGCTCGCCCCGTCTGGGTTCTTGACGGTTCGCCCGAGGGAGTATAGGTGAGCTTGTTCTGCTACGGTGCGAAGGCCCGAAGTGACTTTGTATTCACAACCACGAGCCCTGCAATTGACCACGAGTTGGTCAATCTTGGCTCGAAACTGTGGGTAGAGTGTGGTTAGGTCGACCATGGTGGGTAGATTATTGACGGCCGTAGACCGCAAAAGAAATAGACCGATTCATTCCGTCGTCCCAATTGACGGAACCGCCCACGTCGGTATATAAGTACAGATAGAATGATGCACCCGAACCTGGCGTCAAACCCCATCCTACTCTAATCCCGCCCGAGCCAAGCCAGTCGCTAGCAACCGGAACGACCGTAAATGTATCGTCGGCCATGTCGTCGATGAAATTGACAATCAACTGTGTCGTAGGCGCCGCACCGACAGTGACATTAAATCCTCCGATAATGGAGCTGACCCCGCTTGTGTTGACGCTAACTCTTCCGTACGCCTTGACCACGTTGTCTGGCGTTACCTTGTTGGAAACACCAGTCGCGGTGGAAGTGTTCGGCCCCGTAAAGGAGACTACGCCGTTTGTCGAGATGGTTGTGACGCCTGCTGTGTTTCCTACGAACTTTCCGGCTGGGGCTCCATCGTTGAGGCCTAGACCGTACACACCATACGACCCGCCCTCCCCGTACACTCCCGTGCCCCCAGTCGAGGCGCCTTTGACGCCGTATGTCTTCCCATTGCCATCGACTCCAATTCCAATCCCACTGGTGGCAGTGCATACGCCGCTGACGCCAAAGTTGTTTCCGGTAGCCGCGCTATTAACCCCATAGACGCCAGTTGCCCCCGCCGCCGATGTAGAACCTTGCATGCCGTATACAGTACCGTCGCCAAGTACGCCAATCGGGCCTGAACCAGACACACCCCGCACGGTGCCGGTGCCAGAAACGCCAGTTTGGCCGGTGCCCGATATGCCATTGCCAAATGATGAAATGCCCGTAATGGCCGTGCCGGTCAATACTGTCGCTATAATACCCGCTACAATCCCAGCATTCCCGGGAACCGCCAGACCATCGATTACCAGTCCGGTAGTGGCTGGGGTCGCGCCCGTCACCCCGCCTTGTATCCTTACGCCCGCCCCTGTGCCGCTAGCGATCGTGACAGTAGTGGCCGAGCTAGGTGCCGGCGTACCGCCGCTGACGATATCTAAAGCGCTTCCTGTCGCACTACTCGTAATGGCAACCGTCGTAGCGGAGCCTGAACTGTCAAACACTCCAGCGTGCCCCCCCACCCCTGCAGCAGTATTACGACCCCAAACGCCCCTAGTGCCGGCAGAAGCTCCCACCGCATAGACGGCAGAGGCATAAGCTGGGCCAAACGTGGTGGCTTCGATGGCGTGGGCGTCTGCGTTTCGTACTTCAATCCCGCAACTACCAGGACCTTGCCCAGCCGTGTCGATGAAGAGACATCTCTCGGTACCTACAGAAACGCCAGTACCTCCCAGTATGGTCAGACCATTTTGCCCGCTAGGCGCGTAGATAAAACCGCCACGGTCCGAAATCGCGATTGGGTCAAGAGCGCCCGATGGAGATGGCGTATTGACGCCCAGATAATCTCGACTGATTTTGACAACGCCCTGAGATGTCGGGGTCGCGGGTACGAACAGAGTCCCAACCGGGTAGCGCCATCCACGAGCATATATTTGGTTGCTATCACGCCAGGCGATAACCCACCGCGCGAAAGGAGAACCCGACCCGAGCGTAAGCAAAGGGGCCTTGTATGCTGTCAAGGGGCCCGGGCTGCCGGTCCTGTCCAAGTCTACATAGAGAGCCTCCCCTACCAGCAGTGGGGATACCGAACCATCGGCGACATCGATGGTGTACGAGGTAGAGTTTTCGTACAGAAAGCGGATGCCTTGCCAGGCCAGGGTCTGAGTCCCTAGGTCCCACGTAAAGTACTCGCCGGTGCCAAAAGGAGCACCGTGCGTGACCATGTTTACGTTGCGGTCAGATGTGTTTGAATACCAGAACTCTCCCCCACCCAGCTCCCATGTGCGTGTCATGGAGGCGTCCATCCAATCCTTGAGGTTCCAAATGCCCTTATCGCCGCCACTGAAGATGGTATTGTCGAGCGTGCCGAAGTTCTCTTTGCGGGTCCAGCCAGTAAAGAAGTTGTATTTGTCCGGAGCGTCGCCGCCGCCGCCGAGACGGTACATCAAGTTGCGAGCGTCCTCGATATCTGAAATGAACCCGTTGGAGTCGAGGGTCACTACAGCTACGGGTGCGATGTCGGGCGAAGCGGTAAAGGGAGTGACGCTGATGTGTACGCGATAGTCTAGGGTCTTTCCTAGCGGAACGAGCTTGGGGGTCTCGAGGAGGGTCGAAGAGTCGATGAACTGGGCCAAGTCTATCGTCGAATCATCGGCAAGTCGGACAAAACTGAGCCCGACATAGTTTATAGTTCCAACGGTCCAGCCTCCAGTGACGCGGGCGTTGGTGGCCGGATTGAGGGATTCAATTGGCTGTGTGGTTGGAACCCACAAAAAAGTACCAGACTCGGTGGCTTGGCGATTCCAGACAATCCCATCTGCGGTGGCCATTTGCAGGCCGATGGCTGGCGCTCCGCTGGCCACGCCGCTGAGTACAAATCCACGCAGCACCAGGGCTTTGTCGCCTGCCAAGCTCAACCCGGCGAGTACGTCGAAGTCTGCACATATAGCCGACTCAATGGCCCGGAAGTGCGGGACGTCTAGCCTCATCTGCGAAAGAAAGTTGAACTCTCTGGTTACGGCCATTGTGTCACCCTGTGTATTTAGATTACTGAGTTTGCTCGTTAGCCCAAGACAAGGCCTCAAAAGCAATCTCGCCGGTCACTTTGCCCTTTTCTGGCACTGACCAAGACTGCTTGGCCACGCTGCAGTTTTTTGCTTCGAACACTACCGTGTCAGAACGGCGCTCTATCAACTGCAACATGAAATACTTTTCTCTGACCAGTTTTTCGAACGCGGTCGTCATCCCGGCCCCTTCGATACCGCCATCCCCCACCGTGCGGACCACACCCACGGTCCCGGTAATCCTGGTGATGGTCGGGGCCAGCTCGACAGGCAGGGGGGAGTCCAGCCCGTATTTAGCCGAACGGGGCGTATCGGAGGACCACTGAAACGCAGTCACGCGACCGTATGGGCGGCCATTCAAATGCAAGATTACCCCGGCGCTGACTATGGTTTTCTGTCTCATACTTCGTCCCCGCCAAAAATTTCGGCAACATCAGACAATTTTCCTTCGCCTTCGGTTGGGTAGCCCTCACCACCAAGGCCACGGTCACCAGGGAATACAACCGTGAAATCTAGTTCTATGCCGGCTGCGGCTGCGTCAGTAGATGTGGATTGAGCCACAAGTCGCCCAGCAGCGCTACCCGTGATGTAGAGGTTGCCAGTGTCTGCGGGCGAGGCTGGAACCCATGGGCCACGAGCTGAAAGACAGTCGATGGTTGTGCCGGCCAAGTAATCGAACTCCATGCCGTACCCAAAGTCAATCAATAGGCGACTGGGCCCAATCTTCTTGAGGTACTTTATTGGGCTCGATTGGAGCGAGCGACCGAACCCCAACACGAAGTATCCTGGCCCATCGGGGAAGTCGGCTGCGCTGAGAACGTCGACGTACTCGTAGTGCTGCGACTTGAGAAGGGGGGACGTCAGCGTGCTTTGGATGGCTGTGACAGCTAGACCATTCTGGGGGTCATAGATGTATGGGCCCGGGTCTCCCGGGGGTCGCGGTGAATTGTCGATACGAGCGTACGCGGCAGAGTGCGGATTCCTGTTGACTACTTGGGTCGTGGCAGGGATTTGGATATCCACCCTGTGAGGTGAGACCTGCGCGACTACAACCGTTCGTGAGCCGTTGAGCGTGGTCTTCTTGGTCGGGGAAAAATAGCGGTAGTCATTGTTGGATGACTGGGTGATTGCGCCTACGAATCCCAAATCTGCATCGAGGTCAACGCGCTGGATGAAGCTTCCACCGCTCCATTCTGTGGACACGTCCAAGATTCGATATGTGCCTGGTGTGATGGTACCAACCCCAGAGCCAATCACGAGGTAGTCGCCTGCCTCTACAATCGAAATGTCGACCAGCGGTATACCTACAGTAGTAAGAGACAGACGGGTCACGTTGGGGCTCGGGACCGAATACACCCAAACCAACCCTGCGGCCGAACCTCCGTACACCTCCTTGTAGGAATCGAATCTAAGCCAAGGTTGGGCGCGCCCACCATTCACCCTCACAAACGACTTCAGGCCAAGAGAGCCGCTGTAGATACGAACCTTGGTCTCGCCCGTCTCTGGGTCGACAACCGACACGGCAAAGCCCGTGGACCCAGCATCACTCATCACCTTGGTCAAAACAGATGAAACCTCCAAGGCGCTGGCGCTGGTGATTTGCGTGAACCACTCAGGCAAGAACTCAACCCGGTAGGACTGCGATTCGTCTATCGTCCACTCCAAGTCCAAACCAGAAGACAAAGAGAATGGTTCGACCAAGGAAGTCTCGGCGTAAGCGTGTAGGGCGTCGCGCCCATAAAATATCTCGAGGACTTCGCGTAGGGCCTGCAGGGTGATTTTGTTGGCGTTGAGACGTATTGCCAACAGTCGAAAGAGGTCGTCCGAAATCCCAAGGTCCTTGGGCCGCTCGAGGCCGTCGTTTGCCGCTAGGCGTGTGAGATACTTCCCGGAGGCTGTAGCCTTGAAGAGCTGGTCGAACGCCAGTATCGTGTTGGTCCAGTTGACGTCGTCGCTCCAAGCCAGAGCTTCTATCAAGGCGTCCGTCATGGGGCCGCCGATGGCTTGAGACAAATGCTTACGGATGACCGTCGCGGCCGTCTCTCGTTCGGTTCCGTCTGTCAGTCCTGTTAGGTTCACGAAGTCACCATTCTACCATCAGTCGCCAACCAGGGTAACCAGGATGTCCTGCTCGAGGTTCACCACGAAAGGCTTCTCATAGGGTTGGATTGCAATCAGGTCGTTGCCTGGGCCGTAGGCTGGGCTCAGAACGCTCACTCCTACAACTCCGTTTACCTTTTGTGCAGCCGCGACCAAGGCCCCGATAGAGACCGGAACTCCGACAGGTGTCTGGTTGATGACCGAAGCCACATTGGACCGAACAGTGTCTTTGATGTCTTGGGTGGAGACGCCAGTCTTGGTTCGAACCCCAAGCGACACTTGGATTCTACGGATGAGGGACCCGTTGATGTTTAGGTCTGCCCCGGCTGCAGCAATCCCAGGGTAGCTGCTGGATTGCGACTCGTCCGCGTAGATGACTCGGTTCGCTTCGGCGATTAGGCCCGTGTAGTGGGTATACCCGTCCACTCCTGGAACTAGTTCTGCCCCTAGAGCGAGTTTGTCTAGAGAACTCAGCACGGTTCCCACTGCTGCACTGATTCCAGCTAGCCCGCCCGGAGTGCTGACCTTGACGTCAGACCAAGCCCCATTGGGAGCGATGCTGAGAACCTTTTTGATGAGACGGCCCGGAGTGGCTTCGTGGATTTGAACAAGCCCAGCGGATGAGCCCAACGCCCCTACTGGCCCGATGGCGATTGGGGTGCGAGAGGTTGTGTTGAGTCGGAAGGCGAAGGCGTTGGTGAGGTCGAGCGAGGTCACTTTCCAGGTGCCAAGATTGTCGACCCCCCACAACGTAGTGTTGATGGTGAGGGAGTCGTTGGGCATTACGCTGTCGAAGGTGAAGAAGTGAATATCAGCCGATGCCACCTCCTCGACGGTATTGGCGTTCTCAATCCAGAACGTATAGGTGGACGGTTCGGTTCGGACCACTCTGAACGCTCCACGGTTGAGGGAGTTCATGGTACCTGTGGTCGGGTACGCGGGGTCAACCAATGAGGGGTCAACGACAGCCCAGTCGCCCTCTTGAATGGAAGCAAATCCACCAGGAGGCAGAGCCCCGTTCCACACATAGGCGGTAAAGTGGCCCTGCTTTTCGACTTGCCAAGTGTCGCCATCGATGTTGGTGCGAGACGTCCAGGCTTGGGTGCCGGTGATGACCACGCGACCTGTAGCGTCGAGTGTGGTCAGGCCGGTAGCAGACGAAATGATGGACTTGGGACCCGCGATAGCGTTATTCAAAGCGACCCAAGTATCCCCACCAAGACCGACGACCTCGGACGACGAAACGGCGAAGGTGCAGCCAGTGCCCGAGACGACCGCACTGCCGATGACAGCCGCCGACAGAGCGTTGGCCGACCCGCCACTGGCCTGAATAGAACCGAGGCCGCCAGGGGTAATGGTGGTGAGTTGCGGATTTTTGTTCTGTAGCGCTGGGACAATTTCTGCCGAGCTGAAGAGACCGCTTACTGCTGCCGTGTTGAGATAATCGACTACGTTCTTGGCCGTTGTTGGCACAAGACGCACATCTTCGTTGGGCCAGTCGACAAGGCCAGTCGCCACGTTGTCTTTGAACGTGAATACGAAATCGTCAGTGGGTAGAGCTGGCGTGTTGGTCGACCGAACGAAGTTGACGCCATCTTGGAAAGAGAACCAAGGTGCAATTGCGCCGAGTCCATTGGCCGGAGCCTCGTAGGTTGCCCACGAAATAGTTCCGGCCGTTTTTTCTACTCCTGTTATCGGCGTACCGGCGAGGGCGTTCACGGATGTGACGATTGCGGACGTCGTATTGGCGGAAGCGTCGAGGGGGTAGAGCTTGTAATTGGACGTCGCCACCACTGGCACCCACACCAGCACGGAGCCCACAACCCCAACGCCAGGGAGGGAGTAGGTGATTTTGTCGTCGGCCAGTGTGAGGGTCTTGGCCGTTGTCCCGCTGAACGTGCGAATGTCGCCAACCAGAGCGCTGGCCCCAGACAAAGAAGCGATTCCTCCAACGTCGCGACTGACGGTTCCGGTCCCAACCATCACGCTATCTACACCAGGGTCCGAATACGAGACGGTATTGGTACCATGAGCGGTAATTGTCTTCGGCCCGCTTGGGAACGATGGGTCAGACAGGTTCACGTAGATTTGGTCGCCATCCAAAAGCCCGTGCCCTAGTCCTGGAGTGGTCAGGGTGAGGGTTGTCGTTCCTGTTAGGCGTGCCCCGGCCGACACGGACACGTTGAAGAACTCGGTGTAGGTCGAGAGCCCGTTTGGTACGTCGATTGATGTGATGGCCCGTCCAACATACGTTGTGGCTCGGAAGTTGGGTAGAGTGCGAGCGGCGGAAGACGCTAGCGAAACGCTAACGTTGACGTAGTCAGACGACCGGCTGTCGACTGACACGCCGACAGGAGAGCTTGGAGTGGCGGGATATGAATACCCAACGCGCGCGTAGTTTCCTTCTGGACCCTGGCGGTAGTATCGCCACATGATGGACGTGGCGCCGGGAGATAGTTCGGTGGTTGCGCGAGAGTGCATGTATACAGCGAAGTCGCTCCAATCGAATCCAACGCCGAATCCCTCAGCCAGGCTGTGGCCTCCGTTGTCTGCGTCCCGCAGTGTGGCCGTGATGCCGTAGGACAAATCGGCTGGGGTGCAGCGTCGGAACATATTCATCACGTACCGCTTGCTGACTACATCTCCATCCACCACCAGGCCGAGCTGGTCATTTGGGGTGATGGCAAAAGGAGAGGCCGCATAGAATCGTTGCTCTGGCAGCCACTGCTTGATGACTGGCTGTCGCAGATGGAGGACGGTTCCAGCCCTGTACTCGAGCGAGCTGAAGTAATCGTCGTTGCCCCAGCGAGGACCGGACGTACCGGGAAGGTCTGGGATGGACTTGAGCCCTTCGAAGATGCTGCCGCTGCTCGGAGCAATACCGGAGCCGTAGTCGACGACGGTTGGGCCGGTCGTGCTTGAGACGGAGTACGTGACGAAGGATGGGGTGCCGTTTTGTGAATTTGTGGTGCGAAGGTTGGCTAGATGGCTGACGCCGGATGCTTCCGCGTCGAGCATAGCAAAGCCCAACGCGACCCCAGCTTGGTTTCCTGCGACGCAGGCAATACTTCCATCTGCCGTAAAGGTGTTGGTGCGGACACGGACCCGAGTTGTACGGTACGTTGCCGCTTCGCCGCCCTCAATCTGTGAGCTGATGGCGGCGGCAAGAGTGGAAGCTGTCCATGGGTTGCCTGCAGTACCGATATAGATTCGTTGAGGCACTGCTGACGAACGAACGACTTTCAGTCCGCCATTAGTCAGCGAGACCAACTCGGTAGCACTCCACGTTAAGCTTTGCTCTACCTCTACCCAAGAGAAGGGGCTCGAGGTGGCGATGTCTACGATTCGGAAGGCGCCACGGTTGTCGACACTGAAGGCTGCGTCGGTCGCAATCAGCCAATCGCCGCGCTGAGCGTTCTCAAAAAGGTTGAGGGCAGTTGGACTGGTGTAGCGAACTCGCTGTCCCCAGGACTCTACTGCCCCGCTGACTTGCAAAGAGGACCCAGGACCGACAGACACAGGAACCACAGCCGCATTTCCGTCGACGACCAACCAGATTTCAGCTCCGAGCTGTCCAGTCACGCTTGTTCCTTCGGCTGCCACAGTCAGGGCAGAGAACGATGGGGTCTCAAGGAAGCTTCGAGTGGCAAAACTTCCAGCGGTCAGACGGCTACCTGCCGGCAACGGAGTATCCAGTTTGAGCTGGCCCAGGTTGCGGTCGAGGGTGTAGTCGCTGTTCATTCCAAACGACTCGGTCTCGGCGAAGACGGCCGCGCCAATTACTCCACCTGTGACGCGAAGGCTAGCTTCGCTTGAACGATCTCGGTTGCTTGTCAGGGTCAGTGAGCCACCAGACACTGAAGTCGTGACTCCTGGAATTAGGCGATTCAAAACCTTCGCCCAAGCAGACAGACTGTTGGCTTGGCTGACGGTGATGTACGACGTACCAGCATTTACGAAGTCGATGTCGTTGACCGTGATGGTCAACGGGATACCATCTACTTCAATCAGCAATGTGTCGCCGGTGGAAATGGATGACCACGAGGAATGGGTCTTGGTCGTCAACGAAGCCAGCGCCCCGTCCTTGCTGAGAAGACGGTCGTCTTGGTAGAGCCATAGCGATTCGGCCCGCTGCGTTGGGAACCCGAAGGCTACGTTGGCGTCAAACGCACCCACGCCTGGCGCCACTACCTGAATGGTCTCGTTGGCGTCGGCCTTGGCAAAGACGCTCACGTCTGTTCGGCCATCGGCAGTGCGGGCTGTCCATCCCAAAGTAGGGTCGGCGTTGATGGAGGCAACGACCTCGTACGAAGTAGCATTGGCCACAGCGGCGAAATCGGCCGCCTGAAAAATATGAGTCGAGCGGCGACCGCCAACCTCAACGGCCAGCTCGGCCCCTGCGGTGAGTGCGAATGGTGCCTGCAGAGTGCTCTTCAGGAAAGCCTTGGCCACGGGTCGGCCGTTCGCTAGCTGGAAGTATTGTTCCCCACCGATGGCCGAATCAACGATGGCCTCGTATGCGATGCCTACGGTTTTCTCTTCGTAGCCAGTGCCATCATCGATATACACCGTCGTAGGCTCGCCTTGGCGCACTACAACCGACGCGCTTAGGATGCGGTTATTTTCATCGGGAGCGGTCAGGCCGATGATGCCAGACTTGATGGCTATCGCCGTTCCCTTAGAGCGGGACTGACGTGCCTGACGGATGCGCTCTCGGTACGTGTCGTCGTCTTCTGTGTCGCGACCGTTGGCGAATGGGATTGGGTTCGTGACGGCAGCACCAGTAAACGGAGCGCTGACGAACTCGACCACAGAGTTCATGACAACGTTTCCAACCGTGCCTGGGATTCGAGCTGTAGCTGGAACGTTGAGGACGGTTGTTTCGCCGTCTGGAATCACGGCCGCGAACGACGTAGCGAACTGAACAGAACTACCAGCGTTGCCTTGTGAGGTGCGGACTGTCGTCCCCACGTCTATCGTCCTGTTGCCACCGCGAGCGAACACCACAGACTCGCCCAGGTTGTGGAACTTGGTGGTGCCGCCAGCGCCGAGAGAAATGGTCCAGTACGAACCCATATTCGCAGTAGCGGTGTAGGGAATTGGACCTTCGTAGTTTTTTGTGCCGCGACCAATATATAGATTGCCGCCGATGGCGGGGAAGTCCTGAGCCGACTCCACCAATAGGACGGGAGCCCCGACGATGGGTGCCGCAGCCCCTTGGTAGATGCTCGTGCTGATTTTGGTGAAGCTTGTGTCTGTTATGGTCAAGTTCCCTGTCGAGGGGCTCTGGGCCAACCTAAGGCAGTCCTCGTCGGCACCGGCTCGGTCTAGGGCTTGCTTTTCTGCTCGGTCTAGGGAATTGGCGTTTAGCGCGTTGAACGTGTCTTGCGAACCACGAAGGTCAGACTGTCCTGCCGCTTCAACGAAGCTCAATACCGGGTTGCCGACCTGTAGGGAGGGGTACCCCGTACGAGACAATATGGTGTTAATCATCCCGCCGACGATTTGGTTTCTAGAACGGGGTAGAGGTATATTGGCCACTGGCTTACCTTTGGTTCAGGGGTTAGCGGTGGTGCGACCAGCCCGCTCGAAGAGCAGATTATTGCTTTACGTCCACCTGGATTGGGATATACTGGCTAGTGCCGGCAATCCCAATCGACATTTTTATGCGCACGACCCCGCCATCCTTCTGTACGCTGACCCCACTGACTCCAGTGAAAGACGGGTCGTTGCGGAATAGCTGGCTGATGTCGGATTTGATTTGCTGCGCCGATACGTCTGCCGTGCTCGTCCCAGGCTTGAGCCCCAAGCCGTACTCGGGATGATACATGAGGGAGCCTTTGGGGGTTGCCAAGGCCAGACGTATTTTTTGAATTTGGTTGACCAAGCCCGCCGCCAAACGGCCATCCCCGTCTGGCGTGATGATGATGTCATTATCTTGAGTCAACAGCCAGTCAATACCGCACGTACTCACGAGTGGGTCGAAGTAGTTGACCCCAGGAATAGACTTGACCAAAAACCCGTCTTCGGCCGGCTCGGCATCGGAGGGGATGTAGATTTGTTGCTGGCTATTGACCGTGTCTGGCAAAAAGGCCTGCACGAAGGACTGAGACGCTGTCGTGAACTTGGATAGGTCTGGTTCCCCGTCGAGCAGCACTGCGAAGTGTGTTCCGACTGGGGTGACTTTCTGAATGCGTCTGCTCTCCCTCAGCGTGGTGGTGCTCTCAATCCAGAGCTTTTGACCGACGAACAGATTAGAAGCATCGCTGACGAGTATTTGATTGGCGTTGCCATTCACCAGCAGGTTCAACTTGAAGCCGACTTCGTCGACGTATGGAGCGCGGAGCCCGTTGAGGGTGGCTATCTCGTGCCACCTCCCTGGTGTGCCCAGGTAGCGGTTGCTTAGTGTCTCTAAAGTGCTTCCGTAAGGGAAGGGCACTGAGAACTTCGACTTCGGCACCTGGAACGCGATTCCCGACCGACGAGCCAAACCAGCCACGTAATCAAGGCTGGTGACCTGGTTTCGGTTGACGGAGGCTGTAGCCGCTAGTGCGTCGTATTGTTGGATGACTTCATTCAACGAAAACACTACGTCCCACTCATCGTCCGTTGGGGTCCTGGTGGTGGTGCGGACAGGCATGTGGTACGTGCTGGTATATGTGGTATCCCCAGCTCCGATGAAGTCTGAAAAGTCGGCCAGCACTTGCACTGCCTGGTTGCGGGCCCGTTCGAAGTCTTCGCGGCGCAGGGACTGGACCGATTTTCGTTCTGCTTCCATCTTCTTGATGGTGTTTGGACGCAGATTCAAGTCGCTCGGTCGAATGGTTGAGAAGAATGGGTAATTCTCAATCGGCGTGTCGACGATTTTGTTGACGGGGTCTGCGTTGTTGCCGTTTTGTGAGTCTCCGAATAGGCCGTCTCGCCGCGAAGCGACATCACGTCCAGACCTCGTATCGGCCTTGCCAGATGACACAGATAACTGCCTGAACGCCTCTTGGATTGCATTGACCGAAGCGTCGAAGTTCCGTTGGAAACGAGAACCCACACGACTTAGCTCATTGACAGAATTCTTGGCAGCAGCCATCTCGAGTAGCGGCTCCCGCAAGTCTGAAATGATGTCGGTAGGGAAATCGACGGCGGTCAGGACGAGACCCACAGCGTCTTTGGCAAACAGCGTCGCTTGCCTTAGTGGGGTGAATAGTACGTTTTGGATGTCAGCCCTTACGCTCTGCAAGACGGTACGGGCGCCCTCAAGCACGGCGCGGCCCGTCTCGAGCGTATTTACGAGCTGTGCGAAGGTGTTGGGGTCACGGGTTCCAACCGTCCCTTGATATGGACTGGCAGCTCCTGTGCGGTCATCTAGGGCGACACGGCGCCATGCTGTCAGGCTCAGGCTGAAGGGGTACTCTTGGGGGCGCTGTGCGTTGCGGGACAGGTCAAACGAGCGCGGGGTGACGAGGTAGATTTCTTGCTCTTTCCATATCGCCAACCCCAACCGGAGGTCCTTGTCTCCCTTGCGCTTCTTCTCCACATACGCCTCGAGAAAACGCTTGAGCAAAATAAATTGATAGAATCCGGTGCCCTGCAACTCGGGCGAACCTGGAGTCATGTCGGTTTCGGATACAACGTTGACGGGCGTATTCGTCCCGCCGCTGAGCAAGTTGTTGGCTTGGCTGATGGCCGTTGCGATGCCGCGCACGGAGTTGACCGTACCAGCAAAAATACCTTGGGAGGCCGAAGAGAAGTCGTTCGGCGCAGTCACTGAGCCCCGCAGTGGGAAGACCCCTGTCGTACCTGACAAAGTAATATTCCGTAGGGGGGCCCCGTTGTGCTCTTCTAGTGCGCCGCCTTGTGTGATGCTCAGGTTGATTGCGAACGGGGTTCCGATGGACAGGGCTTCGGGAGGGATGGGAAGCGTGAATCTCGACTCGATATCCGCTACGCTATAGCTGCTGCCACGCTTGCGAAGCCACAGAAGCTGAAACGGAAAAGACTTGTCCCAATTCGTCTCGAGGTCGTCGCCGGTGGACCAGAAAGGGTGCGGCATATTTTTGCCGTCGAACGGGTCGGTGTTTTCGGTCGCAGCTCGTGTGATTGAGTCTTGGTTGGCCATGATGGGGATATATGGTAGATTATCCGACCAGCGTCAAACTGGCGCTATCGTCTGCATTTACGAATACTGTCCCGGTCCCGGATTTGCGCGCGACCCGCAATTTAATAGACGTCGTGAGGGCAGGGAGCGTAAGAAGCCAAGTGGCGCCCACAGAACGGTGGTCGCCGGCCACGTTGAAGAAATACTGCATATGCGGTGTGGGGGCTCCGTCCACGTCTAGCCAGTATTCCACTGCCGTGTTCGATGCATCCACGTAGCACCCGAAATTGACTACAGCCATCGCCATACGGGCCACTGCCAACTTTGACGCAGCGGCGAATGTGCCGGTCAGTATGTCGGTGGGGGCCGTAAAGGATACATTGGTCGAGCTTGAGTCGACGTGTAGCCCAAACGGCCTAACCCTCAAAGCCAAAGCGGCCGAAGCTGCAGCCAGGCCATCGAGGACCTGTGTGTCCATGGCGGACCCGGGAGGCACCAGTGTATTGAAATCAGGGACGGGGAGAATCGATGTGCAATACGGTACATCGCCGATGCCGTCCCCAGTCGTGTCGATAGAAATCCCGTCGCTGTCCGAAAGTCTGGCGTCCACTTTGACTGCGTCCACGAGGGTTTGGTCGTCTGCGTTGAGTAACAGTGGGCTCATTGGTTAGTCCCCGAGGTTCTTGGTGGACAAATAGGTCGCGGCCTGGGCTTCGAATGCTTGAATGTATCCGGCCAGTGTATTCAGCAATGGTGCAGCAGACAAAAGGGCCACAGAAGCTGCTGTCAGGCCTGGAGCTGCCAGTCCGCCACCTACCATTGGAACAGAGATGAGAGAGGCTGCGGTCGCTAGGCTGGACGCGGCGGTGGTGACCAACGAGTTCAAGGTGGCCAGAGTCGAGGCCATCTGCGTGTGCATCGTGGTTTCTTTGTTGCGGTAAGTTGTACCCTTGACCCAAGCGTCGGTGGCCGCTCCTACATGGACCCCGGCCGACTGGATATCTACGTTATTGGAGGCCTGGATATTGACTCCGGCCTGTGTGGTTGCGTTGATGTCGCCTTGAGCGTCGACCGTGACTGTACTGTTGGACGTGACGTGGTAGTCGTCATCGGCCAGTATTTCTATCGTGCGGTCCTGGTGGTTGACTTTGATGTATTGAGCGTCGTCTGGGGTTGCGATGGTGACGTTGCCTTCACGAGTGAAGGAGACCTTGGTGCCTTCAGCTTCTGTGTCTGCGTCGTCGGACAGGGTTCCGTCAGCCTTGGTGGCGCCTCGAAACAAGACCGTGGCTTGCCCCTCTTTGTCTACGGTGAATCGAATGCCGTTGAACTCGAAGAATAGGTGGTGTCCGTCCTCTGAGTTGTCTACTTGGCTGCTGGCTGTGTCTTTGATACCTCCGAGAATAATCGAGCGCTGTTGGTTGCCGTCCAAGCAGAGCAGCAGCACCTTTGCTCCCACACCAAACGGTTTGTCCGTGTTCGGGTCGGCTCGTAGTGTGGCAGAGAAGCGGTCGGCCGTACCTCCAAACAGATTGGAAACGGTGCAGCCCCTAAAGGTGGTTGTGCTAGGTGTGTTGTTTCCGTTGCGGTGCATCACCTGGACGACATACTCTACGGTTGTCTTGGTGTAGCTGTGAGCGGAGCTGGGCCACACCACCTCTTTGACCTCCCCAAAGCGCAACACATAGTCGTTCATGTTTGCCGTGGCGCCTCGAGAGCTACCTCTCGATTCCACCGACAAATAACTTGGAACGCATGTCCCGTCTGAGAGGAATTGTGCCATATTAGTTCTTGACCCCGCTACGATATTGAGCTGCGATGTTGCCAACGGACTCGCCCAGAGCGTTGGGGTCTATTTCAGCTTCAGCTGCACCGGCGTGTTGTACTGGTGGTGTGACCTCGACTCCCTTTATCGGAGGAGAGGACGGTTCGTTTTTGTTTACCTGGTACTCCCGGCTTCTGGAACCCATATACGTCTGGAGGTCCTCTTGTGAAGTGCCAGTATACATCGAGAAATCGTCGCCGGTCAGTTGCTCCTGCTTGATGCCATGGCTGAGGGCGAGCTGGGTGCGGAAGGTGTTGACCCCGCCACTCGGATTGTGGCTAAAGGTATGGGTGACCCCCTCGATGTGAAAGAAATGATTGTCGAACGAAATGTTGTCACCGATACAGATGGGGCTCTGGATGCCGACTAGCTCCATCGAGCCACTCAGCGTGAGGTGCTGTCCCATCACAAAGTCGGCGACGATATACATCCAGTCCCCAGCTTTACGGTTGGTGGCGTCATTGGGGGAGCACGCGACCGTCATCATGTATGGGCGGAATCCAGAGCGGATAATGTCCAGGTCATCGCTGATTGGCGGGTCGCGTACTATGTACTCACTGCGGTTTTGAGTAGGGAGCCCGGTTTCTCCGTAGACGTGTACGAAGTTGAACCGAACCGAGTCCGAACGGCCCAAGTCTGCGCCGACGACTAGTGTTGGTGGCACGGCCCAGCAAGGCAATTCTCCGAATCTCGTAAGAGCTAGACGTCTGGGATTGTCTATCGGATTGTTCTGCGCCTGCGTTTTTGGGTCGTCCTTCTTCGTCGGAGTCATTGCAGACGGGGTCTTGGCTGGTGTGTAGGTCTCGTCTAGGACCCCGCTCGTGAAGGGTAGCTGCCTAACTACGAGAGTCGGCATGATGGCGCCAGTGGGGCCAACGCGCAGGCAAGTATACATTTCGTTGACGGCAGAGTTGACGTATTGCTGGAGTATGGACCACACTGTCTGTTGTCCATCAAACTGGGGCGGATTAGGCAAGAAGCTGCCCAGTAGTTCGTCCGGGCATACCAATTGACGTGAGGTTCCGTCGACTGGCAACCCGTCAGGAGTGAAGATTTGTCCGGCCGAATTGTACGTGACAGAGTTATCAGCATTGGACGAGTTCAGAAAGGCTACGTTGTCGTTGCTGAGTTGGTAGCGCTGCACCCCGGTCAATATATTACATATGTCATTCCACCCCTTTTGGCCGGTAGATTTTGTACCGGTAGTGACTCCCAGCAGGCTTCCTATCGGGTCTGGAATGACGAATGCATTGGGGTTATCTAACCCCTTTGTGGTAGAAACCCCAGGCGTGCTCTGGTAGCCCTGACTGGCCGGGACTCCCTCGCCATAAAAGGCATTGATGAAGAAAGGTAGTACGCGACCGGTCGTCACCATCGGGTCCTGCTGGTTGTCTGTCCCGCCCAAAATCAAATTGTTTAGGGCCTCGCCCGTTTTCTTCAGCCACTCCGTGGCCGCGCCTACACTGTCGCTGGCTAGATACGGCTCAAAGTAAATAGAGGCGTCGAATTCAGTAAAACCAGCGGCGTTGAGGGTGTACCCAGACGTCTTGAGGCCCGTGGGGCTTTGAGTCAAGCGGACTCTAGGACCTCCGGCCGTACGCCCCAGGAACTTCAAGCCGTCATTGAAGCCATTACAGGCCTCACCTTTGCGGACTCTGGAGATGAGGGAATTGGCCGTTGCTACATCATTGACTATCCAGGCCGCCACCCAATCGCCCGGGAACGTTTCCGTGAGGTAATTGGTACCGGGCAGGAGGGTCGCCGACAATTGAGACACATGGTTGGATTTGCTCTCGGAGATGGACAACGAGAGAAGGTCCTCGACGATGACTAACACGTCGTCGCGTAGGCGAGTGCTATCTGCTGGGTTCTTGCTGAAAGATGCTTGCTTGTCTCGACTGAAGGTGACGGGGAAGCGATAGCGCCAAATGGCTACGATTGCGACGGGAGAGGTAGACAGACAATCGGGTGCTTCTGAGGCGTCATTTACGACGCCCTTTTCTCCGAAACCCCATAGCAAGTCAAAATATCTAGCCAATTGTGATTACCTCGCTAGACGGCCGCCACCGGGAATAAAAGCATCCAAAATTGCCCCAGCCGCTGCTTTGGCTCCAGCTTTGACTTCTGACGATTTGGCCGAAGTCTTGGCTGCCGCCGCCGTGGTACTTCCGGTGCTCTTGGAGATGACGTCTTCTGTGGCTCCCGCCAATCGTTGGAATTTTTCGGTCAATACATCTATTTCACTGGCAAAGTTCTTGAACGATTCGGTCGCCGTCAACCGCTCTTTGTTTTGAGCGTACTCCTTGACTACGTCTTTGATGTTTGCCATGACGGCAACGCCATCCTTGAGCATCTGGTCCGCTTCGGCCCCTCGTTTGGCAGCCGATTCCGCATCTATGCCACCATACGGAAGGTTTTTCTTGGCCTTCAGTCCTCCCTTGCCTAAGCCTCCTGTGCCAGACAACAAATCGACAAGCCCTATACCGCCTTCCGTGTCCCCACCCATCAATACCCCAGCCTCCACACCCAGCGCTTCGCGCATGGCTCTCGCCTCGGCCGCGCCAGCGCCCTTGCCTTTGCTCTTTGTCCCTAGGTCTGCCAAGAACTCGCGTTCGGACATGCCACTAGAGCGCATAGCGCGCATCGCTTTGCTGACTTCATCTTGCCCACCTTGTTCGACATAGCGAGCAAAGAGCCCGTGCGCCTGTCCGCCGAGCTGGGAAATTGCCTGCTCTTTAGTGATTCCGAAGGCTCTGGCTTTGGCAGAAGAACCACCACCGGCGATTTCAGCCAATTCCTTGAACTGCATGTTTGCTAGAGCGTCCTGAGCGTAAGTAGTTCCACCAGGCATTGCACGAATCGCCGACGAGACGTTCATGCCTTTTTGGTAGTTGTCGAACCCCGCGCCAAGCCTGTCTGCAGCTTGCATTCCGAGTTGTGCCCGTTGGACTTGGTTGAAGTCTTCAGGTCCGTTTCCGAAACCGAATCCTTGCTGTACGGCCTGCAAAGCCCCAGCGCCCGTAACCGTACCTCGTGGGTCAAACCCAAACAAGCTCTGTCCCAATTGGATACCTGCCGCTGTGGCGATACCCCCACCCATCGCGGCGCGAGCCATGAAGTTGGCCTGGCCGTTGCCGCTACTTCGTGCCGCAGACCCCAAAAGCCCGCTGACGTCGAAGCCGGCTCGAGATGCGCCCATGATGCTGCCGGCATGGCTGCGAGCAAAGGCGTCACCCCCAATGTTCCTGGCCTGAGTCGTAGCTCCTGCTAATTCTTCTACGCTATATCCGGTACGGTGGAGAGCTGCTTGTCGTTTGGAGAAGTCGTCCGACCATTTGCCGGTCTTGTCCTGGTTGTAACCCCATCCCAATATGGCACTGCCCGTCATTCTGGTACTGCGGGTCTCGTCCAAAGACGCCAATGCGCGTCCTTGGTTGTCGTAGTTTATGTCTTTGATGCGCTGACGGAGCTTGTCGTAACCCTCATATTTGGCGGTCTGCATCGCTTCTGGAGTTAGCGCAGAAATGTCCTTGCCTAGGCTTTTGGCGGTTTTCCATCCAGCGCCAAAGAGCCGGCTTATATCTTCTTCAGTACTGCCAACCGAGCGCATGGCTTCGATTTGGTCTTGGCCGGACATGCCGGCAAGAGTTCTATCTGCCATTGCGTCTGAAATATCTGCACGGCGCATGCGCTCCCAGGCGCCACGAACGGCCTGACCGCGCCCAGCACGCGTGTCTATCATCATGTTGTTGAGGCCTTGGGACGTGCTCGCTACCGCCTGTGCCCCACCCGCCACGAGTCCGGCCGAGCGAAAGGCCACGGCTCCAGCCCCAGAGCCCATCAATGATTGCAACAGACCCTGAGGGCTGATGTTCCCGGGCCCAATCGGAGTCATCAACCCCGCCCCGATGTTTCCGTTGCCGAATTGCCATGCTGCTCCAGCAAGCCCCGTAGGCATGCCTGGGAGCCCGCTACGAGCACCGGGGAGCATTCGTGGGCCCGACATCGGGTTCAGCCCACGGTCGTCACCAAAGCCCTGCAGGACGCCTAGGCCGGCTTGTGCTTGCCTGATTTCGGCTGCGACCTGAATCATCTCTTTTTGGACGAATGCTTGGGTGCCCTTGCCTTTGAGCTTGTCGTAGGTGTCGCCCAACGCATTCAAGGAGCGCTGTAGTGAATCGAGTTGGGTCTTTTGCTGTTGGGTGGATGTCTTGAGAGCATCAGTCAGCCCCTTCAAAGAAGCCGTGCCCAACGTAGCCATATTCTTGAAGACGTTGGCGTTTGCGTTGATGCCTTGGGCGATAGATGCGGTCGGCCCACCGCCTCTGTTGCCACCAACCCCTGCGCCCGTTACCCCGCCACCGCTCAGCAACCCACCACCACCGCCAGGCATACCTACCCCCTGCAGGGCTTTTGCCAGCTCCTTCGCTTTTTGGGTCATCTCAGTCAAAGCACGACTGGCAGCTTGAAAGCCTGCTTGCTCTAGTGAAGCTGAGATTTTGAGTTCTTTACCGGAGGCCATATATTGTCTAGATTACTGGATTTTAGGTGGGGGTCCGAATGGCTGCGCATCGGGGAAGGCGTCGGTATCTATGTCTTCAAACGTCATATGTACATCTGGCGGCAAAGGCGCCGTAACTGCTTGGATTTTCACCTCCGGGATAGCCATCTTCAGCTCGTCTTGGATGTCTTGGAGAGGGGCGGTAGCCTTCTTCTCTTCTTCTGCCAACGCTTCCCGGCCGAACTCCCACTGGTCCGCATCTTCAGCGTCTTCTTGGCGTCTCATTTCGGCAAGCTTGTCCTCTGAAGTCAGCAGACGGTCGATTTCCGCTTGAAGGTCCCCATCTTCGTATCCTTCGTAATGGGTCTCAAACCAATGCTGGAGGACGTCCTCCAGGGGCAAATCCTCCACAGCGTCTAGGGGAGTGTGGTACTCGTGTGAGTACCAACGCATTATTTTCCTCAACGTGTAATCAGAAGGCTCCTCGGCCACAGCGTGGACAGCGAGAAGCTTCAGATTGCGCAAGTACTGAGGTGTCATGGGCAGTTGCCCAACCAATCAAGAACAGCGGAATACTCAGACGGACTTGAAATACGCATAAGGGGTATCCCAGCCTCCCTACAGTCCCTGTCTTTGCGAGCATCTCTATCGATTGCATCTGGAGTGCTATGCCAATACTTGCCGTCATACTCAACCGCCTTACGTAGGGAGGGCACAAATACATCTAACTCGAACTGCGGATTGTTCAAGAGCCCTCTTCGCCCACTAAGAGCGTCTGGGTGTCTTTCCTTGATGAGTTCGTACAGCGCTAGTTCCGCCTTTGAGTGTCGATGGAAACAGGCCGCACATCCCGATTTCATAGATGTTCTGTCGTTTGGGGACGCTTCCCACTCATGGCCATCTTTGCATATCCACCAGACGGAGCGTTCGGACCCAAACGAAATATCGTCCGGCAACAGACTTCCGTTTTTGGACCAATGCCACTCTGCCCCTAGATGAGGCGCCTTGACCAAAAACGGAATTCTGATTCGATGTGCCACGCTCTTACTCCTTTGTCGTCTTGCTTAGCGCCTCGGCTGCCTTTGATGCCGCCTTCTGAATATCTTCTAGGTGGGACTTCTCCACCTTATTCAGTTCGGCACCAATGGCAAGAACGACGTTGACGTCATCAAAATCAAGTCCGCAGTTTGCGTCCTTGAACCACGAAGGCGTCTCAACAGCATGGGTCTGAATGCGGGCGATAGTGCCCGCGACAAGCTGGGCCATTCCTCCGACCTCTCCTCCTTGGGGGCCCAGAAGGCTGCGCTTTAGGGCATCCATCTCGAGGATTTCACGCAGCGACAACTTGACGTTCACCTTGAACTTCCCGCGCAGGTTTTCTTCACCTTCGACGGGGATAGACACTACGAATTCTGCGGTCTTACGGGCCATATGTAACCTCTGTTGGGGGTTGGAGTCGGCACTCAGTATACCACACGAGCACTTCGACCCTCGGACTGCAGATTATCTCCCCAAAGCGCTTGACACTGGGGTTTGTGGGGTATACTATTCATATATGGCAACCCCCAAAGAAAAGTACGCCGAGCTGCTCCTGAAGTACAACGAGTTGGTCACCAAGCACGAAGTAGCGTGTGATACTATCGACAAGCTCCAAGCGGAACTCACCCGATTCACCACCCCCAACAAGTAGCAAAAAAGAAAATGAATACTTCCAAGTTGCAGCGCGGCGACCCAGTAAAAGCAGCACGTGACCTTGACCCCACCGGAGCTTGTGTGCCTCAGGGCACTCTGGGGGTTGTGTTCGAGGAAGCGGGATACTACGACATCGACGAAGGGCCAATGGTTCGCTGGTTCAATGGTGGGTGTTGTAGTGTGGCGGACGGCGACGTCATCTCCCCCGAGGAGGAGTAGAGCGCGCAACGAATATGGTATAATCACCGCAGTCTAAATAACGCAGTGCAAGGAGTAACAAAATGCAAAAGCTAAATACCGATGACGTCGTTTCCTTCCTGAAGTCAGCCCCCGCAACGGTCAACGAGGTTGCGGCCAAGTTCGCCGCTACCAAGCAGACCGCCAACCGGGTGCTGGCCAATCTTCGCAAGGTCGGCACGGTAGCGGTGGTGTCGAGCCGCAACAAGGTGAACCCCCAGGGCGGTGCCGTTCGTGGCCGTCCGGAGTTCCTGTATGGCGTCCTGGCTGCAGGCGAGGTCGTAGAGACTCCCGCAGCTCCAGTGGGGGTTGTAGAGGTTCCGGTCGTTCCGGTAGAGGTTGCACTCTCCCCGCTCGAAGAGACCAAGACATTCTCTTTCGACGATACCGACCGGCCGTAAAATCCGGGTGAATCTCCGTCAAGGCCCCGCGAAAAGAGTGTCTCGGGGCCTTGACGTTTTTCTAGCAACAAGGTACAACTACGCCATGACTAAGACCCAACTTTTGCAGATTTTGTCTGATATTGGTGCCTGTCCCGCAGCCATGAAGTGGGTGCGAGACACTCCGGGAACCCCCAAAGAATTGTACCAAAAATGCCGCAACCGTATCTGGCTAGAGTTTGTCGTCGAACGCTTATATTCCAGCTTCGATTGGTACGAATACCGCAAGGCATCCGGCGAGGACTGGAAAGAGTACTACTGCAGATTCAACCTCAAGGCCTGCAATATTATCCGCAAAATGGTGCCGTGGGCAAAGCTCAAGAAGGCGCTGGAGAAGTGACTAGACACAAAATCTCCGTCTATGCGGACGGGTCCAGCACGGGGCGCCTTGAAGGTGCCACTGGATGGGGGTGGCTTGTCATCGATTGGACCGACGACAAAATCGTTTGTGCTGGGTCCGAAGGCTCACCCAATGGTTCTAATTCGACCGCAGAACTGCAAGCAGCCATATGCGGACTCAGGGCTGTTATGGACCGGAACGTGCATGTAGGAAACGACGTGACGCTGATATCCGACAGCCAATACGCCCTCAATCTAGCCAACGGTTCCTTCAAGGCTCACAAGCATCAAGAGCTGGTCAAATCTTTGCAGGCGCTGGTGGCGATAACAGGGGCCAAGACCCACTGGGTCAAGGGCCACTCGGGCGACCCCTTCAACTCGAAGGTAGACGCACTTGCCAAAGCAGGAAAAGAGCGGTATAGCCCCCCAAAAGGAGATTGAAATGTTCAACGACATTGGTTTTCTGACGAAGCTTGGTGACGTATCCGATGCCCATGCGCGGGCTGGACACCCACACCCTTGCGATTCTAGAGGTCCGCAGGAGGTGCTATTCGATTCGATGCCCAAGGTTGGGGAACGGTGGGAGTTTGTTCTGGATGGACGGGTATGCGCGACGTCCCACGTAAAGGAGCGCTCGACCTCCTGGCCAGCAAAATGCTTGATGGAGATTGTCTTTTCGACTTCCAATTCAAAGTACAAGCTGGAGCTTGACATCGCCGACTTTATCGGGTAGGTTCTCTCTATCAAAGAAGAATGACGAATGTCAAGGTGCGGGAATACAATTACTTCGAGTCACCGACCGAGAATACATTAAGTCCCCCGAAGAAACCGTGCGAAGGGTGCTTTTGTGGATTGACAGCCCCGACTAGGGGTGGTACCTTCCGCTTATCAAAGGAGAAAACCTTGAAGTACCACGTACAGATGGAACGCACAATCGATATCATCGTGGAAGCCGACGACCGGCGAGCGCTAGAAGCTGCGCTTGCCCGACTGACCGGGGAAGAGGGCAACGCCCTTGCCGTAGCCTCCGGAAGTGACTGGCAATACTTTATCGGCCCCCCAATGGGCCCAGCAAAAGCTGCATACATCGTAACCGACGAACAACTTAAGGAACTACCGTGAGCCACATTATCAGCAACGACCTCGTGATGTTTGCAGCCATCAAGACTCACCCCAATGCGGAACGCATCGAACTGGCCCAAATCGCCCATGAGCTTGCTGGGCGTCCGTGTGGGTCCTTCGTCTACGACAAGACGATGTGGCTCGCCCTACTGGACCGTCTCTTGATGCTCGGGTACGTCCAGAAGGTAGGGGTCAACTTCGCCCCCACCAAGGTCGGGACCGACTTCCTCGGTCGCCGGGCTCTGGAGAATCAGGCACAGGCTGTCCGCGTCTACCAGGCCATCGCATTCGGAATTTTCTGAAAGGTCCAAAATGTTCACAGCAACGGCCTCGCCAGACCTAGTATGGTATCGCAATCTCGAATCGGGAGAGTTCTCTGACGACACTGTTGCGTCGGCAATGTGGGCAGCCACGATTGAAGGTCTGGGCACCGGCCAACCCATCGTTCCGGTCTTGGCTGAATTCTTCAACGGTCACTTTATCGAAGGTGAGACCGCGACCGAAGCTATCCAGGCTTTTGACTCCGAGTGGACTGCACAAAATGGCAGCGAGCGTAAGATGGGATTCGGTGCATAATGGCAACCGCGCAAGAGTGGTTAGAAGAGATGCGACACGTAGGCCTGCCAAGCGAGTGGGTCCCACAAGAGTTGGTACGTGAGTTGAAGTACGTATTGCCAGGCGCCATCTTTTGGTGTTACGAAGACGAGCCTGGGCTAATCTATGTAGTTCGTCGAGGTAAGCAATTGGCCTTTGGTTCAGACGCCAAGGAAGCCCTGAGCCGGGCTATCTTCCTTTGGGTCCGCTAATTCTACAGCCGAATAGGTGGGTTTGTGGGCCCACCTCCTTGGTCAATCTCATGGCCCTTCGTGGTCGTGCGATTGGCCTAGAGGCCTCCATTCGTTGGACCGGGGCCACGCCAGAAAAGGGCACTCCAGCAGCAGCGCTCAAGCGTGCGTTGGACTGGCTCAAGGTGCCGTGCGTGGAGTACTCGTCGCCCGGGCTGAGACGTAGCTGGGGCCGTTTGACCCGCTCGAGTCGCCCTGGGCTGCTGTCCGTCGACAAAGACGAGCATTGGGTGCTGTTGATGTCTGGGGTGGGCCGCAGAATCCTGGTCTGGGACCCACTGGTGGGGCTGTGCGTCTACGGTCGAGCCGAGTTCATGTCGCGGTGGGTTTCGCCTGTTGGCCGCTTCTATGGGTTGCTTACTTCTTGATGCCAGCCAAGAAGTCCCGAATCGAAGTCCACGAAGCACTCATCGCTACGTGATGGTTCGACCTCGGGGTACCACGACTGACTATCCCCACGACGGCGCCTCGATAGAAGACAGGGCTGCCAGAGCCGCCTGGAAGTACAGGGAAGCTTCCGATTACCAAGCCGTCTAGACGTCCACCATGAATCGTGACCGTCAGATAGCCGTCCGTCATGATAGGAAACTCTATCCCGAGAGGGTAAGCTACATTGGTGACCTTCGCGCCCGCTGGCGGTGAGAAGAGCCCGATGTCGGAGTGGTCAGGAAGCCAGCACTTTGACCGAAAAAGAGCTAGGTCCTTGTCTTCGTCGACCGCAACCACTTCGGCCAAGCATAACTCCCGGCTCGCGTAGTCAAAAATCGTGATGGAGCCGATAGAAGCCGTGACCCCCGACCCCGCCAAGTCTGGGGGAACGTGGGCCACGCCGCAGTGACCGGCAGTCAGGATGAGGTCGTGGGAAATCGCCACGCCGCTACAGCTTCCTTCTTGGGTGACGCTGTCCGGGCCCAGGGCCAGCCTATGTGTGATTTCTAGACGGACGGCCGAAGTGATTTCTCGTTGCTCTTCGGTGCGAATGTGGGCGCACGAACTAGCAACTACCATCAGTACCAGGAGAAATCTACGCATCATGCACTCCTCGGAGCGCGGTAACCTATATGGTTTTGGCTCCGATTTCTCAGATTATGTCACCCGGCAACATCTCGGTAGCGCTGAATGTGCTTACGAGCCGCCACGGCACCATCGCCTGAGCCTTGAGGACGGCGTAGTCTGCCGTGTCCGCTCGGACCCAAACGTAGATGGGGCCTACGTACAGGGCTGCGACATTGGGGTCACAGCGTTGACCGGATAGGTGGGACTCTAGGCGGACTACGTAGGTCTTCATGGTGCGGTTCCAAGAGCCCCTTCGATGTCAGCCCACAAAACCAACGAACGGATGATATCGCAGCCCTGACGGTGGTACTCGGCCCACAGCTGGTCGACCTGACGGTGGTACTCGGCCCACAGCTGGTCGACCTGACGGTTGTGTTCGGCCCAGTCGAAAGAGACTTTGGACTCGCGGACAAGAAACTCCAACCAAAGTGGCCTTTCGCATTTATTCCAGAGTTCTTCGGGAGTTCCTGGGGTCGTTCTGACCCAATCAAGAGCTTCGTCACAAGCGTTGATTTGAATCAGCTTCTGGATGAGTTGTGCGTTGGTCATGGTGTATATATGCCAGGGTTTGGGTTGAGTGTCAAGGGTGTCAAATAACCGGTTTGACGGCTGGGGGTGTGGTTGCCAGTGCGAAGGAAGCCCTGGCGGTAGCCAGAGCCCTCAAGGCATCCTCCAGAGCGAGTTGAGCCTTGAAGACCTCGCGCTCTGCCATCCAGACCCGGAACGATTCGCTACGAGGGGAATTGGCGGCTGGGGCCGGCATCCAAGGCTCCATACCCTGGAAGAAGGCTTTGTCGAGGCGCTCCGTCAAGAACTCGTAAGTGTCCGCTTCTTTGTTGAGCAGCTCGGTTTCTGGGTCGTCGACCGCTTCGCCCTCGATGATGGGGAGGTCAGCGTCCAGAACCAATTCGAATTCGACTTCGTTGACGATTGATGGAGGAGTGAACATGAATTAGTTATACCCTCGCACTCTTGTGGAGTCAAGGGCTGGCTGCTACAATGCACTTATGAATCCGACGTTCTTCTCAGGCGCTGACGCGGTAGCATGTGACCAGCTTACAGAAGCGGGCTTTTCTTTGGAAGTGCTAGATGAACGAACCGCCATCAGGCGATGGGTGTTGTCGATTCGGGGGCAAATCAAGGGTAGGATGACGAACGATTACCGAGGCCAAAGCGTAGCCATATGGGCCATCCATCAGAACGGAATCGTGTCGCCCGGGGGCCCGCTGTTGCATTGGATTACTGGCAAAAAAAAATACCAGTTGGCTCCTCCCGGCAATCTGGATGCATGGGTACGGATAGATATGACCGAACGACTATTCCAGCAAATCCAGCACGAGTTCGACGGTGTGCCCGAAACTTGGCGAGGACCGTTTGATGAGGGCCAGGAAGTCACATCTTCATGGTCCAGCATCGTGCCTGAACAGAACCGATTGAGGTTGGGCTACAATCGCTGGTCCGACCAGGGCTACCGGTTCAGAACAGAAGCCGCAGCTCTCACGCGAGAAGAACTCGAAGGCGACCCGGACGGCGCTCCAGTGGCGAGCTGGCGAGAAAGGCCTTGACAGACCAAGTAGGGCCTGGTATATATACGCCATGAACCCAAGAATCGTAGCTAAGGCGATGTTCGTAGTCGGCGCCGTTGTCATCCTCACAGGCTCTCTGCTTCCCCTGATTGTCGCTGGCTACCGGTACGGGTTGCTGCCATGATTGACGAGGAAGAGCTGCGCCTAGCCCTGGTCCAGAAGCTGGATTCCCTCGGACTCCACCCCCACCACAGGCTCCCATACCCTCCGATGCTGGCCGGCCAAGACGTTACGGCCCCCAAGCTGACCACCGAAGCCACACTCCGAGCTTTTAAATTGACAAGGATGAACTAATGGACGCCAACCACCAGGCATTTTTGGCCGAGCTGATTGAAGAAGCGCTGGACGTAGCGGCCGATTACGGATATGCTATTGGAAGCAAGGCCTCTCCGGCGCATATCGCCCACATAGAGCAGTTCTTGGCGACAGCAGCCGATAAGCTCTATACGGGCGTAGGATTAGGCCCCGAGCATGCTCGGCGTTTGGTCACTCTGATGGGGGAGGCGGCTCGTCGGAGGGCGGTGAAGAGTCCTTGAGGATCTTCTTGGCCATAATATTCCCGCCTGCGTAGACTGCCGTAGCCGCTAGGAGCGCGGTGACGTATTCGGGATACACCGGAACGAGTGTGGGCCAAATACCTGTGACACCGTAGCCAACAGTGGCCAGGGCCATGGTGAGCCATGTCAAATGGAGTTTTCTCGAGGTGAGTCCGCCATCGCTAAGGTCCATAATTACAATCCCACGATAGTTAACAGCACCTTGAGGTAATCCAGCGCTTTGGGCCCAGCCATCAACATACTGCCTACAGCGGCAAATCCAGCGGCAACTCGAACAGAGATAGCCGCCACCTGGACTTTCTTCTGCAATGGTGTTATTCGGTCGTCTACTTCAGCCAGGGCTCCCTCTAGAAGCTCTGTACGATGCATGTGCTGTACGAGAGATGCTGCCTGACCTACCAAAATTCCGGCTTGGATCGCCTGTGCGGCTTTTATCCCTGCCAGGCCAGCCTCTAGTTCGCCAAACTTTACGTCGACTTGGTCGAATTTTCGTTCGACTCGGTCGAATTTTTCATCAATTTTGTCGAATTTTTCGTCTATTCTGTCGAAGCGAGAGTCTAGTCTTGACTCAACCGCCTGGAGCGCTTGGATAAGGTCTAATTGGTCAGTGGCCATACCACAAAGATTATCGGGATTGCATGAAACTCAGTATCGCGATGCCGAAGACCCCACCGACAAAGAACGAGACCATCAAAACGCGCCACAAAATGTCCTGGGCCAGGATGAAGCTGTCTTCAATGTCCCTTGGACTATCGGCACCAAAGTAGAGCGTGCGGCGGACAATGCGTCGGGCTAGGTAGAGCATGCGGGAATGGTACGCTTCTGAGGACAGACTGTCAAGGGCTAGACTCGCAAGGTTTAGTGTGGTACTCATTAAACATGAACCGCCGACCAAGAGGCCATTGGATAGATGTAGACCTACAAGCAGAAATCAAGGCTTTGGGTAGGTTCAAAATGACTTATATAACTGGGCCACAAGGCGTCCTGAAGAGCGAAATCGTACCTTACATGCCCGGACTCTCGCATGAGACATGTCACGCGCTAGTCAAGCAAGCCGTCCTACGTGGGCGCCACCACAAGGCGCTTTGTTTTGATTTCCAAGACCTTGACAGCGATTCGGAAGATTGATACATATTCATCATGAACGACGCCAACAAGCTCTTCGAAGCCGCTCTCAAGAAGGTTCAGTCCGCCTCAATCCGCGCCTGGGCCCAGACCGACCGCAACCGCCCGCTGTGGCTGAAGCACTGCGGCTCCGTCAACGAGAAATACGCAACCCCCGATTTCGTCGCCGGCTACATCGTGGCGCTTGCAATCGGCCTCTAACTACAGTAGTAAATACCTCAAGGAGCAAACATGGACTTCGACGATTTTGTGCAGATGAATGTTGACACCGGCGCCGCTTTCGAGTTCTTTGGGGTTGACGAGAACCTCTTCAAGATTGGCTCCCACGTCATCCGCGTTCTGGAGGACGAGTCGGACGGTTACCGCTCCCACCTTGGGTCGGTCGAAATTGACCCCAAGCTTGAAGACGTCAAGCCCATCTTCTTTCGACGGTCTATCGACTCGGTTCGTATCCATCGAGTAACTGAGGTAGACAACACCCCCTGGAGCACCGACCTCCTCTTGAGCTTTTTCGGCTTCGAGTTGCGCTCCGTCGTTGACGGGCACGTTTGGCTCCGGTTCGGCACGGAAAACTACGACGACTACTACCCCTGCTTCATCTTCTCCTACACCCCCCGCACTTGACATCAAATCCGCAGTCTGGCATATACAAAGCATCACCCAAGGAGTATCACAATGGCAATCCAGCTTCACTCGAATTTCTTCCCTCTCCGCACCTTTCTCATACTTAGCCGCGCTATCAACTTCGTGCATGACAACAAGGCCAAGAACTCCCGCGATTTTTCGATGCTCACCTCGGACGGCCCAGGTCCGTGGCCCACCGTCAAGTTCTGGTACGTCGACACCAACCAGGTCGGCAACAAGGAAGTCAAGGACCCCACCAACCCCCTACGTACCGTGTACGTGCATGGCGGCCAGTCGTGAGCATCTTTTGTGACCACTGGAATGAGGACCGGGATTGGCCAGCTCCCAGGTCGGATGACATGGGCGACGCCAAAGACCTTCGGAAGAACGTTGAAGCGTTGCGCGAATCCTTCGATCCCGCTCTATCCACACGAACCAACGTGTTGATTGAACTGCAGAAAATGGGCGGCCATAAAATGAACCAAGACGTAGACCACCCGCGAGCAGACCTCCTTCTCCTGGCCCTCATCAACGACCCGGAAATCACCGCCGCTTTCGCAGCTATCGAGAAGTGGTATGAGTAATCCAACGTTCGAGCAGTTTTTGACCATGGGGGCGATGTCTGCCCTCGCGGCTGTGGTCGGGGTAGTACTCGTCCCGATGGTTCTCGCCGGGGCTTGCGTCTGGGGCGTGTTGTGTGGTATCGGTTGGCTCGTGGAAGAGTTCAAGAAGGCCATGGAAAAGTCATGAAATTCATCATCAGCCGTGCCAGTACCCGCCTCGATACCGCCTCCCCTTGCGAAGGGGCTATCGAAATCTCGGTCCCCATCATCGAACGACGGACCTACAAGTCGTTCGAAGAGTACGACCTTAAGTCGCCCCGATGGCGGACTGTCGGCTTCCTGGAGGAAGGCACCGAGCATAAGGTCACTCCTCAGGGCATCCAGCGGCGAATGGGTGTCCGCAAGGAATGGGCTATCGACCTAGAAGGCCTCGAAGAACTCATGAAGTTCATTGACACTCATGGCAGGTGTGTGGTAGACCTAGACCCTTTTATCGAAGAGTACCCCACCATCACAATCTACGACAGCTACCTGGAGTAAATCATGAAGCTCGAAGAATTGCCCAAGGGCCTGCGCGAAGGAATTGAATTCGGTGTTGCTCGACTCAAGAGCGACTTCAACATGAAAATGACGGGCGGGGCCGTTTGGGCGGCCTTCAATCGCCCCGCCGCCATCCACATCGCTCGGGACGAAATGATTGCCGTACACCAAAGGTACTTGGCGCAAATGCTGGATTGCCCCTTGTACGAGCACCAGAAAACGCGTATTCTGGTCGTACTGGCTGAGATTGAAATCTTGAGAGGTGTGGAATGAAGAAGTTCGGGCCTTTAGCTCAATGGTTAGAGCCGCGCGCTCATAACGCGTCTTATCTCGGTTCGAGTCCGAGGGGGCCCATAGGAGAAACAACATGAAACACAAAATCATCAATCTGCTGAGCCTGTATATTCCACAGACGGTTCGAAGCCTAGCCTGGCAGATTGGCGCGCATTATTCGACCATTCGTAGAGCCCTGAATGGCATGATTGCCGAAGGGGTTGTGGTACGGTTCCGAAGCTGCTGGGGCGGCCCCTACCAGTATCTCCTTGACGGCAATTGTCGGTTCTCTACGCTACAACTGCACGGTTACAACATCAAGCTCGCAGCCGTCCTCTAAAGGAACACAATGATTCTCTCAAGCGAACAGTTTTCCCGCGAGTACCCAGAGACATTCCGCAACGCGGCATGGTGCGATGCCGTTTTCGGGGAAATAAAAACATCGTGCGGGGAAATCCCATACGTGCTGTACGGATTCGGGTTCGCCGCTCCACCCAGGATGATTCTTCGGTGGAAAAGCGAGTGGGTCAACGTCACTCGGGACGTTGTCCAAATGCGAGACAACCTCAACCTAGAGGATTCCGTCATCCACCTGGAAGACGACGATTGGGCAAATGTTCGTGTCCCGGTGTCGAGCCTAGTGCGCGAATACAAGGACGCTACGCCCGGTGGGCTTGGTTTTTACGGCCTTTACGGCTTTTAGTCTTCCGCTTGGGCTTGCGTTCCATCAACTTCTCACCGAGCTTTTGGCCTATTTCGGCTGCGGCTGCTACGGCCATCGCTTCGACGACTTCCTTCAGAACGTACTGCCACAGGGGCTTGACTAGAACGCTCAACATGTGCTATAGATTATCCCATGGTTGAAATCATTTACTTCCCGAAGAAGTGTCTCGAGTGCGGCTCCGTAATGGTAGCCATCAAGAAGATGTCCGGCAGCACGTATTTGGACTGCCCGAACCCCAAGTGCCACGTCTCTACCGACTACGAAGGGGATGGGTACGACGGTTACTTCAAGGACTACAAATGGTAACCCCGCCCTCCCAAAGAGAAGGCGGGGCGACACACAAACAGACTTACGGTAGGGTTGCAGCTCCGACAGACTCGGACAGTTCAGTGTCTTCGTCGTCAATCAGCAATCCCAGGTACGTTACCGAGACATCTTCGAGCGCTCGCGCATTCAGTGTGGTCGAGTAGCTAACGGGACGGACCGAATGGACCTTGTGGATATCGCGGCCCGTTTGACGGTCCGTTATGACCAACTGCAGGTATTCGTGTGTCAGCAGGTCGCGGGTGTTGGGGACCTTCATCATGCGGTGAACCCCCGCCCCAATGACTCGAAAGCCGGAGCACTGGACGGTTACTGCCTCTTGGGCGGTGTACACCAGCTCATCGGGGCTGAATCGACCCAGAATGTTCACTGGCTGGACGTCGAACGTAAGCCCTACCGTAACCGTGTGAAAGCTACCTACAAGCTCGGGCTTGCCTGAATTCGGGTCGGCGATGAATACCTTCGCTCGGGCGCCGCTCATTACCTTGCTGGCCATAGAAAATTCTCCTTAGTTCTGGCAAAGCCAGGAAGTTAGGTTTACGGTTGACAGATTACACGGGATGAAGTAAAGTGCGTACGTAATGAAAGTCACCATCTATTATGAAGACGGAGTGCGGTGTATGGTACCGTCCGAGCCCGACGAGACCCGTACCCAAGAAATCTCACGCGACACTTGGTGTCGATACAACTTGTTTCTGCAACAAGAGAGAAACTGGCAGCTCTTTCTGAGAAGACTCGACAACTTCGCCTTTGCTGCTGAGGACGACCGGGAGGATTGACATCTGGGTGGGATGGGGGTATAGGTGTAGGATGGCCAACTTCCTTATCTATGTATTGTCGGGTCCAGACGGAGAAATACGTTACGTTGGACAGACTACCAAAACTCTCAACAGGCGGTTACGCGAGCACCTGCAGCCGTCCTGCCTTAAGAAGCCCTCCCACAGAACACATTGGCTGAAGGGCCTGGTCGATATTGGGGAGCGACCTACAATCGCTCTTCTCCAGGTCTTGTATGGCGAGGGCGACGCAAACGCAGCCGAAATCTATTGGATCGCTTGGTGCCGTCAGAATGGATATCGGCTAGTCAACGACGCCGAGGGAGGCTGTGGGGTAAGGGGCTTGTCCGCAGAGACAAGACAGAAAATGAGTGATGCCAAGAAGGGCATGGTTCCGAAGTGTTCCAGCCTGCCAAAGTCCGAATCCACTAAAGAACTAATCAGACAGGCCCATATCGGCAAGAAAGCGTCTGAGGAGACAAAAATAAAGATGGGAAACTCCCGGAGGGGCCGCAAACACACCGATGAAACCAAACGATTGATGTCCGCAAAGGCCTTGGGTCGGCCCAAAAGCGACGAGGCTAAGAGAAATATATCTGAGGCCGCACGTCGGAGGAAACCACCGAGCGAAGAAGCCAGGAAGAACATGTCCCTGGCTGGCCAAAAACGATGGGCTAAGCTTAGGCTGACTGCTGAACCGCCGACACAAGGAAATTTATGAGGACGAATTCGATGGCCGTCGCCAATTTAATTTCACAGGACACCAGCATAGCATTGCCGTTGATTTTGATGACGAGGTTCTTGTATCCCTTAGGGGCCCCATCGTCACTCGGGGCGATGAGCTTGAGGCGAAGCATGTCCGCCAAAACGCTTTCGGCGAAGGACCGAGCCACAGCCGCACTGATGTCGGCCACAGATTGACCCACACAAGCACGTTCCATTCGCTGGGCCATTGTCAGCGAAACGGTATCCGCTGCGTAGACGGCCTGAATGCTGTTGAAGACGAAGTTGGAGTCCGTTCCGTAAGATGTTTGGTCGCTCAGGAAGATGTACCCGCCTCCGTCCATCGGAATACCAGCGACCAAAAGTCCGGCTTGCAGGGCTGATTCGACCTGTGAGTCGTTCTTCGGGTTGAAGTCACCAGCGCGGGACAGTACGCCCGAGGTGTTGATTCCCTTGTGCTCGACGTTGCGGTAGAACCCTGCGGCCTGAATGCCTGCAGCGAGTGAAGCGCCCATCCAAGGGAGGAATTGCTGGATAGAGCCGTCCGAGCCGATTTGCTTGAAGTCCTGGAAGGCAACTGAACTTCGGAACGAGGCGATGTTGGCTGAGACGTTCTTCGAGGTATCGAAGTCAGATGCAATCGAAAGGAACGCTTGACGATTGCGACGTCGCTTGAGGGTTGACATCGAGAGGACGTGTGACTTGGCTCCTGCGTGGATTGCTGAGATGGTGTACGAAGAAGCGGGAACCGGGGGGACTGCTGTTGGGACCCCGCCTTCCGTAAGTCCGTCCAGAATGTCTTCCGAAGCGTCACGAGAGAACAACGGAACGAGGAAGTTGCCTCGGACTTGCTCGAGAGCTGCGTATGCCGCCTGGATGGTTGCGTCTGAAGTTCCGCCCCACGTCCCGCCAGCCAGGAAAACCTGAGCTGCCATTACATCGGGGAGTCCGCTCTGTGCTGCTACGGTTGGGTCGTTGACTTGAACGAGGCTCGAGGAGCCGCTGACTTCATTGTAGAAGCGGTAGGCGTCCACCTTGAGACGGCCAGGCTGTGTCCCGAACTGTCCGCAGATGTCCTTGGTGGTGACGTCGTCAAGGGCGTACGCGGGAAGGTTGCCTAGAGCTGCGGTACCGACTGAGCACGAATAACCGGTCTGGCTAGCGATGAAATCTGCTACGGCTTGGATATTCGAGAAGTCGTTGAGGTTGACGCTGAGGTTCCCACCTGAGCCGCCAGTGACAGCGGTCGTCAGAAGGTCATCCGTCAGAGTCATCGTGGCGGTTGTGCCTTGGTAGCCAATCTTGAGGACGATTTCGCCGCCGACAGTGGAGGACTCAGAAATTGCCGTGGAGGACTGGTTGGTGCTCAGGGTGACTTTGTATTCAGCAGACGAAACTAGGAGCTTGGCGGATGAAGCCTTGCTCACCCAAGAAACGGCGGTGGTGGTTCCGAGGACGAAGGCGGTGCGAGAAAGGAGGTCAGCGCCAGTGGTGAGTTCCGCAAGCTCGAGTGACTTGCCGACGCCATCGATTACGGCACCAGACTCGAGCGAAATCGAGACGGGAGCGAAGGCCTGTAGGTCTGTCACTGCGGAGGGGCTGACGGCCAGAACGTTGGCTGGGCCTGTGATGGTTCCGGGTACGCCAGCGGGCTTGGTAGCGTCGCTGAGCTTGGTCGCAGTGATAGAAACAGAGCTGGTCGCTGTGACGACGTACGCCCCGACGTTTTCGTCGGCTGCGCCCTTGAGGGGGTTCATGGCTCCGAAGGGGAGGACCAGGGTGTCTCCCACTGCCGGGGTATTGTCCCATGCGCCGCCAGCGATGGTGGCAACGATGGTATTGCTTAGGGCTGGGGTCACGGTAATCGCAACCGTACGTGCTCCGATAGGAGCAAGGAGTAGGTTGCGGGTCGCGCCGCCAGAACAGGTCACGCCCGGAAGAGCCTCGATGAGGCCTTGGAATGCGGGAGGCAGCATTGCGGCTGAAACAGTCGAACCAACTGCAGCGCCACCGCTGACGCGAATACGGTAGTCGACAGCGCCGACTGGGGGAATGTAAGTGAAGACGTCAGTCGTAGGTAGAACTTCAGCCTGTGCTTGAGTGGTCCGGTACGCAATGCCATTGCCAGCCTTGCCGTACGAGCGGTCGAACAACGTGGCGTAGGTTCCGCCACCAATCTTCGGAAGCGCGCCAGAAGCTTTCGTTCCGATGTTGGTCTTGACCAGAATGCAACGACTGAGGGAGCCGGTGATGTCTGGGTCGTTGGCTGCAGCGATGGCAGCTCGGAAGGAATCGACGAGGGGGCCGCCCTGATACTTGGCCTGGACTTCGGCCAGCTGGTCTGGACCGAAGGCGTTTTGCTCAAGGTCTTCCTCTTGGGTGAAGTCGGGGCCGCCATTGGCTTCGCCGACAAGCATCAACACGCCGGTCGTGGCCAGCCCGCTAGGGTTGGACTGGACCGTGTATTTAGCGTAAGCTCCCGGAATCACTAGAGTTCCGTCAACAGTGCTGAGCGATTTGGCCATGAGAATTCTCCTGGTAAGGCAGATTACTTGGGATTATTTAGTCTGGCAAAAATACCAGGGCGAGATTGGGGCTGAACGGAAACCGTTGTGGTGGTCCGATGGATGGGCTTGACGGGAGCCGGTGGCTTGTAGGCTCCGGCCATTGCGTCGGCAAACATTGCGGCACGGTCCTCTTGCTCGTGTGGGGCTGGGAGCTTGACCTTAGGGGTTGGAGCTGCCGATGGGGCGCCCATTGCTTGGCTTTCGCGGTGGGCGATGTCAGACATCACGCCCTTGCCGAGTGGCGGCATTTTTGGGGCTGTCGGTGGTTTCGGGATGCTGCCGCCAGCAGCAGGCTTCATTGCATTGCCTGGCTTGGAAACCGGCGTCTTGGTACCCATGTTTGCGCCAGACGGGGGTTTCGCCATAGGCGGCTCTGCCTTCTGGGTCGGCGACTTGACTGGAGTCTCTTTGTGTGGGAAGTCCCGTGGCTTCTTGGTGGGTGCCGGCTTGGCAGAAGACTCTTCTGCATTCCTACCTTCGCCGCTCACCTGCCAGGGCTTGCCTTGATAGAATGGACCTGGAGCATGGCGCGGGTCGCCCTTGCGAATGTCCGACAGCGTTTTGCCCTTCTTGATTTGCCCGCCTGAACCTTCGGCAGATACTTCCTTCGAAGTCGCAGGCATCTTGGTGACTACGCCGTTGCAGGACTGCTTGCCCTTGGGGTCGACGAGTTCGTCCTTCTTGATGCAGGCACATTCAGACTTGCCACAGCCCTTGCAAAGCTCGGCCTTTTGGGCGACCATCGGGCGTACGGCGGTTCCACCGTGGAGAGGGTCGTTCTTGCCTTGAGGATTGAGGTGGGCGGGAGCTACGTCCTCGATGCCGGACGAGACGGTCGTGCCTACGTTGTGTTTGTGGGGAGGAATGAGAGCCTTGGCCATTTCCCTTTTGCGCAAGTCTTCGATTTGTGCCGTAAGGTTCTTAATACGGTCTAGAGCAGCTTGTCGGTCGATAGGATTGGCCACGTTTTTCTCCTGCAATGTCGAAAAGATTACAGCACTTTCCGATTTTGCGGTAACCACACCTCGACCTGGCCCAGCGTTGGCTGGACTGTTGAGGTGTGCTGTCAGCATTTTGTGTATTTGCGCGCCTTGCGGGTGCGTTTGTAGGGCTGCGATGAAGTTGGGATGGTTCATGTGCTGGGTGATGAACTTGCCTCTGGCTGGAGAGCCCTTCGGAAGAGCCTTGAGTCCTTGCGTGAATCCTTCAACGGTACTGTGGGTTCCTGCCGGAATTTCTGCCTTGTGCACTCTCATCTTGCGGGGGTGTATCTTTTTGTACTCTTCCCGAGTATGGAACTTGCCCTTTTCCGTGTAGCCCTCGTCGTAGTTTTCTTTGGGCTCGGGTAGTTCTTTGTGGTCGTGGTAGGCTGTATCGGTTTCGGTCACGCTGCCGGTGGTTTTGTGGCGCCAGGCAATCTTGACTTTGGGCTCAGCTTTGGCCATAGGCTGACTACCGCGTACTAGGTCCAGCGCGATAGATAGAGGAACTTCATGCGAGTGAGGGACGAACCCGATTTGCTCCATGTTTGGGAGAGTGCTGGCGACCGCTACGTGTACAGCATTCGCCATCGCGCAATTGTGCTCACGGTTGAAGACGTCATCGGAAATATGCATACCGAGAGCCCCAGCCAACTCGCGCTGCTTCCTGGAAGCTAGGTCTTCCCAATGAACGTCAGATTCCGGACTCGGCGCTGGTCCGTACAGTTTGTCGATTTCTGGCTTGGTCAATGCTCGGGCTAGCTGGATGAGGGTCTGCTTTGCGTTTTCCGTGTTGAATTGCTGGGGGTCCGTCTCCCCTGGGTCATGGACAGGAAGGAGGCCGGATTGGAAGTCGTGTTCTGGGGCACGAGACCCGTACCTGCCGCCGTGCAGGAAGGACTTGAAGCCGTAGCTTTGGACTAGCTTGTGTATTTCTGGTAGCTTGGTCCGAAGGTCATAGGCGGATGGGGTAGCTGCGCCGGCCCCCATGGCTGCACCGAATGGAGTCAACAGAGACGGGATGTGCTCACCCTGGCCAGCCAGTTCGGCGCCTAGGTCGGCTACGATGTCTGGTTCAGCCTTGGTGAGACCTGGCTTCTTGGTTTGGGCTCTGCTTCTGAGGGCAGCAAGGGCGCCTTGGTTGGCGTGGGTCGCCTCCGTCTGCGCTGGGAAGTATGCGTCCACCCCGCTCATAATACCGAATGAGCCCTGGCCAGAAAAAACTGGATGGTTTTGGAGGTGCGGAGGAATAGCCATACCGCAAAGATTATCGGGTCTGGCTCAACCCATCGTATTCGCCGACCCATAGCTGGTCGTCTGGATTCATACCTGCAGGTAGGTGGTCGGAACCGGTCACTCGCTCTTGAGCCACAATGCCATCGATGGCAGGTGCGATGATTTTGGGCCAGTACATCCGCACATACCCAGAAACCATCACGTTTCGCGTGAACACGGCTTCGGTGTCTGGGAAGGTTTGGTTGATTTTGAGGTCGCTCGAGGTGAAGGTGGACCGCTCAAACCCCCGCGCCTCAAGGAGAAATTCTTTGTAGCGCAATAAACAAAACACCACCACCGAATGCAGTAGCACCGTCAGCGTCGGTTCGCCGCCCACATTGACGCTGACCTGGTAAGTCTCTTTGAAGCTGGAGGACTCGATTGAAGTCACCCACGATGGGCGGTGGCCCTTGAGCACGGCGCCTTTGAAGTCGGCAACAGTAGCTGGGGCAATCTGGAAGCTCGTAGCATCGTAGACCTTTAGGATTTCGTATGGGGTGCCGACTTTGTCTACAATGAACATGCCTTCTGCGATGAGTATGTCGTCCGGCAGGTCCCTGGACTTCATCAGCACGATACCAGTCAATGGCTCGTACGAAGATGGGGTGAAGGGCCTAGTCAAAGCTGGCCAATCACCTAGCGTGGTTTCGAATGCGGTTTCTGGGTTGATGTCGCCTAGCGTCGATTCGTTGGTGGCTTCACCGGAATCGGCCATAGTTATGACGATACACGGTACGGTAAGCTCATTGCGGACGGGCGAAATCTTGACCGGAATGTTGGTATCCATGAACCATTTCTTGCATTGGTTCAGTTCCTTCATTCCGTACTCTTTCCAGGTCAGGGAATCCTGGGGCAAAGAGGCCCACACGAAGTTCAAAAGACTGGGGTTGGCGCGCAAATCTGCAAAAGCAACATCTAAAGCGCTCTTGAGGATGAGGTCTCCCTGATGGATTCCCAAGACCTTAGTGGTAAGGGCATCGGGCAAAGGAAGTTCAAGGCGTTTGACGAGTGGTTGGGCCATATGGGAAAGATTATGGGGTGTGGTAGAATAGAGATATGAAACAGAACTCCCTCAAACTCAAAGCACCGCACCTGGAGGCCGAATGGCATCCGACCAAGAACGGAGACGTCCGATTTGAAGGCGTCACTTGTGGGTCCGAGCGAGAATGCTGGTGGGTGTGTTCGAAGATGCACGAATGGTCCGCAACTCCCTACAATAGGACCAGGAACGGTAGCGGGTGTCCGACATGTTCTACCCAAAGAAACAGTGGCCCCCGCCAGGCGCGCCTGCACAACTCTTTAGCGACCTGTTCCCCAGAACTACGCCCCGAATGGCATCCCAAAAACGCGCGGGTCTTTGATACTATAGCTAAGGGATGCACAAGCGAATTTTGGTGGGTATGCGCAGAAGGTCACGAATGGGCGATGAGCCCCAACATGCGAGTGTCGCAGGCGCAAGGATGTCCGTACTGTAGCGGGCGTCGTGTGTCGCCCCAAAACGCACTATCGGCTGTGCGACCGCAGCTATGCCAAGAATGGCATCCCACAAAGAATAAACACCTTACGCCAGATACTGTATCGTATGGATCCGCCCAAAAGGTATGGTGGATATGCGCTAAGGGCCACGAGTGGCCGGCCTCGATTGCCAATAGATCTAAAGCCCTAGACCCAAGGGGCTGTCCGAAATGCGCCGACATCGCCCAGCATTCCAAAGCCGAGTTGGCTATCCTAGGAGCGGTTCGGGGTCTCCATCCAGATGCGGGTCACGGCGACGGCCTTTTGAACAACAAGCGATTCAAACTGGATATATACGTACCGTCACTTCGTAAGGCGATAGAATATGATGGCGGTAAGTGGCACTCGGAGTCCAGACGCGTAGAGTGCGACTTGCGCAAAAACCAACAGTGTCTCGATGCTGGAATTAAACTCCTCAGAGTCAAAGACTCCGAGTACGAAAAGCACTTAGGTGGCAACCCCGCCGCCACAATCAAACGAGTCCTTGACTGGCTCGCGTCAGCGTAGCTGTGCTACAATACCCATATGGACGCCCCACTCAACGCCGAACAACTCGAAGCCATCGCCCGATTCCTACACATGTTGGTGACAAGCCGAGAGGCCAAGTTGGCGTTCGGAGCCCACCAGCGCCAGCTAATTAAAGACGCGTTGTCCCGAAAAATAACACTTGACAATCCACGAACTCGGTGGCTAATATCGACCCGAGACCGAGTTATCGCCGCTCTAATCGAAGAGGCTGAAAAGTACAACGCAGAAAATCCACACGACCGCATCAGCCATCAGGACATGGCCGACGCCATCGCTACCGTAGGATTGAGGTTCGGAATCAAATGAATATTTCAGGAGTGGACAGAACCTTTCCGAATCTAGGTAGCCCCTATGGCATGGAACTTGCCGCACGAATTATTGTCCGAAGGTGGCCCAAGGCTGCCTTTCTGGACTTGACCGAACATATCTGCGGGGTGGATGGGGTAGCCTTCGGCCAGACGCTAGTCCTCTTTGTCTATCGGAGCTTCGAAATGGTCATAAGTTGGGACGTTTCGGAGAACCCCAACGATATGATTGAGCTATCCATTGTCCCGGAAGGGTTGATGGTGGTTGTGGGCGACGACAAGGACCCCACGATGGCGGGGATTTTAGCCGAGCTGGAAGCGGTCCGGCTCCCTGGGATTCCTCCAAGCTTTACTTGACGGTTTCGACGAAGACTGGTAGATCGACACCATGAACGAAAATGAACCAAGAGCCGTTAAGAGGGCTGTACTCAAAGAGGCACTAGCTTGCTGTGTGTTCGAAATGGAGGTGCGGTTAGAGCGCAAAGGTCGCCTAAGCACTTTCGATAAGCACTCCTTCATCGTGGCACTGGACCGAGCACGCGCAGCCCTTGGGTTGCCACCCAAAAGCAGGGAATCGGTGACGAAATGAAATTCGGAGACACGGTTTACGTCCTTCGCGGTAACGCCGGCAACTCTCCCCATACGCCCGGCTGCTTGCGGGTAGTCAAGGCGCGATTGGTGGGTCGGTACAACGGCACCAGTACAGTTGAGTTGACACAGAAGGACTCGCTCGCTATGGGCTACTCCCCTACCAAGGGTGCTGCTGGGCGGACGAAGACCTTCGACTCGTCGGCGGTTTTTGGCACGAAGGTGGCAGCCAACAAGGCCAAAGCTCGCGAGCTGAAAGAGTACATGCAGGACGATTACGGATTCTAGGAGCCGCACAATGAAACTTAGCGCCTATGAGTCGTCAGTCTTGGCCTTTTTGGCCCAACGCCCTGAAAGCCTGGCCTCGTTTCGGGACAAGCTCGGCCTGGATGCAGTGGCGATTGCCGACTATTTGGCCGGGAATCAGAGCGCTAGGCAAGACATCCAAGAGACCGGAGATGCCATTCTAGCTTGGGCCAAAGGGTGCCAGGAAAGGCAACAGCTAGAATTAGAGTCTAGCCTATATGATTGAGCTAGGGGAAGGTTTGGCTCCAAAAGCAAGGTCGTGTACTGTGTACGTTCTCTTCGTCGAGGAGGAGCTGCGCTATGTCGGCCAAACATGGGGCGACCTCCGAAAGAGACTCAATAAACACCGACGCCCCGGGCCAAGAGACCAAACCCACCGGGCCCGTCTTTTTCGCAGATGCGCTCTCCTTCATATTCCAACAAGAATACAGTCACTACAAACGGGATTAACATCCCAGAGTCAAGCGGACGAATGCGAAATCTATTGGATTGACTTTTTTCGTAAAAAAGGATGCAGATTGGTCAACGAGACTGATGGCGGACGGGGTGGAGCCGCATCTGCCGCCGTAGTGCAAAAACTTCGCCGAGCCCGAACGGGTATTACGGAAGAGCAGGAGAGGGAAATTTGTTCACTGTATCCCAGGCTCAATACGCGCCGACTTGCCGAAAAGTTCCAGGTGTACCACCAAAGTATTATCTATATCCTGAAATCACACGGCATTGCGCGCCAAGATAGGTTCTCATCCCAGGGCGGCCTCACCCTTTCGGAACAGTCTCAGGCTCTGTTTGATTACTTGTCTGGTATGTCGGCTCCCGAAGTTGGAGAGAGGTATCACTGCTCTCGCACTCTGATATACGGCATATTAGATAGGGCGGGGCTGCGCGCTCGGTCAGATTCCGAGGCCCTCTCCATCCTAGACAGGAGCCAAGCGCTTATAGCTTATGTGAGGTATATTCATGGCGACACCATTCCCACGCTCGCAGTGTCTTGTCGGTGTAGTTCCGCTGCTGTCCGCAACGCATTCAAAAGAAATAATTTGCCACTAAAGGACAAGTGGGCGGTCCGCGCCCCAGATGGAACCGTCTTTGCTTCTGTAAAGGCGGCGGCGGCGCATTACGACGTCGAAGAAAATACCATCAGCAAGGGGTTCAGTAAGCCGGTGCGTGGGGGTCTCTTTAGCCGCGTACCTCCACAAATATCAGAGAGTGGAGTCCAACCTGCGAAGTAGGTCTGGCACAATCTTTGTCTCCCATACCTTCAAAGCCCAATCAGCAGTAGTATCCATAAGATTCCTGGCTGGGGTCCCAGGATGGTACCAGCGGCCCTCGGCATAGTGCTTGCTTGACGCCACGCGAAACGTCATGATGTCCTTGCGCACCGACGACTTCCCGGCCGCATTCTTTATTTCGCGCTGGTAGACGTTGACTCGGTTCAAGAATGGAATGCCAGTAGGTCCTTGCCTCGGTGCTCCGATAGGACCGTGGCCCTGCCCTGGGCCTTGAGCTGTCTTCATCGGCGCCCAAATGTCGAATGTATGCAGCTTCCCCATCTTGGGTTTGCCGTGCTCGTCCGTCTCGAGCTTGCCGTATGGGATTTTCCGCTGTCGCATTTCTTGCTTTATCGTCGAGGTGAGGTCGTTTTGGGCTGGAGTTTGCCTTGACGGTCCTTTGTTGTGTTGGAATGGCACGACGATGTAGGTCGAACCGTCTTTTGCCGTCTTCGCCTTAGGGCTAGACAGCAAGTCATCCAACATAGTGCCTTCCGGTTTTCCTTCTTCTATCCACATCGCGGAAGCGTCCAAGGATATGACCCAAGCGTCTTTGGAGATTTGCTTGAAGTTCAAGGCCGAAACATACTTGTCCCGGGTCGCGTGGAGCTTGGACTGGGCCTCTTCTAGAACGTGGGCGTGAGCCTGCAAAGCTAGCCCTTGAGCCGCTTCGAGGAGGGCTGTTTGGACCTTGGGCTCAAGCTCCTTTTGAAGGTCTAGTATTGCCGTCAAGTCTACATTCAGCGAAATCACTGGGCTTGTCCCATTGACCCATCTTGCACTCGTACAAAAGAGTACCCACCGACAGTCTTGCGCCGCCCGCTAAGAACAGAAGATACATGCGACCGTTGTATTCCAAGTGCTCGCGCCGCTGAAGCTGCTGTACTGTAAACTATACCGTTTTGGTCGCGTATAGCGGTACCGCCCTGTCTGCGCGAATTGGCTAGATTGTGTGCCTCATCGTATTTTTTCCCTTTTGTAGAGCTCCCATTAGGTCGAAACTTGGCCTCTAGGACTTTTAACGCCAGTGTGTGTTTGCGCGGAAGACAAATTTCGGGGTAGTCGCTATACTTCAGCGCGCGGATGGCCCTTTGCGCTGGTCTAACGCCCGAATATTCAACCCTAAAGATGGATTTGTGGGATCGAATATTGGCGCGATGTTGAGTGGTATTTTCAATGTAGTCCCGGAAACCGGTTACCATGTGTATGTTGCCACAAAAACCAACAGTGAAGTTCGAGCCGTGATCTATAACCCACCCATCACCATCTACACATCCGCGCCAATAATGGGGTAACAGTTCGGATGGCCCAGTCCAAGGAGAAATCGTAAATGTCTTATTGTTGGAAAACCCCAATAGGCGTAAATCTCGGACTATCTCGGACCCGTAAACCTTAAGAGTTGCCTGCGTCCCTGTACTCCTGGACATTGGGCGCTCGGTTATTTTATGCGAACTGTGCATCCAGCCACGAATTCGCTCTAGAACGGTCCTATCTCCTTTTTGGAGACTCAATACCATCCCGTTCTCAGCTACATGTCCATCCGTGGCCATAAAACCTAAGGTGTATGCCTTTTCGGGCGTATCTATCGACCGGAAGAAATCCCTATCGGCTTCGTATTGTATCATATACAATCAGATTACATCGTTCTAGAGTTAGTAGGCTTACCGGTCGCCACCTCTTACGATGACTGCCTCCTGGACGAAATGGGGCGCCCCTCTGTATCCATGATTAATCCCGCGCGCACACTTCTCCACGTTGTACTACCATCCGGCTTTTGAATTTTGATTTTCCCGGCGTCTTTCGTCCCACCCGGGCCGGGCTCTTTTGTGGACCCCACCGGATAATTTACTTCGTGGCGTCCCGTCTTGCCTGGGTCTAGGGCGGCCTTGTAATACTTGTCGTCGTCGGTAAGGTGGTCCTTCACGATTTCTTTGGCGCGTTCTGCGTCTAGCCCATGCTCTTTGCGCTCTTCCTTGACGCCGTGCTCTAGGTCATCCCGGGCAAACTCTTCGTCGGGAGCGTCGTCTCCTTTGCCGCCAGGCATCAAATCCTTGTGAAGCTCGCTATCTTCTGAAAACGATTCTTCTGGTGAGACCTCGACCTTGTCGTAAGCGAGACATTCGGGGCAATCGATGTCTGTTCCCGGTTCAGCGCCGCACATGGGACAACTGGTTGATTCAGACTTCTTGACCTCAGCTCTGGAATCTTCTCCGGGATTGCTATCTCCTCCTTGAACGCTTCGGGCCATCTCAACCATGGCCTGCAGCATACCGACCAACGATTGGTATAGCTCTGGGTCTGCCTGTTGGAGTTGCTCTAGTTCAGAAGCGCGCTTCTTGAAGACCTGTAGAATAGCCGCTACCCGCTTGGTCAGGTCGCCGTGGGCTTGGCCCTTGGCTTCGGCCGCTTGTTGGACTTGCTCGTCTTGGGAATCCTGTTGGCCTTGCTGGGAAGCTACTTGGCCCAAGGTGTCATGGAGCTGGTCCATGTCTATGGCTGGTTGTGCTGAGTTAGCGTCTGGGGGCGGACCCTCGCTGCCTTCTTGAGATGGCTCGGGGTCTGCATCTTGAGGTGGGGTGGGTACCAACGGATGGGCAGTGGTAGGGCGCTGCTCTGGAACAAATCCGGCACCCGCGTTTTCGGCATAGGCGGGACCTTCCGCCTTTGCAAGGTGGGGCAGTTTCGGCTTGCGCTGGAAGAACTTGCCGTCATCCCCTACGAAGCCAGACAAAACCTTGCCGTCGATGGCGTCTTGTTGGAGTTCTTCGGGTAGACCTTCGAGGTCGTGGATGGACCCCGTGGGGTACACCTTGCCTGTGCGGGGGTCATGGAATGCCGCTTGCGTCTTCTGGAGGGCCGTGGCGAGGTCTTCTTCGACAGACTGGTCATAGAGACGGATACGGTCGCCTCCAGCCTTCTGGGCTGCCTGGAGGGCTTTATCGGCCTCTGACATCTTGGCCCCCACACCGACCGAAACCGTCGCCCCAACCGTTTCGGCATATTGTGAGCGGAGGTGGGGAAGTTCGGTCAACTTTTCCGCTGGGATGCGAATTCGACCTTCGTCGCCATTCATGATGATGACTTCGCCATTGTTGGCCAAAGCCCAGCTCTTCCAGCCGTCGTTGCCTGTTTCTTGCACTTGCGCGAAGCGTGCCATTCGCTCGAAATCGTCGGCGGCCGAGGCGTAATCAATTTCCTTCGGGTTCCGGTCGGTCTTGAATGCTAAGTAGACGAATGTTGATGGCATGTGACATAGATTATACCGATGGCGCTTGACACGCAAGAGGCAACCGAGGTAGGGTGTCGACGATAAGGGAGCTAACCAAATGACACCAAAATACGAATTCACAGGCGAAACAAAGAAGTTCAATGGCATCACTCTCCGTCGCATCCGTCGTCTTTCCGATGGTTTGGTTGGAGGATGGATTGAATCCGAAGCCAACCTGAGCCACAAAGGCAAGTGTTTCGTCTACGGCGACGCCCAGGTCTACGGCAACGCCCGGGTCTCCGACTCAGCATGGGTCTCCGGCAACGCCCGGGTCTACGGCAACGCCCAGGTCTACGACGACGCCCGGGCCTCCGACTCAGCATGGGTCTACGGCAACGCCCAGGTCTACGACGACGCACAGGTCTACGGCAACGCCCGGGTCTTCGGCGACACCCGAATCGACCGACCCTTTCCGACAACCGAAGAATTCATCGGCTGGAAAAAGGTCCGAGGGGCCATTCTGAAGCTCCAAATTCTCGGGACTCGAAGTGGGAGCTGGGGCGTCAAGTGTCGAACGAACCACTGCCTCGTTCTCGAAGCGTTTCCCCTCGATGCCGGGTCCCAAGAGACTACTTTCGGGTCTCTGTACGACCTAAAGTTCACCTACACTGTAGGCAAGCGGGCCATGAGCTGGACTTACAATCCAGACACAACGGTAGAATACGGGGCCGGAATCCATTTCTTTTGTTCCCGAGTCGAAGCGGAGAATTACTGATATGTACCATACCCACGCAAGCGCGGTTGTCCCTTCTACCCAGGAAGAATTCCTGGAGCAACTCAAGGGCATCGCCCGGAACTATACCGGGTGCAGCCACACCCCGGACGTCATTGAATCATTGATGGTCGAGCTTCGACAGGCGTTTCGGATGTGCTATGAGGCGCGTCGAATCGATACCATCCCGCAAATCTACATCGATGTCGAGCCCTGTACCCGTCAAGTTCGCGTGACCACTTCGAAGTTCACCTGGAAGGACGCAGAATGAAAGACAAAACTTCATACACCGTAGAGCAGGTAAAGGCCGTAGACTGGTGTCGTTGTGGTAACTTGGATGTGGACCGAGACAGACTCATGGCCACAGCCGTAGAGTTAAAGGCGGCGCTCGCCAGGGTCAGCGAGCTGGAGAAGGCTTTGGTCTTCATGTTATTTGAGAAAAAACCACGGGGCTCTTGACGAAACCTCCTCCGATGGGTATTATTCCGCACATACGCAGCAAGGAGACACCATGAAGGTCTGGACCCCAGAATACACAAAATGGCTCGCATCTATTAAGGCTGGAGACTTGGTGGCGTGCACGGATGCGCTCCTTCATGCGAACTTCACGCGCGAAACGTACGGGTATCGGATTCTAATGGTCCGCCACATCACACCCAAGCGAACCAGATTCGACTGCTTCGACCCTCTCGAGCATGACCCAGAACCCGGCCGCATCGGCTACCTCAACCCGGTTGTCTCTTTTGGCAAGGACGGGGGCCGAATCGTAGGTGAGGGCTTCCGCCGCGAATCCTTCTTCATCGACCCCGTTACCCCGGAGGTCACCGCGTCTATCATCGACGACACCAAGACGGCCGAAGCTATCGAGTCATTAACGCACCTGGCTCGGAATATCGAAGAGCTACTGAAGAATCCATGGGGCCGCGACAGGAACCTGGTGCGTCAACTCGCCGCTGAGGCAGAAGTCATTCTTGGTCTGTTTGAAGCAAACCGAAAGGTAGAGTGATATGGGATACCTTCACATCAACAATTTGTCCAAGGACGGGCGCATCCTCCAGCTTTTTAAGCGTGTATACGCATGTGAGAAAGTGCATGGAACTAGCGCACACGTGCGATTCGCGGGTGGTAAAATCTATTTCTTCTCTGGTGGCGAGAAGCACGAAACCTTTGTTAATATCTTTAACGCAGCGGACCTTCAGAAGGGGTTCGAGTGGGCCTTCCCTGAGCCCCCCACCAAGGTCGTAGTGTACGGGGAGGCCTACGGCGGCAAGATGCAGGGTATGAGTGGCACCTACGGCACGAGGGCACGCTTCATCGCCTTTGACATGGCTATCAACGACCGCTGGCTGCAGGTCGAACACGCCAAGCACCTGGCAGAAAGCCTCGGACTCGAATTCGTGGCCTTCAATCTGGTCGAATGCACCCAAGAGGCTCTGGACCATGAGCGGGACATCCCGTCGCGGATTGGCGTCCTCAACGCGCAGCGGGATGGGGTGGTCGATTACGTCCCGAAGCCTGCCGAGGGCGTTGTCATTCGCCCCACCATCGAGCTAGACTACCGGCCCGGGGATAGGATTATCGCCAAGCACAAGCGCAGTGATTTCAGTGAGCGCAAGTCCAAGTCAGATACGAACCTCAACCCAGATAAGGCTCTGGAGTTGGCCACCGCAGAAGCTGTGGCTGAAGAGTTCGTGACAGAAATGAGATTGAGCCATGTCGTCGACCACCTCAAGGGAGACCTTGGGCGCGAACTGACCTTCGCGGACATCCCGGAAGTCATTGACGCCATGATGGAGGACGTGTTACGAGAAGGGGCCGGTGAAGTCGAGAATACCAAGCCCAACCGCAAGGCCATCGGTAACGCTACAGCCAAGATGCTCAAAATGAGGACGCCATGAATAACTATGCTATGTACCCAGAAGTCCGATTGACCATCGACAGCATGCGGCACACTATCATCAACCACATGGGCACGTTTTTCGACCAGCAGAAGGGGGCCATCAAGGAGGCGGTTGACCGGGCCGTCGAAGCCTTCGACTTCCAGGCAGAAGTCGCCAGGATTGTAGACGGAGAGGTCAAGAGACAGCTACAGGAGATGGCTCGCTTGGTGGTTCGGTCTGCCCTGTTCAAGCAAGAAGAGAAGTTCCTCAAGCTGGCGCAAGAAGCTCTTGTCGTTGCATTGAAGGATGGGGTACGATGAGAATTCTGCAGATGATTGAAGAGGCTCAGGACCTGGTCGGGCGCACCAACGACCTACGCACCAGGCGACGCGCACTTGACACTCTGACCAAGATGAGGCGAGACCCAGAGCAGCTATACTTCGCTGCACTTCGAATGACTACAGCCAAAGCACGCTTGGCTTTGGCAATGGCGTGTGAGCGAGAGCTGGTTCGACTCGAAAAGGGAGATGTGGTATGACACGAGAAGAACGATACGCAGCAGTCATCGAAGAGGTTTTGGACATTCTCCTGGAATCTGGCAATGGCGACTTAGATGACGCCATACGGCTGCTTTTCTGGGCTCAGGACGGGTACGCCCATCGGAAGTCTCCAGACGGACGTTGGGTGACTTCGTGGTTGCCGTCAGATGAGCCATAGGAGAAAGAATGACAACGACCGACGAAAAGGCTATGATGGACGCAGAAGACGCCGCTAGGTCGCTAGAGGCGTTAAAGCGCTTCAGGCCGCGCTGGATTCTCGCTTGGCGGTTCGTCCAGGACGAGCTGTGTTTGGACACTCCTGAAATGAAGGATGTCTTGGCTGTGTATGACCGAATTAGAGACCTGGAGGAAACACGATGACCGAGCAAGACCTTATCGAAACCCTAGACTATCGCATTGAGGCCGCCTTGGCTATTATTCAATGCTATGGATGCGACGACGGACCCCACAATAAGCAGTGGGTGCTCGACCAGGTGGTCCGCCAGCTTGTGTCAAGTCCTGAGGACTACAAGCAGTGGGTAGCCGAAACCAAGGCCGGAGAAGATGGACCAGACACATACGAGTGGGACGAAGGGGTTGCACCATGACCGATAAATTTTCCATTGCGTGTGAAGACTGCGCGTTTGATGGCGCCTATGGTCGCGAAATATCACGACCATGCCCCGATGGGTGCCCCACCTCCGTCGAGGAGTCCAAGAGACTATTGGCATCCGCCCAAGGGCGCTCCAAGTACGATATCCGGCCCGTCGCCGACGACCCGACACGTTCTACGTGCGAAGGCACCACAAACGGGACCGGGGCTTCTGACGTTTGCGTGAAGGTCGGTACGCCGGTAGCTCTGTCTTCTGGTGAAGTCCGAGCCGTGTCGAAGACGGGAGGCGCGAAGGGCACCAAGCCAGCCCAATACGCTCTGATTCCTACATGGCCCTTGCGCGCGCTGGCTGTCCTCTTCGGTAAAGGCAACTCCAAGTACCCTAAGCCTGATGGCACGTTGGGAGGACCAGACGAGCAAAACTGGATGAAGGGCTACCCGTGGAGCTATTCCATCAGCGCTTTGATGCGACACCTGGAGGATTGGCGTGAAGGGGAGAAAGAAACCCCCCAGAATCCGCCCGGCGAGCCACAAGACCCCACCGCTGGAACACACCCACTTATTTCGGTTGCGTGGCATTGCTTCACTTTGTATACCTTCGAGAAGTTCGGGCTCGGCACCGATGACCGTGTGAAGGCCCCGAAGCCGTGAAAAAGGGTCTGTCAGCCAAAGTGGGACTGGCAATGACGCCGATTGGCGACCTAGAGGAAGATATGCTAGCACTAAACAACACAGTGAAGATAATTAACCCGGACAGTTCCTTTCACAACAGGAAGGGCCGTATCTCGGATTTTCCCAAGAGCTGGTGCGTGGAAGTGAGCATCTCAGACTGGAATAATATGTACTCGGACGACAACCGCGTACTATTCCAATTCCACGAAGTGCAGTGGGTCCGAGACCTATGAGTCCCGTGGAAATCCACCCAGGAGCCCCGAACTCGCCTCTGCCGACCGACATCAAAGACGCATGGGATGAAATCCTAGCACTGCGGTCAATCCTCATCCGCGAGCGTGAGGCACACGTAGCCCTCGTCGAGCGATACGAACTCGCTCGACGGTCTATGCGTACGATGTGCCTGAAGCTGGAGCAGGCGCTTAAGGGTTAGGCTATCACCCGGTAGACTTCTCGCCACAAACATCTAGCAGGAGAGGGAGCTTCGTAGTTAGCCATCAAATGTAGATGGTCGCCAGGCTTAATTACTATCGAAGCGGTGGTCAATACGACACCAGAAAAGTGCGTCGTGTCGTCATCGCTATAGATGGTTAGGTTGCCTGTATAGCTCGGACCGAGGGAGCTTTGGATATGTACTTCATATCCATTCGCGTAGCTGACTTCGATTACGGGCCCTGTAATCGCGTCGTCGTCCAGGGTGACGTCTGTGGTTAATAGCGTGGTAAAAACTACCCTAGATGGGTTCAATCCAGCAAGAGCTGCGTCTGTCAATCTAGAGGTGGCGTCCGATACGGTCACTTCCGAAACAAATGACCCTGACGAGCCGAGCAGTTGACTTACGTTTGCTGCGTCGGTAGCGCTAACACCAGCCGCCACTCCAGTTATTGCCTGGCTGTTGAGGGCGATACCTGCGCTGAAGGTCTTGACGCCGGCGAAGGTTTGGGCCCCGGTCGTTACTCCACCAGGGTTCGTTGCGTCGGCTGGCTGTAGCGTTAGAGTCGTTCCAGCAATAGAACCGCCGTTTGCGTTTGGAGTCGAGCCAAAGGCGCCCATCGTGTCTACGCCGCCACCCCCACCACCACTGCCGCCAGCTCCTTCGTTGTCATAGATGACGTCGATACGGTCAGTGGCCGACAGCTCGTACCCAGCAATCGAGCCATTCCAATACAACTGGTCCCCGGCAGTCAAAGCGCCGTAGGCTCGTGCGGTCGCGCCGCTGTCGCCCGACATATAACAAGCTTTGGTCTTGACGCCGTCTCCCATTTCAACGCCAGCTCCGTTGACCTGTACTTCAACCCATGCCGTGATAGTCGCCGCAAGTGTAGTGGCTGTAGCTAGCTGGCCATCGGCCGTAGTGATGCTGGCGACCATATCTCGGTTAGAGACCGAGAGTCCACCAGCTAGGTTGGAGTCGCCGGGCTCGTATTTGCCGGTTGTGTCGTTCCAGGTCACCACTTGACCCTGCGTTGCGCCGTCTTGTCCGAGTTGCTTTAGTGGTAGTCGCATTATTGTTTTCCTTTGAATCTTAGATTACGGGATGGTTTAGCTGCTAATCCATGGGGCTAGGAGTGAGGTCACCATCCAACTGAAACCAGTATTGCCTGAGGCTGCAGATGAAAGGTTAACCGTAAACGAGCCGGCTGCCCTCGTAACCCAACTACGCGCTGCGCCGTGGTCGCCTAGCCAAGTAATAAGTATATGCGAACTAGTTGTAGCGAAGGATGTAGTTATTGTCGTCGTCGTACCTCCTGATGCGATAGCGTTTATGCCTACCGGAGCGTATTCGCTTTGAATGGCGGGGTCGCTTGAGCTGTCGCGCCCATATCTGGCAATCATGCCATCAGTACGAATCTCAGTGGAATTGTGGACGTAGTCGGCATCTGCTACCCAAGCCGATGATATTACATTGCAAGCAGTCTTGGTGACAGAGAGGTATTCGACCTCCGTGGTCCCGGTGATGTTTGTTCTTACAGAGAATAGCTTAGCTGCGGCATCGCACTCAGCATCGGTCCCTGAAGAGCCTGCCCTCACACATATGTCGCTTGCGCCCGAGCCTAAGTTTGTGTAAATCGATACGCGCCCGCCGTCGCCCAGCCCAGCGGTATTCAAGAGCACTGGGGAGCTGACGCTTTCGGAGACCAATGCTTGAAACGTTTTAGTGCCATACGGCATTATCTGGTTGCCGGCGGACACCCCGCCCGGATACCATGGGCCGGAAGGGTAGGTGCCTGCGGCTGGCTGTAGATACAGTACGCCCGCCGTAATTGTCCCACCGTTGGCATTTGGGGTTGACCCAAATGAGCCCATCGTGGTACCGCCAGATCCACCACCAGCAGCGACCCAACCAACATCTGTTCGGAACTTGAGGAGATGCTCGGTCGAGTCATAATATACTTGACCTTCTGTGGGCGTGCCTGGAGCCGCACCTGGAGCGAAGATTTCGCCGTTAGACGTTTCGACGTTACGATTAGCCATATTATTCTACCTTTGGCAACGGGAGTGACTCTAGGAACTTGTCGAAGTCTGGGTCGCTTTCGGCGTAAGCGGCCGGTGCGCTAGTGATTAGGACGTCTAGCTTGGCTGCGTACGACTGGAATAAATTGATTGCATCGCCAACTTTGGAGCGTAGGTCCTGCTTGGAGGTGGCTGTTGCAATCATGGTAGCGAGTAGTTGTGATGGCATAATTTAGTACCTTATAGGATTGCGGAGACTTCCCAGCCAAACGACGTGTCGGCGGTAGCGGCCGAAGAAAGAGTGACAGTGAACGAGCCAGCGGCACGGGCCACCCAAGACCTGGTAGCACCATGGTCACTATACCAAGTGATTGTGACGCGGCTAGTAGCAGTGGTGAGGGAGTTATTGATTTGGCATGTGGTTTGGCCCGAAGCGATTGCAGAAACGCCTGTGGGCTTGTTGATTGTGGCTGCACCGGGGGTACCAGAAGAGTCGGTGCCTGATTGGTCGATGCGGCCGGCTGAAGATATAGCCGCCTTCTCTACCTCAGTCCCACCGACACCGGTCCGAAGGCTGAGCAGCTTGGCTGTGGCATTGACCGAAGCGTCTGCTGTGGTAGTGCCGACCTTAAGACAAAGGTCCGAGGCTCCAGTGCCGTTCTGGCCGAATAAATTGAGACCAGTGGAGGTATGAGTATAGATAGTGTCGCACTGAAGGTTTAGACCGGTCGAGACTTCGCAGTAAGTCGCAAAATGGATGACCGTTCCTTCTGTCCAGATGGTCGGTCCTGGGGTGACGCCTGTGCTCGACGGCTGGAGCCGTAGGGAGCCGATAGAAAGCCCTAACTTATCGACTAACAGCTTCTCTACTTCAGTCCCGCCGATGCCGGTCCGAACGCTAAATAGCTTGGCTGTTGCATTGACTGAGCCGTCCGCTACCGAGCTTCCGATCTTGACACAAATATCAGAGGCGCCGGTCCCGTTCGTGTTGTAAATGGTCGGGGATATAATATTAGAGAAGGTCTTGGTTCCGGCAAAGGTCTGAGCTGCGGTACTGACCCCACCTGGGTAAGTACCATCGGCAGGCTGTAGGGTTATGGCCTGTGTGCTGAGTGAAGCACCGTTGGCGTTAGGCGTCGAACCAAACGCACCGAGCGTCACGTCACCCGAGTTGGTTCCAGACTGGTTTCCGAGGTTGGTAAACCCGGCCGCAGTCATAATACCTGGGTTAGACGCGTCGGCGAGGCTGAGGTGCAGTACCTGACTTGAAATACTAGCGCCATTGGCCTGAGCTGTAGTTGTGGTTCCAACCGTTACGTCACCCGAGTTGGTTCCAGAAGTATTGCCGATGACTGTCTTTTGTGCGTCGGTGCAATACCTAGCGTTGGTCGAGTCAGCAATGTCTGCGGTTGTAGCTGCGGCACCTGCAGTTACGAGGCCCTTTGCATCGTAGGTGATTTTGGTATTGGTGCCAGCGGTGATGGCCGCATTCTTAACCACCAAGCCGGATAGGTCTTGGTCGCCTGTATTTGAGCCAGACAGGTTAGAGGCTGCTACGGTTCCAGCGAAGGTAGCTGCGGTTTTGTTGATGCTGAAGTACTCAGTTTCCGTCGCGTCGAGTCCGGCCCGCACACTGAATAACTTGGCTGTGGCGTGCACCGATGCTGCAGCAACACTCGAACCGGCCCTAACACAAACGTCTGAGGCGCCAGCCCCGAGTCCGCCGTAGAGCCGAGCGCCGGTAGGGCCCAACATCAACCGTTGAGAACTACCTCCGGCCGTAGTTAGGCTTGTGTCTGCCGTTCCGGCTAGTAGAGCGAGTACGCCACCGCCACCCCACCCTGGCCCGTAGAAATAGCCGCTGCCGGTGGTTACTGTACCGTAGACGTCAATAAAAAAGGGGATAGCCGCGCCGTTGCCAGTGACCAGCTCCAGCAAGCGGGTAGTTGGGTCCATGTCTCCAACAGCGGTGGAGGTGCCCATCCTAATCATAACTTCGTCAGCAAAGCCTAGGGCGGATGTTCGAAAGCCCCACTTGCCAGTGTATCCATCGTAGATGGGAACACTGCCGTGGGTTGCGCCAGACGGACCAAGCTGTTTCAAGTCTGATTTCATTCATTGCCCCAGTCTGTAAAGCACGCCCAACCTTTGAAGATTGGCCCGACACCGTTTGTTGGATGCCGAGGCGCCACGCGCGTGTTGGGTTGCAAACCGTTAGTCTGCAACCATTACCAGCTTACCACATTATGGCATGAACATTACGTCAACCACATCGGAGGCCGCGAGCTGATACCCAGCAACGCTGCCAACCCAGTGTAGAGTGTCACCAGATGCAATCGCCGCGAAGGTGCGTGCGGTGGTTCCGGCGTCGCCAGAGAAGTAGCAATCGCTGGTCTTGTTGCCGGAGCCGACCCACTGCTTCATGCCGTTGACGAATACTGCAACTTCGCCACCGTGTGTGTTGGTTGCGCTGACGGTGGTCGTCATTGCCTGGTCGAAGTCCGTGGTGGTCACAGACGCGGTGAGGTGGCGCATGCCCGTGGCAAGTGCCTGGTCGCCTGTGTTGGTACCAGTGATTGCAGCGAGCTTGCTGAAGTCGGCTGCGACCATGAGACCGGGGTTGGTTGCATCAGCGACGCTCAGGTGAAGAACCTGGCTCGAGATGCTAGCACCGTTGGCTTGTGCGGTTGTGGTGGTTCCAACCGTTACATCGCCGCTGTTCGTGCCGCTGGTGTTACCGATTACAACGAGCTGTGCGTCAGTGACGTACCGAGCGTTGGTGCTGTCGGCGATGTCTGCGGTTGTTGCAGCGCTGCCGGCAGTGACGAGGCCCTTTGCGTCGTAGGTGATTTTGGTATTGGTGCCAGCGGTGATGGCTGCGTTCTCGTCGACCTTACCGTCGAGGGCAGTCTGTAGGTCAGTCTGGTTCGAGAGAGTCCCTGTGATGCTACCCCATGCGGCCGCAGCAGCTTGTGAAAGCTGGCTGAAGCTGAGTGAGGTTGTGTTGAGGGTGATGGGGTCAGGAGTTACAAGGACCCAGCCCTTGAGGCCGTTCGCGGTACCTTCAACTGCGAAGGTGTACATACCCGACGTAACTTCGGCGTCGCTATTGGCGTCGGGAGCACGGGTAAGGACGAAGGCTGTTCCGCCATCTCCAAGCGTGGTTACTTCGTAGATACCGTTGTCAGCTCCGGCTGCGCCGTTCTTCAAGAGCAAGCGCTTCTTGTTGGTGACGTCGAGGGTAACGCCGTCGATTGCAGGGAGAGCGCCGGCTGCATCTGCCGTGATGACGTTGCCAACACGCGTGTACGCAGGAAGAGCTGCGGCCGTTACTGCCGATACTGAAGCCTTGGGGTCTAGACCTGACGCAACTGCGTCAACATACGTCTTGTTGACGGCCGAAGTCGCCGTAAGTGGCGTCGTGGGTAGGATGATGTCGCCAGTGCCGCTGACTGTGATTACGCCCGAGCTAAGTGCACGAGCGCCATCTGTGGTAAGTACAGTGCTGTCGACCTTAGCCGAAGTGACTGTACCATTCTTGAGTTGTTTGCCGTCTAGAGTAGCCATTGACTATTCCCCTATTGTATTGCGCCAAAGTGTGGTATGATGCAACCGACGCCTGCTGCACCACGATGGTTTTACTGTCTACGAAGATTACACCCTAGAGAAAACAAGCCCACCAATAGCCCTTCGTTCACCTCTTACGACTCGAGATATCGCACCGCCGCAGGCGAGTTTTCATTGGCCGTATCGTCTGACCCACATAACGAACGTTATCGTAGCGTGGGTCGGTGAGAGCGTATATGACGCCATCTTGGCGGTCAGTCACAGGCGTCACCAGAGCGCGTCTTCTTTTGTAGGGTCCTCATTCTATCCGTTAGCTCTTGGTACTCCGGCAAACAGAACTCATAGTCCGAAAGAGCCGCCCACTCCCCCTTGGACAATTCGGTCCACTCTAGACCTGGCTCGTGCTGTTGGGCTATGTGCCTGGCCACGGCTCGGTGTGAAGCTGCGCCTACTACTTCGCCGCCATCCAAAGCCATGAGGTGGAGTCCGCCGCGTGTCTTGACGTGCCACAGCACCTTGCCTTTGACCTTACCTACTGCGCGCTTGAATTCTATTTCGTTTGTGGGTATCCTCATACGTTACCTTACACGCTGTAGATGAAGTCGATTACGTCTGTGGCGGCTAGTTGGAACCCAGCCACAGTCGGATTCCAATACAAAAGGTCTCCTGTCGTAAGGGCGCCGGAGGCACGAGGAGTCACGCCACCGTCTCCGCTGAAATAACAATCAACTCCAACCTTGGTCCCATTGCCTAGACGAGCGCCTAGCCCGTTAGCTAGCACCTCAACCCAACCAGGAAGGGTTACGGCCAGTGCGGTCACACAAGCCAAGTCGCCATCGCTGGCTGTGACGCTCGCCGCCATGTTGCGGTTGTCGTCTGACAGACCGACCGTACTTGTCCCACCCACCAGAACCCAAGTTCCCGGGCCGGCTATTTTCTGGTAGAGCTGGGTAGTGGATACACGAAGGTAGAGAGTCCCGGACGGACAATTCTGAATCTTGGCTGGAGCGCCACCACCATTGGGGTCGCCGTCGTAACCGCCGCAGTTGGCTGGGGTGAGGAGAACTGGGCGTTGGGGAAGTTCTGTTGTGACGAATGTCTCGAATGGAGTAGCCATTAGACGGTCTCCTGTACGGACAGAATCTGGGCTGTGCCCGTGGAGTTAGTGCTGGCCGCCGACACATCATTCCACCACAAGCTAGTAGGGTTGCTGCCAATCGAATCCACGGTGTACGTGTCTACGATATTGGAATGGTCCCCCTGCACAGCGTTGCGAAGCGCTGGCTGGTTCGTGGCGGTGAAGATACTGGCCGTGAGCTTCGAGTATGTAGTCACCGCGACGTTCATGGTTGTCGTTTGGCTGAATGCGGCAAAAGTCAAATCCCTGGCCACAAACCCGCCGAGTACGTATGTTGAGCCAGAGCCGATAGAGTTCTGTACTAGGCCTGCGAGTCCTGTAGCTACGAGTCCGTTGAAGGCGTAGCTGGCCTTGACGTCGTTGTCATGGACAGTCAGAGCGCGAGTCCAAACTGAAGGTCCGCCAGCCCAACTACCGATGAACGTGCCTCCACCAACACCTTCAAGCATCGTAGGTGCGCTTAAGAGCTGTTGGTCGGCAGTCAAGGTAATTGTGTGGCTTTGGAGTGCGGTCCCATCGTTGCCTCCAGAGCGGAGGCGGGCTGCTGGTGTGGCGACGCCAACGGTCGGGGCCACGTTGGCGATGCTGACTACCGTGTCGCTGGTGGTGCTGGCTGCGTTTGCTGCTCGAGTCGCGAAGGTACGAAGGTTGGTTGTCGAGATATTGTATGTCCCGGCAATGCGAGTGACGGTCTTGGTGGCTTCGATGAGGGTCGGGTTGGCTATTGACACGTCGCCGTTGGGAGAAGTGAAAGCAACCGTGTCGAGGTTGGCTAATGTAATACCAACCGTGGCCGATTCAGAGTTCTTCAATGCGAGCTGTGAGCCTGGGTAGGTCTTGGCTCCCCACGTAGCTGTCGGATAAAGATTGCACAACACAACGGTGTTGGATGTGTCGGCCGTGGCTCCATACGCACCAGCAACGTTCTTGGCTTTGAGCCTGGCTGCCAAGGCTTGAGGTGTGGTACCTCTATCTGCGATGGTGATTGTGACGCTAAAGTTCGTCGACAAACCACACGCGATAGTCTGCAGGACGCCAGCTCCAAAGTTCTGGACCTCGACCCCATTCGTGGGGACGTCAGTTGTACCGGAAACCTGGAAAGTGTCGCCTGCTTTTAGCTCAGTCTGTGAACCTGGATACCCGCCAGTGAAGGCGAGCGTAAGAATTGTGGGAGGGGCATCGTAGGTGAGGACGGCTGTGTCTGCCGCACCTGGGTTGCCATCGGGTGAAGTGACTCGGGCCACCAAATCGCCAGAACCAGCTACGGTTACGGCCACAGTACCAGAATAGAACCCGCCGCTGACGTCTCGGGCCAGGGTTGCTGGGGTTGCGTCGATGGTCACGATTGGGTATGATGCACGAACAGAGACATTGAGGGTCAGCCCAGAAATGGTGCATGACTGAAGGACCGTATTGCCTGGTGGGTCTTCGAAGGTCTTGTCGGAAGCTACGCCGCCGCCTGTGACCGCGATGTCGTTGATGATAATCCAACCCTCAAGGCCTGTGCCTGGGGGTCCGGCTGGACCCGGCGGGCCTGCTGGGCCTGGGTCACCTTGTGGACCTTGACTGCCAGCTGGGCCCTGAATACCCTGTGGCCCTTGAGGTCCTGGCGGACCCGGGGGACCTCTTTGACCGGCAGAAGCCCCGCCATTGCTAGCGCCAGGGTCATAGACCGTGTATTCTGGATACGCACCCGGGATGTCTAAAATTGCTCGTGCCATCGAAATCTAGATTATGGGCTTGACAGTCTCCCCCAATCCACTGTAGAAGTTACCCATGAACTCGAAAATCATCGCAGCGTGTGCAGTTGTCCTGGTCGGGTGTGAGGGCGGGTATTACTTCAACTGCCCCGACCCCATCTTCGGCAAGATTGGCATCGAAGATGGGGTGAAGCTGACCTGCGCCCAAATCTCGGAGCGGGCTCGGCTGGCACGGGACTTGATGGAAGACTCGAAGTTGTACGAAGACTTCACGGCCGAAGCTCCAGGTGTCGAACTCTTCGTCTACAATGTCCACGCCTGGGAGATTTTCGGGGTCGGAGTCGGAGGGGTGGCATACTACATCGGTGGGTCGGTAGACGTAGATGTGGGAATGATGTCTCTGGTACACGAGATGTTCCATATCAAGGACTACAATGACAGTGGATTCCCGCTGGGTGACGGACACGCCGATTGGGACATCAATGGACGCTACGCCCTGAGTTCATTCTACAGCCACGAGGTTTACGGCCTAGACCCCACAGCAGGCAAGCAGTTTTACTGCAAGAGCACACTCCCTTTGAATATCAAGTATAACCTCATCGATGCTGGCTGGGGCGAGGATTTGTCGAACTGGTACAAGAACAAAGCATCGCTGTGTGACCCGAAGTAGGTTACCCTATCTCTTCGACGCTCCACCCAAAAGCAGTATCAGCACTGGCAGCCGCAGATAGCGTCACCACGAAGTTGCCAGAATTGCGGACGGTCCAGCTTCGGGCCGCTCCGTGGTCCCCGAACCAAGATATAGATATCTGACTCGTAGTCGCGGCAAGAGAGTTGGTTATGGTGCAGGTCGTTTGGCCTGACGCTATGGCGGAAATACCAGACGGCTTATTTATAATTGCGTCACCTGGAGTTCCTGAAGAGTCGGTGCCTGTGCGTACGAGCTTGGCGTCGAACTGTTTGGAACCGGTGATGACTTCGGTGCCGGCCAAATGTACCATCAAGCCATCGAGTTCGCTAAGTCCTGCCTGAACATCGATGGATGTGATGTTGCCTGTAGGCGTGTAAGTGACGGATGCAGCAGGAAGGGCGGTGGCGGTGGCGTTGGGGAGAGAGACAGAGGTGCGATAGTCGGTCGATTCGATGAAGGTAATAGTGGTTCCGCCCGTACGTCGGTAGACGACCGAATACAGCAGCTTCCATTCTTGGGTGGTCAAATTGGGAAAATTGGGCTGTGCGGCGGCTCGTGCGTTAGCTAGATTTCCTTGTGATTGGCCTACGACTACAGATATTGGGTAGTCAACTGCATTGGTCGCGTAAACCCAGTTCTTGACATAGTTGTTGTTTGGGACGTCTGTGAGCGTGCCCGCATTGTCGTATTTCAGAACGGAAGCTACAGCTTTGTAGGGGGTCGAGATGGTGCTTTCAAACTGCATCTGGTTGGAGGAGTTGCGGTACCACAGCCTACATGTAGTCAGCGGTCCGGTTACGTTGAGTTGTATGTCTTCGTCCCACAAAATCCCAGTCGCGATAGAAAAAGATGCATTGCCGAAGGTCCCTCCGTATCCATAGCCCCAAGCTGCGCCTCGGGTGTAGTGCAGGTATTTGTGTAGTTGTCGGTCTCGCTTGTATGAGTGTCGTTCGTCCGAAAGTTCGCCCTCGGTGCCATTCCAATAGACGGTTGCGGTAGGGGCTGCTAGGTTGGTTGTGATTTCCCAAACAGACGTAGAGATGTTGAGCCCGCTGGATGTAAGATAGATGTAATAAAAACCTACGACGTTTGGGACTTCGATGGTTAGTGGTGACGTAATGGAATATTTGATATTTTGAAAGTATACGTTGTAGGCGCCAGAAATCGTAAAGATGCGGTTGGTGTTGTTGAATGCTAAAGTAGAATCAGTGCGGTTCTCGAAACCTGCCAAATCCTTTGTCTCGGTGGGCTGCCACACATCGCCGTCCCACACGACACCTTGTCCTAGGGACGCTCCAGACTGAGATAGCTGCTTGGTGTGGGTGCGCATGTACTCCGCTCGGTGCTGGTCGAATCTTAGATTATCCGACCAAGAGCCCGATTAGGTTGGGTACTGCTTTCCAGCTCCAGCGTTGTACAGTTCAGTTATTTCGGCTGGGGTGAGCACCCTATCCCACATGGCGATTTCATCGATGTCGCCTTTGAATTTATTCAGGCCCAATGGCGCCTTGCCGATACCCAGCACGCCGGCAGCCGTATTAGGAGCGGCAGCCGTTGGCGTCCAAGCGACGTTGTCTAGGTAGCATGTGGCATTGACGCCATCATAAACCCAAACCACATGGTGCCACAGACCCATGACCACAATCGTCGGCCCCAAAACTATCGCCCCGCCTAAGTCTAGTACGAACGTCTCCATTATGGGTCCGCCCATTTCCATATGATGGATTGTGGGCGTCCACATGCCCTGGGGCAAAGGACTGCCATACCCAAATATCGGCATCACAGTGAGCGCGCCTCCCGACATCGTACTCTTTACCCACACGCTTGAAGTCCGCGAGCTAGCTCCCAATACGGTAGGGCTGACCGTCGTAACGATTTGGCTAGTGCTGCCGTCGAAGTCGCCGCCCTGGTTGATTTTGCCGTATGCCGAATCGTATAGGACGTTCGTATCGGTGCCGTTCGTACCACCTAGCTCTTCGTGCGAATTGCCGTCCATTTTGTAATAGAATTGCAACCCATTCCACAGTGGGTTTGGGGGTGGGCCAGCCTCACCACCGAAGAGCATACAAATGGAGCTAAACATTAGCGCTTACCGTCTTTCAAGAGTTGGCAAAATGCGGTGGTGGCTCCAGGCAGCACTCTATAGACAAGCATGTCAACCGCACCTGCTGTAGCTGTCAATGTGGGAACCGTACCACCAGCGAAGACCCAGAACGTATTGAATGCCATCGTTCGGGGAATCGCTCCTCCCGTGATGGCAATCGAACCAGACTGTCCGGCAACCGCATTAGTTGGTGCGGCTAGGGTGGTGTCTTCAGTAGTGGTATGGCGGAAGTCGTTGGCTAGGTTGAGGTCGACAGCGATGGACCCGCCAGTTGATGTCAGGGCGACTTCGGCCACTCGCTTGGCCCCACCAAAGGTCTGGCCTGTGGTTGACACTGAGCCAGCATGTGTGGCGTCAGCCTGACCAATTAGAGTCAATACGGCTGGGCCAGCCGTAAGCGTGCAGTTGCCGAGTGAGATTGGGTCCAGTGTGATGGCTTGGGTTGCATCCGTGCCAGTAACAGAGAACGGAGTCTCCATCGCCTTGCGACCGATACAAGACATCGAAAGGTAGGCGTTGGCCCCGGACAGAGAGATGGCTGACTGGGTGGACCCACCGTAATACTGCACAGCACTCGCATCGGTAATCGTAGTGGCCTGTGATGTCCCGTGACAGTCATAGAACCACACAGACGTACCGTTCTGAATGGCCATGGCGCCAGTGAAGATAACGTCGAACACGTATAGAATGAGCGAGCCAGCTGAGTTGTCTTGGGTGAAGGTGACCGGGGCAGCGATGCGAGAATCATACACATAGATTCTGGGGACGTTCCCTCCCATCGTGTTGTTGCCATGGACCGTGAAGCTGCCCGAAGCGATTCCAATCTCAGAAATCGTCGTATTCCAGGGAGAGCCGTCAGGCGCCACTAGGAAAGCTCCGTTGATGACAGTGCCCCAAGTAGTGTCTCCGGAGATGGTCACGTAGGGCTTAGCTAGTGTGACGTCCTCGGTGTACACTCCGGCTTCCACTTGGACAACGAAGGGGTTGGTTGGGCCGCTGCCTGAAATGGAGTTGATTGCACCCTGTATGGTCTTGAAAGGGAAGGCCGGTGAGCCGTTTTCGGTGTATGTGTCGGTACGGTCTCCGTTTACCCACAAAGTGTTTGTGGCATATTCCATTTGCGGCTGGTCGCCAGTGTTGGTTCCGGACGTGTTGCCAATTACAACGAGCTGGGCGTCGGTCACGTACCGAGCGTCAGTACTGTCTGCGATGTCGGCTGTGGTAGCTGCAGCACCTGCAGTTACAAGGCCCTTTGCATCGTAGGTGATTTTGGTATTGGTGCCTGCAGTGATGGGAGCATTCTCACCGACCTTGCCATTAAGGGAGGCTTGTAGGTCTGTCTGGTTCGAAAGAGTGCCGGTGATGCTACCCCACGTAGTGGTTGCGGCTGAGTTGATGGCATCGGCGATGTCTTGGGCTGAAGGAGGGCCAACGATGTCGCTTAATGTCCGGTGGGTGTAATATGTAATGGGCATGGATTATTCCTCTTTGGGGAGCAAAAAAGCGTCAGCACCGTGTGCTTTGAACTTGTATTGTTTAGGCTTGTCTTCAGCCTCTAGGAGGGCTTTGACTTCGTCAGGAACTTGGTCGGTAGCGTCAAGCCCCAGAGCATCCATGTGGTGGCTGTAGGCTTCACCGTGCATTCGAGCTTCGTCCAAGTCTCCACCAGCTTGGGCCATACGCATTCCGCGCAAATGATGCGCCGACGCTTGAAGGTGCTGGGTGCGCTTATACTCTTTATAAGATTCTTTTTCCGCTTGACTTCTGGGCGTACCTTCGCCAAACTCCTTCAGGGCCGCTGCTGTCTCGAGGGCGTCGTAATCGGAGTCCTTCAGAATGGGGTTTTTGTACCAATCCTTCATGTGTGGATAGATTATCCGGGCTTGACGCCTGAATGCTGAGGTGGTAGATATAGGTCCATGAGCGAGCCGACCCAATACGTCATCCGCTGGGCCTGGAGCAATGCGTCCTGCCCGGAGTTCATAACCCTTCTCAAGGAAATGCCATGAAAACCCTCAACCGATTGCAGATTAAGACCAAAATCATGTTGATGCGCTTGGGGCTGTTTGGGGGTTTGGCCTGGGTCATCGCCGACAAGGTGCGCAGCATCATTTCGACGTCGGACGTATCCGCTAAACTCAGTCTACTGGACGCTTGACATCCAACCCTGACTCTGGCATATAGATACCCATGGACAACACGAACGCCGAGCTTCCCCTCACTGCCTCATCCCCCGCCCTGGTGTCCTTTGTGGACTGGCTCCAGAAGAATCGCACCGAGCTAGCCTACTACGTGGATGGCAATCCAGTTGGTCGTACCGCCTTCAAGCTCACGTTCGGCCCGAAGTACATCCGGGTGGTGACCATCTGGACCCATTCTGGTGCCGGCAGCGCCTTTTGCTTCATCGACCGTTCAAACGGTGACGTCCTCAGGACCGCTTCGTGGAAGTCGCCAGCCAAGGGAGCGCGGGGCAACATCTTCAAGAGCCCTGAGGGTTACGGTGTGGGTCAGTACGGCGCAAACCACTTGCGGTAAGGGCTATTGACATAACCTTCTGACTCTGGCATATAGATACCCATACCCAGGAGCACCACATATGAAAGTCCATGAATTGAGGGCCATGCTGGAGGGATATCATCCCGACCTGGACGTGGTTGTGAGCAATGGGTTCATCACCGTCGCAGACATCCTGGACGTGGTTGTGAGCAATGGGTTCATCACCGTCGCAGACATCCTCCCCCACCCCACTTTCACAACCGGCAATCCTTGGAATTCGGCCAGGAACCGGTTTGGTGTCGAGACCGACACCCCCATCCTGGTGCTCAACCTCTCTATCGACCTCCCCTTTAAATTGTGACAGCCTCAAGGAGCAACACCGTGAAGATGCTTCAGATTCAGAAGGCAGATGGGACTGGGCTTGTCAAGCTCTCAATCGTCAAGGGTCTGGGACATGGGTTCTTTTTGACCAAGCCCAGCCTCAAGGCCCAAAAGGAGGGCTTCAAGGGTCCCTACCAAATCACCCATGCTGGTGGATGTCGCCTGGCTTCAGCAAGCAAGCCAGAGGTCCTGGAGCAGGTGTACCTGGCCGTGGTCGCAAATCCGACCGTCCAGGTGGCTCTGACGGAGATGGCTGAAGTAATGGGTCACGCTTTGCCTCGCCTCGACGGCGCAGCCTCACGTATCGAAGAGATGGCCTCCAAGCTGAAGGGGGTCCTCAACGATAGGGTAGTCGACGCGCAGCATCATTTCGATGTCGGATGTGGCCGCAAAGCTGAAGGCGCTGCTCTGATGGGCGCTTGACTCTACCTTCGGACTCACGTATATACATATCCATGAGCCACTACGAAATCCTCGGTGCAGCCCGCAGCTTCCTCCACACCCTCAACAAGGCGTCCGCTGCCGACCTCGACAAGGTCTATCAAACCCTCGCCAACGAAGTGAACGACTCTCACTACGCCGAGAGGCTGGAGCCCAAGGCTGGAGCCCTCGCTGCGGTGTTCGCCGAAATCAATCGGCGTTGCTGGACCCACCACGATTGAGATTTTCCCCTAGGGGTTTTCAGAGTGCTTGGTGTCCTGCATAAGGATTCCAGGCACTTAGCTTTTGTAGAAGCCCGAAACGGGGTCGTTTTGGGACTAGGGAAATCTCTGGAGACGGCTTGACTCTACCTTCGGACTCACGTATATAGATGGACATGAACGGCCAAGAGCTTCCAAGGTGTCCGAAGTGCGGTGAAGTAGCCCGGGTCGTAGTCGTGACTAAGGCTCGGGCCGCTGCGTCCTCATCGTCAGGTGCCAGGCTGCTGAGACAGTTAAGGTGAGGGATATCGACGACCTGCTCGAGGGCATCCGGGAACACATCTGTACCAAACACGGTAGCGACTTTTTTGACTGAGGTGGACGAATCATGGTGAATCTAATTACAACGGTAGTGTTGAATCTAAGCAACGGCAAAGAAACGATTGCGTACTCACTGCAAACGGACCATGGTGAGACGTCATGCAGTCCTGAGGACGCCATTTTGCTGCGCTCTGCGCTCCGCGCTCCCTCTCGAGAGGACGGACATATCGGTAGTTGCGAGTATCCCCTCAAAGATTGTACTTGCTGAAGGCTCTTGACATCTAGTCCTGACTCTGGCATATAGATATCCATACCAAGGAGAAACACCGTGAACGCCGACCAGTTGAAGGCAGATAAAGAAGAACTCAAGGACGCCGTCCGCCAGATGTTGAGTGCTTTCGACTCCCCTATCGCCCACATGCGCATGAAGAGTGAGTTTGCCAACGAGAGCCGGGCATTTGCCCGCGAAATTCTCGAGCGAATCTCAAAGAGGGATGACGAGCAGTAAGCGAGAGCGCGATTGAAGGTTTCGGACTGGGGCTTTCCATAGTGCCTGGGGTCCTGCTTAAGGATTCTAAGCACTTAGCTTTTGCAGAAGCCCGAAACAGGGTCGTTTTGGGCCTAGGGGAATCCCTGGAGGGCGCTTGACGTCACCTTCGGACTCTGCTCAGGCCTGTAGTACTTTTGCCGATGTACCTCACGTCTTGGGTGCGAGGGTCGACCAAACCATAAACGAGCAGTGCTCTGACTCTAGATGACATCCAAACATCTTACCACTTACCTAGCACCAAAGCTACCTCCACCGTTCATGGCTGCAGTAACGGTCCGAAAGGCGTCTGCGTCTATACATGCAGGGCGCGCGGAGTCGGCGGGCTGGTCTTTGGTATTGACGACAAACTCGCGATGTAGTAATAATTGCTGTGGCATGCGCTCCATATGCGAGCCCTTTGGGGATTCAACCATCCGTGCCACCCGGAGTTCATGCATCATTTGGCCACAATAGAAATAAGGACGATATGTATATCTGCAGGCGCACACGGCTCCCCGGTCAATCACACTTCCATCTAGCCCGGGGCCA
>Ga0299915_10000058_pt1 | contig 73907 bp, 55 predicted proteins | sample RVTome_13_FD_200263 | JGI IMG/M metagenome (GOLD analysis project Ga0299915, IMG submission 200263) | Soil microbial communities from uranium-contaminated site in the Upper Colorado River Basin, Wyoming, United States - RVT92D227 (version 2) ...
GCGGGATATATTTTGTGAGCATGAATGCAGGGGAGTTGGTACAGTTAAGAAAGGTTGTTTTGCTCAAATAGCGCAAGTATCAAGCGGCAAACAAGAAATATGACTTTGACCGTCACATGACGAAGGTGGTCGCGATTACCGTAGCATCGTTGCTGTTTCGGCGGCATGACGTTACAGTGGGCGGCGATCCGCTGACTCTAATCACCACGCGCCAAGATGTCTTGGAACACCCCTGGAACAATCTAAGTTTTGACTTCAGCTTCGTCACTGATGCCATCGCTCAGGCGACCGACCCCTATACCCCTGATGAGGGTTACTTGACTGCCTACGCGACGCTGATGCGCAGGATTGAAATTGACAAGGGAGATATCCACAGTGTCCCTGCTTTCCCTTCACCGCCCGAGGATCACATCCTTCGAGCGGCTATCAATGAAGACGAACATGAGTTGGAGTGGCATTATGACCCAGAGAATATCGATGATTCGTTTTTCAAAGCTGACACCGAGAACGTCCAGGTTTTGGCTGGGGCGATTGATCAAGTCGACTTCCGTCGGTTCTATCGAGGAGTACTGAATGGCGGTTCGATAGGCAATATTTCCTTGAGCACCTCTGCTCTAATAGCGGTAATCTTCCTAGAGACTGGCGCCAACGAACGAACTTACCTCATAATTGCCACCCGCGAAATTCAAAATACAGACCAAGGGTATAACGATTTAGGCGAAGGGTGGTTTTCGTTTGGCGACCCCGCGGGGAACAGGGGAGACCCACCCGTGTTGGTTGAAGGAACCGACGCTGACATTGTACTGCCCTTTCCCGGAGGCCAAGTGCAATGGTGGGCGCTGGATCCGACCGGAGTCCCTGTAGAGCCACCCTTACTAATTGAAGATCTTGGCGAAGATTGCAGGCTTCACTTATCGCCCGATAACCACACCCTGTGGTATAAACTTGTTGTAGCCATCTAAGACGGTGAGGTCGGCAAGCTGAGCTTTTGTGCCGTGAGACCTGAAACAGGCTCTATTGAGGAGGAGTAAGCCATGAAGATGCTAATCAAGATATCACTTGTTGCGGCAATGTTTGGAGCAGCTGTTGAAGCTCCTTTAGCATTCTCTCAGCCGCCCGTGATAGAGTGGTCAAGAACCTATGGTGGCGATGATGAGGACATAGCCTACTCGGTGGAGCAAACTGCCGACGGGGGGTATATTTTAGCCGGATCCACTTGGCCATCTACTGCCGATAGCCCTGATGCCTATTTGGTAAAGACGGATAGCCTGGGGAATATGGAATGGGATCACCGCTATGGTGGTGCCGGTTATGAGAAAGTCCTATCAGTTCAGCAAACCACAGATGGCGGTTTTGTCCTTGCTGGGGTGACATGTCCAATTGGCGAAGGTTCCTGTGATGTGTATTTGATAAAGACAGACAGCCAAGGTGATACTTTGTGGACACGCAACTATGGAAGGACATACGAGGACGACGCCAAAGATGTATATCAGACCGCAGATGGTGGGTATATCATGGTCGGATCGTCAAATCTGTTTGCTGGCGCTTTGTTTGAAATATACTTAGTCAAAACTGATAGTCTGGGCGATTCCCTCTGCACGCATGTTTATGGATTCCCCGACGATGTAAGCGGCTTCAGCGTTCAAGAGACATTTGACGGGGGATATGTTGTTGCTGCATGCAATCCTATATATAGTGGGACGCACGACATTTATCTATTGAAGACCGACAGTCTTGGTGATACCATATGGACTCGAACCTACGGTGGGATAGAGGATGATGATGTTAGGTCGGTTCAGCAGACCACGGACGGGGGATATATTTTAGCTGGATGGACAGCGTCCTTCGGTGCTGGTCTTGACGATGCATATGTCATCAGGACGGATAGCACCGGCGATACGCTATGGACTCGCGTATTTGGAGGAACTGACTATGACGGGGCTCATTGCGCTATGCAGACTCAGGACAGCGGATTTTTCATTGCCGGCGGCGCTCGTTCTTTCGGTGAAGACGAATTAGATGCGTACTTGATAAGATTAGATGCAAATGGAGATTCGCTATGGACATTGGTATACGACGGGGAAGGCTTTGATTTCGTAGCATCTCTGGACCTGACCACTGATGGTGGTTACGCAATCGCAGGCTATACTCATGGTGACTATTTTGACCTGCCGGATTGCTGGCTAGTGAAGACCGGACCGGATACCTCCTCGACCCATGCGCCATCGATCGAATGGGTTTCACATCCTAAGGATTTCGTTCTCCACCCCGCCTATCCCAATCCGTTCAATGCTTCGACGGTGTTGACCTACTCTATTCCCCGTCAGGAGAAGATTACCCTTTCAATTCACAACGTCCTGGGTCAACCTATCGCGACCTTGTTGAACGGCATGCAAGCTGCCGGGAACCATACTATCACGTGGAATGCAGCCGATTGCGCCTCTGGTATCTACTTCGTTCGTCTGGAATCCGAATGGGAGGCTCGGTCGATGAAACTTCTGCTGATCAAATGATTTTAGCGAGAGGTAATCCATAGGCAATCCGCAATTTGTCCTTGACTTTGGGTACGAATTGTCGTATATTTTGTCTTAGACAACCATAGCACGATCTGCACACTGCATTAGGGGTGGCTGTCAGCCTGAGACCATACCCTTTGAACCTGATCTGGGTCATACCAGCGTAGGGAAACGCGATGCAGACAAATCGAGTGGATGACCGCGTTTCCCCAGAATCGCGGTTTTGTTTTTGTGTTGACGGAAGGTTAGAGCCATGACGCAACTAAGTCTTGCACGAGAAGGGATCATCACCGAAGCCATGCGGCAAGTGGCGCAGGCAGAGAAATTGGAGCCGGAGGTGATTCGACAAGGAGTCGCCGACGGCACCATCGTGATCCCGATCAATACCAATCGGAAATTCGAAGCTCGCGGCATCGGAAAAGGCTTGCGGACCAAGATCAACGCCAATATCGGCACCTCGATGGAACACATGGATGTCGATGAAGAAATCGATAAGCTGAAGGTGGCAATCGCATTCGGTGCCGACAGTGTGATGGATCTGTCCACCGGCGGCGATCTTGATCAAATCCGGCACGCGATCATCGCCCAATCGTGCGTGATGGTCGGAACGGTGCCAATCTACGGCGTCGCCACGAGATTGCAGCAGGAAGGCAAAGAGGTTTTCCATCTTGATCCGGACGAGCTGTTCGACGACATCAAGAGGCATGGAGAACAAGGGGTGGATTTCATCACTGTCCATTGCGGGGTCACGCAACGGTCGATTGCGGCGTTGGCAAGCAGTCCGCGAGTGGCAGGCATCGTCAGCCGAGGCGGGGCGATTCTGGCGGCATGGATGAAGCATCACCAGCGGGAAAATCCGTTGTACGAGTACTTCGACCGCCTGCTGGAGATCGCGTTCCGGTACGACATGACGTTGAGTCTGGGCGATGGGCTTCGCCCGGGAGCTATTGCTGACGCCACCGACCGCGGGCAAGTGGAGGAATTGGTGATCCTGGGCGATCTGTGCAAACGTGCTCGGGAGGCGGGCGTGCAGGTCATGATCGAAGGACCCGGGCATGTTCCGCTGGATCAGGTAACTGCGAATGTGCTGATGGAGAAGCGGTTGTGCGGCAATGCTCCGTTCTATGTATTGGGACCCTTGACGACGGATGTGGCGCCGGGGTACGATCACATCACTGGCGCCATCGGAGGAGCCATTGCTGCGGCGGCAGGGGCGGATTTCCTGTGCTATGTCACTCCGGCGGAACACCTGCGTCTCCCGACAATCAAAGACGTCCGGGACGGTGTGATTGCCTCCAGAATCGCCGCCCACAGCGGGGATATTGCCAAGGGACTGCCTGGGGCTACCGATTGGGACCTGGAGATGTCGAAATGCCGGAAAGCGCTCAATTGGGAAGGCATGTACCGCCTGGCGATCGATCCGGACTTAGCCCGTCAGCGTCGTGCCGAGAGCGAAGCGTACGATCAAATGGTCTGCACCATGTGCGGGAAACTCTGCTCCATTAACCTGACCAACACACTATAGCGACGATCTGATCGTCCCATCGGCTTCCAGCCCATTGGCATTCACCGGCAGGATGCCCGTGGGACGAGTAAGTGTCAGGTGGGGACACCTTACACCACGATATCAATCTGAGAATACCCTGTGATGAGGTCACGATGCAATCATATCGAGAAATGGCAGCCAGAAACCTGGCGCTGGTCCGGGAACGGAAACCCTTGGTGCATAATATCACCAATTTCGTGGTCATGAATTCGACCGCGAACGCACTGCTGGCAATGGGAGCATCGCCCATCATGGCGCATTCGCCGGAAGAAGTCGAGGAGTTGGTGACGATAGCCGGAGCCCTGGTATTGAATATCGGTACCTTGACGCCGTATTGGATCGAATCCATGGAAATCGCCGGCAGACGGGCACGGTCGTTAGGAGTTCCGATCATATTGGATCCAGTCGGATCCGGCGCCACCAAGCTCAGGACGGATTCGTCGCGGCGTTTGATCGAAGCCATCAGACCAGATGTGATTCGCGGAAACGCCTCGGAAGTCCTCTCTCTGGCGAATCAAGGTTCGAAGACTAAGGGCGTCGATTCGATCCATTCGGTGGACGATGCGGCGGAATCGGCTCGAATCCTCGCCACAGAACTGGGATGCACCCTGGCGATTACAGGACCGGTAGATTTGGTAACGGACGGGACACGGGAGACCAGGATTTCCAATGGGCATCCGATGATGGGATATGTGACTGGTACCGGATGCGCCGCCACGACAACAATTGGGGCGTTCCTGGCAGTGGATAAGGATCCGGTGACCGCCACCAGCACAGCGTTGGCGCTATTCGGATTGGCAGGCGAAATCGCTGCCGAAGCCACCAAGGCTCCAGGCAGTTTCTGGATCGCTATGCTGGACGCATTGTACACCATCACGCCGGAAATGCTGGCGGAACGCTCCAGGATTGACGTCATCGACAAGTAGCATGGGAAGAATCGACACCATCGACTGGAGCCTGTACTTAGTAACCGACTCGAGGCAATCCCGAGGGCGATCCAATTTGGAAATCGTGCAAGCCGCAGTTCGAGGAGGGGCGACGGTGGTGCAATTGCGCGAAAAAGAGATGACGACGAGGCAGCTTCTAGTGGAGGGTCGGCAAATCAGGGACTTCTTGAGAAGCGCCGGAGTTGTATTCCTCGTCAATGATCGGGTGGACGTGGCATTGGCATTGGATGCAGATGGCGTGCATCTGGGCAAAGACGACATTCCGGTTACGACTGCGCGCAGATTGCTTGGAAAAGCCAAGATCATTGGAATGTCCGTCGAGCACCCGGACGAGCTGGAGGCAACCGTCGCTTCAGGGGCAGACTATCTCGCTGCCAGCCCCATCTATACGACTCCGACCAAGCCCGAATTGGAGACCGGACTGGGATTGGAAGGACTCCGAGAAATCCGGAAGCGCACCTCTTTGCCGATTGTCGCCATCGGAGGTATGAATCGGCAGACCGCAGGGGACGTGATTGCCGCAGGCGCCGATGGAGTCGCTGTGGTATCGGCGATTGTCGCGGCTGACGACCCCGAAACGGCTGCAAGGGAAATCCTGATCGAAGTACAGCGAGGGAGGGAAAGACGACAGTGAAGCTTTCCGACATCGGTGAGTTTGGCTTCATCGATCGAATCACCCCCGAGTCGATCAAACGAGCTGAGGGTCTGGTCCAAGGGATTGGCGATGACGCGGCGGTACTGGAAAAGGACGAGCAGTCCTATTCCCTGGTCACGACCGACTTGTTGATCGAGGACGTACATTTCCTGCGTAAGAAGATCACGCCGTGGCAATTGGGTTGGAAGTCGCTGGCGGTCAATCTCAGCGACATCGCGGCAATGGGCGGTATCGCCAGGGAAGCGTTCCTGTCATTAGGAATTCCCAGAGATATGGATGTGGGCTTCTGGGACGAGTTCTACCGAGGCTTCAATGACCTTGCTCGACATTGGGACGTCAATCTTTCAGGCGGTGATACCACCGGATCCAGGGGACCGATTATCGTTTCCGTGACGGTGGTGGGGGAAGTTCCGAAACTACAAGTCATTTATCGCAAAGGGGCAGTGCCCGGAGATCGCATCGTGGTCACGGGCTTTCTCGGTGATTCTGCTGCCGGACTTGACATCCTATTGAATGACAGAGCCAATGACGCAAGCAGTTATCCTGACCTGATCAAAGCACACAACGAGCCTGTCCCGCATCTGGCTGAGGGACGGTGGCTGGCGCAGACTCAGGCGGTCAGCTCAATGATCGACGTTTCGGATGGGTTGGCATCAGACCTGGGGCACATCCTGAAGCGGTCGGGAACGGGCGCCACCGTGGATCTTTCCAGAATCCCGCTATCGGAACCCTACCGTGCATACATGACCTCCCGAGGCACGGACCCGTGGGAACTTAGCCTGGGGGGCGGAGAAGATTATGTCCTGCTGTGCACCATCAAGGAAGATCGCTTCGAGGCGGTGCGCAGCGAATGGGAGACGTACTTTGACCGCCCCCTGTTCGACGTAGGAGTTGTGGAGTCAAGGCCTGGGCTTCGCTACATCAGCCCTAACGGGGTTCCTAAGGAGACAGCCCTCCGAGGATTCGACCACTTCGCATGATCTCTCCCGTTCCTATTTCAAGTAATTGGCATCAATGAGTCCTGCCGAACCAACCACTACAAGTCCACCCATCATCTTGACCATCGCTGGCTCGGACTCGTCGGGCGGAGCCGGGATCCAGGCGGACCTGGCAGTGTTCCATGCTCTGGGAATGTATGGCGCTTCCGCAGTCACCGCGGTTACGGTGCAGAATTCCGAAGGAGTGCTTCAACTCTATCCGGTACCAGCAGAGGTGGTGGCTGCGCAAATTCAGGCGCTGTTTGACGACGCAACACCCGCCGCGGTCAAGACCGGAATGCTGGTTTCCGACGAGGTTGTGCATCAGGTCGCCGAAATTCTCCGTGCTGGGAAAGCCAGGAACCTGGTCGTCGATCCGGTGATCACATCCACGTCCGGTTTTTCTCTCCTGTCGGAAGCCGGTATCGACACTCTCAGAGGCGAGCTGATCCCGATTGCGAGGGTCGTCACGCCAAACTATGCTGAGACGGAGCGGTTGACCGGCGTCGCGATCAGAAGTGACGATGACGTTGTTGCCGCGGGTCGAAGGCTGCTGGCATCGGGTTGCGAAAGCGTGGTGATTACCGGCGGGCATCGCACGGACAGCCCGAAAGACCTGTTGATAGACCAAGATGGCGCCGTCCATTGGTTAGAGGGGGAATTTGCCGGACCGGACATCCACGGCACCGGATGTGTCTTCTCGGCAGCTCTGGCAGCGTTTCTGGCGCTGGAATCGCCCTTGCTCAAGGCGGTTCGGCAGGCGAAGCAGTTCGTTACGACAAGTATCACTAAGCATTTTCTCTATGGCAGGGACTTTCGCGTCTTGAGCACGTTTTCCCCCCAGCTTCCCCCCTCAATCACCCCCCAAAAGCCTGATTTTTGACCTCGAACTATATCAAAGTGTGCATTGGTGCGGAAAAACCTCGATTTTTTGCATTTTTTTTCTTGACATTGATTAAAATTTTAATTATAATGCGTGAAATGCCAGGCACCATGCTTGAGAAACCGCCCATAATAAGGGTTTTCGGCGATTCAATTTTGACGCATCAGCTATGCTGGCGTTTATAATCATCAGCATTAACAAGTACTTAAACTCCTCTACAACACAATTCACACCCCTGAGGTGTTTTTGAACCACCAAGTTAGGAAAAGGAGACAGGCATGAACAAGGTCGATCTGGTCAATGCTATCGCAAAGAAGTCCGGCACCACAAAGCGGACTGCCGAAGCGATGGTTGACGCATTCACCAACACGGTCACGAAGTCGGTGTCGAAGGGCGAGAAAGTCACCCTGATCGGCTTCGGCTCCTTCTCGACGCTCCAGCGTCACGCACGGACGGGTCGGAATCCACGGACAGGTAAGACCATCCAGATTCCGGCGAAGAAAGTCCCGAGATTCGCTCCCGGGAAAGCGTTCAAGGATGCATTGAAGAAGTAGACCGTAAGTACTCACTGATTTGATCGCATTAGCACGGTCTTAGTGATCTACTGACACGGAGACGGCAAGGGTCGTCTCCGTGTTTTTTTGGTGCTCGAATGCAAAAGAGTCCCGATGTTTCGAGACTCTTTGCGTATGCGAAACTGCTGCGACTGCATTGCAGCCGGCGAGCCTGTGACTTCTTTTCAATCGCCCCTTGAGGCGTCCGAAGAAACCGCGTCCTGCCCGATGACCTCGCCGTCGAGCGTCTTTCGGATAACGACCAACAGGTCTCTGGCGCGGAACGGTTTCTGGAGCATCGGTAACTGGTCCCGGCTGGCTGCAGCACTGGAGGCATTTTCCTGCGGATAGCCCGAGAAGAGGACTACCTTCAGCTCGGGGGACAGCTCTTGCAAAGATTGGCTGGAAACCGCACCATCTTCGTCGGGACTCTTCACATCCAGCAGAGCCAGGTTGATGTCGTCTATGTGCTTGATCAGGGTTTCCTCAGCTTCGCTTAGCGATGAGGCGCTGTACACACGGTATCCATGATCACTGAGAATCCTGGCGCCCATGTCCACAATCGAGGGCTCATCGTCCACCAACAGAATGCCCTCCTTGCCTCGTTGCAGGACCCATTGTACTGCCTTGGCTTCTTCCGCGGATCGGGGGACCGCCGGGAACAATAGCGATACCACGGTTCCCTCGTTCTTGCGACTGTGCAGTACCACCCGCCCTCCGTGGTTCTTGGTGATCATCTGCACCATCGTCAAGCCAAGACCGGTTCCTTTTCCAGCCGGCTTGGTGGTGAAGAACGGTTCAAAGACCTTTTTCCTGAGGTGGCGCGGGATGCCGGTTCCCTGGTCGGATACGGAGATTTGTGTGTACACTCCAGGTTTTATGGATCGACAACCGGGCTCGTCTCCTGCGATGACGACGTTTTTCACACCAAGTCTGATGGTTCCGCCATGCGGCATTGCACTTTTCGCATTCAGGCAGAGATTCATGATCGCCTGTTGAATCTGGTTGCTGTCTCCCAGGATGTGCCAGGTGTCGTCCGACGCCTGCAAGTCCAGGGAGTAAGAACCGTTGAGCGTAGGATCCAGAAGTCGTTTGACCTCTGCGCTCATGGTATTCATATCCACTAATCCGGTGGGCTCGGTCGAGCGCCGGGCATAGCCCAGCAATTGCCGGACAAGGTCAGCGGCACGACCGGTGGATTTTTCTATCATCGCCAGGTCTTCCCGAAGCGGATCATCGGGGGACAGCCTCATTGCCAGATAAGAGGCATATCCCATCACTGCTGACAGCACGTTATTCAAGTCGTGAGTAATCCCTCCGGACATCACCCGGAGTGTGTCCTGCTTCTGAAGTTGAAGGAAATCACTCCGCATTTTTCGTTCCTCTGTGGTGTTGCGCAACACAACCATGCCGATATATTCGGACAACGGGTCACCGGCGGTCGGATACCCCTCCACCCAGAAGGTCATTCGTTCCGGAAAGCGGCTCAAAGCCACAGACAATTCCTGACCCTCAATCGAATTCCCGAGCGAAAACGTGTCCCGGAGCCGGTTCACTAATGCTTCCGGGAAATGCTGGATGATATCGATCGACGTCTCCATCAGTGCCGGATCGCCGGACACGCACGAGATCGAACCGTTCTTTGCCATCCCCAAGACCAGGCTGGAGGTGGAACAGAGCAACTGGTCCGTGATGTTCTGCAATCGCTGGAACTTTGACTGTTGCTGGCACCTTCCGAATCGGTTCGACAGGATTTCCACCGTTTCCTTGATCACGTGATGGTCGTCGGGAGTCGGCTGCATCCCCTTATTCCAGACCACTACAATGGTCGCGCTCGGATATTCCGGAATGCGGAGCGGGAACAGGTCCACGGTCATGCCGTGATTGGTGCACTCGATTCCTCCAACGTCTTTGCCGTCCAGGCAAGCAATTACGTTCTGCACCCGGCGCATTCCCAGGTAGTAATGCAGGAGCCGGGAAGCCTTCAACAACAATTCACCGTTGGCAGGAACCGACGAGGTCAGTTCCTCGATGTTCTTAAGCGCCTTCTCATGGCAGTAACGTGGCTCCTCTGACCGTGCTGGACACAAAGGGACAAAGAAGGAATTGCTCACGACTTTCCCCTTGGCAATCACCCACGGGAACGCCTGCAACAGAGACTGCGACCGGGAATTCTCGAGTCCTGGATGGTGGAAGCAAACCAGCATGGGGATGCCCAGTTGCCTCGCCCATTCCACCCAGACCGACATCACTGAGCCTGCGGCTACTTCACGATTCCCGCGGTTCACCAGGTCGGTGGCTTCCATGCACAAGACCGGCTGCCGACCGTCTCTCAGAGAATGCCCGAAGAAGTTGACCAGTTTCTGACGCAAGGACCCGCTGGGACAGGACGAATAGGTATCCAACGGGATCCAGGTCTCGACGGACAAAGGCTTGGGCTGCAATTCAGAAGCGTAGCGGGCGAATCGTTCGATGTCGCGCCGCTGCCCGATCACGACCACCCGTGGGTTGGGATACCCCAGGCTGAAGTAGGCAGATAAGGCGTTGCAAAGTTGAGATTTCGACCGGTAGGTTGCACAACAGGGATCGGATCGATTGGGAGAATTCGAATTGCCCTGTCCCCTCACTTGAAGACTGCAATGTGGAAGACTCATAGGATCGGGTTCCCTCGGAAAGATACGGTGCGAAATTGGAGCTGATAAGTTTTGTTTTCGTAACTACATTCGCCAGAATAGTAATAATTTTCGTCAAAAGCAAGAGATATTTTTCCGATTTTGTTTTTTTCGGCGACAATACCTACCACCCGTACCATACTTACTATATATCAGACGCTATAGATGCGCTCCCGGGCAGTTTCTTGGCAATCTGTAAAATATGCATGGTCAAACTTATTTTGCACGCCTTCTCCAACATTCAGCGCCGGATGATTTTAGTTTCTTCCGTGCATTATATGTTGACTAATAATAAGTTAAGCGGGATCACCCGGGAGGTAGGATTGTGGCATATTTTTTGCCAAATCCATAAGTGAGGTTTTGAAAAAGATTGGGGCTTGCCAGATCGGGTAGCCCGAATTGATCACAGTGCAAGCCCCAAGATTTTCTCCTCTCCCCATTCCCTCCCTCTCCCCAAGAGAAATCCCGAACGGTAACCGTTCGGGATTTCTTTTTGTCAGCCTATGGTGACGGATGTTACGGGGAGTATTCTACCAGGGCGATCTTTATTGAACCCAGGAAGATCCTGGCTTCGGCACGGACCAGAAGCGGTCCGGGCGCCTCGGAAAACCAGGCGTCGAAGTCTCCGGAGAGTCCGACGATGCCGCGGCAGTTCAATTCGCCTTGATAGAGATTCGTCGTCACCGGCGCCCCATTGACTGCGAATTCCCTATCCGCCTCCTCACGGTACAGCACTCCTCTGTGATACTCATCATCCAGTACGAAAAGGACAGGCGCCAGGGCACCTGTCTTGACCATGTAACGGAAGTGGTAAGTCAGGGACGGTCCGTCTGTGACTTCCGCCGGCAGAGGTTGTCTGATTCCGAAGATATATCCATCGTCCACCACGGTTCGGGACACATATTGTTGATCCGCATACTGGTAGTCCCACAATCCGATCAGATCAACGCCGGTCGAATTCATGTGGAACCGGAACCGGTGGCAGATGCCGGTTACCGGATCTATCCAGGCGTCGTACTGGTCTTGCACGTTCACCACGATGATCGCTGGTGCAGACTGGACATCGATATGGAGTGCGAGTAGGCTTTCTCCTCTCAGTGTATCCCAGCCGGTGATGGTAAGGATGGCGGATCCCAATTTCAGAAATTCCCAACGGAAGGAATATTCCAAACGTTCACCCACGGGAAAAAGCGATGTCAAGTCAGTTGGCGATTTCTTCGTTGGCTGGGACAGCTCCGGAAACCGTTTTCGAAAGTCTCTGCGAACCGATTCGAATCTTGCGCGATCACCATGCTTTTCAAGCAAAGCCAAGTATTTCTCGAATGCGGCAGGCGCCGGCGAATCATGGCAGGCTTTGTCCAGGAGCAACAACGCAGACAGAGTATCCTGATCTGCTAACGACATTTGAGCCAGAGATTCCAGCGCCGGATGATAGCCGGGATGATTGTCCAGCGACTTATCGAACGCATAGCGAGCGCCGGCAGTATCCCCTAATGCCAACCTGGATTCGCCAAGAAGCTGCCACACTCGAAACGAGGCATATGGAATACTAACCGCCTGTTCCAGATGTTCGCGTGCCGTAATGACCTTGCCCTCCTCCCATGCCATTTTCCCCAACTCATAATGGGCAGGCGCGAAGTCGGGATTGATTGTCAGGGCTTGAGTCATCAGTGCCTTTGCGGAATCGAGCCGTCCCTGCCAGAAATGCAGATACCCCAGGTTGTACCACGCATTCACTCGTGTGGAAAACTCTCCGGCGGCATCGCTGAATTCTCGTCGTGCCGTCTCAAGATCGCCTTGCACCCATGCTGTGCCTCCGTCCGACATCGGTCCGGAAGGCGGATAGGCGAAGATATTACCGCTCACTAACGAGATTCCGGCGATAGCCACAAATTGGGAGACACGCGTCATCTGGAATTCCCTCGTCTTTTCGAAGAGAAGATACACCATAATTTTCTAAAATGCAATAACTTTGTTTAGAACTGCTTTTGCTTGACTTTGGGCATTTGTCGCTGTATATTATTAATGAGAGTCCATTCTTGCAGAAAAAGAACATAGGTGCGCAGATAGATGAAGCCATACGAATCCTTTCCTCATCAGTCGGACATCGGTCTAACCATCTACGGAGAAACCCTCGAACGGTTGTTCGAAAATGCGGCTTTTGCCATTTTCGACACCATCTGTAACCTGCGGCAAGTCAAGGAAACCGGCAAAGTCGAAGTGATTGCCCACGGCGACGATCGCGAGGAATTGCTGGTCAATTTCATGAACGAGTTGCTCTATCTTGAGGGCGTCAAAGGCTGGCTGTTCCGGCGATTCGAGGTACGCGACCTGAGCGAAACCACTGTCAAAGCTGATGCCTGGGGCGAGCCTTACGATCCGAAAAGGCACGAGCTATTCCACGAAATCAAAGGCGCCACCTACCACAACATCCGTATCCGCCAGGAAAAAGGAACCTGGAAGGTTGATGTGGTGTTTGATGTATAATGATCACATTGCCCCTTGTGGGCGCGCAAAATGTGCTGTCAGGTGTCCCAACCTGACAGCCAAGATATGTAATATAGCCCCTTGCGGGCGTTCCTTGACGGGCATGAATCCGCCTGAGGCGGACAAAGCCCTATGCTGCGGAACCCGTAGTATAGCCCCTTGTGGGCGTTCCCTTCCCCCCTACTATCGTAGGGGGGAATACAAGAGGGGTTACTTGAATAGCAGATTTGGAGCATCAGAAGACTGCAGAACAAGGCTCGAGGTGCATCATGACAGATAAATCAACGATCAGATTGGAGCGTGTGGACGATTGTCGGTGGCGGGTGCCGCTGGACAAAGAAAGTGGAATGCGGGTTCCGGGTATCATCTACACCAAGGAATCCTTGCTCCAACATGTGATGCAAGACAATACTCCGACCCAGGTCGCCAACGTGGCGCATTTGCCCGGGATTGTCGGAGCTTCTTTTGCCATGCCCGACATCCATTGGGGATATGGCTTCCCCATTGGCGGGGTGGCGGCGTTCGATGTCAAAGAAGGGATAATCTCCCCTGGCGGCGTGGGATACGACATCAACTGCGGGGTGAATCTGGTTCGGACGAACCTCAAGGAATCCGATGTCAAGCCAAGAATCCAAGGGGTGATCCAGAGTTTGTTCGACAGAGTCCCCACTGGAATCGGATCACACGGTCCCATCCACATCCCGCGCAAAGAAGAAGACGAGGTGATGACCGAAGGCGCCAAATGGGCAGTCCGCAACGGATACGGATGGCAGCAAGACCTGGAATATATGGAAGAAGGCGGCTCCATGGCAGGCGCCAATCCCGACCGGGTGAGCCCCCGAGCCCGGGAACGGGGCAGGGAACAACTCGGAACTCTGGGAGCCGGGAATCACTTCCTCGAGGTACAGGTTGTGGAAGAGGTGTACGAACCGGAGATCGCCAAAGTGCTGGGATTGGAGCAGGGTCAGATTACGGTCATGGTGCATTCCGGGTCGCGGGGGTTCGGATACCAGATCTGTGATGACAGCCTGAAGACCATGCAGCGAGCCGTACAGAAATACGGAATCGAACTACCCGACCGGCAGTTGGCCTGTGCCCCTTTGGAATCACGGGAAGGACAAGAGTACTTCCAGGCAATGGTGTCGGCGGCGAATTTTGCATGGGCGAATCGGCTGTGTTTAGTGCATTGGGCTCGGACGGCATTCGCCGATTTTTTCAATGAAGACGCCCGCAAGCTGGGCATGAAGCTGGTGTACGACGTGTCGCACAATATCGCCAAGTTCGAAACTCACAACGTCGAGGGCAAGAAGCAGAAGCTGTGCGTGCATCGAAAAGGCGCGACGCGAGCCTTTGCGCCGGGGCATCCGCAGATTCCGCTGGCTTACAAGAATGTCGGACAGCCGGTGATGATTCCGGGGGATATGGGTAGGGCGTCATACGTGTTGGTTGGGACGAATACGGCGATGGAACAGACCTGGGGATCAACTTGCCACGGTGCTGGACGTCAAATGTCTCGTCACGCCGCAATTCGCGCCACCCAGGGACGTCAAATCGACCGCGAACTTCGCGACAAGAAAGGCATTATCGTAATGGCTCGCGGACGCAAGACCTTATTCGAGGAATTCCCGGAAGCATACAAAAATGTGGACGACGTCGTGCATGTAGCGCATGAATCGGGGATTTCGAAGAAAGTGGCGAAGCTAAGACCGTTGGGGGGTATTAAAGGGTAATAGAAATGATGGCTGTAATGATTAAAATCCTGATTGCATACTAGCAGTCTTGTTTCTAATATCAAGCAAAGGTCAAATGAGAATGACAATCCATACTAACTCGATAAACTCCGTGTGAAGATTTTTAAAACCATCAATTACTAGGCATTCATCAACTATGGACTGTTCAGATTAACTGCTAAATGTTTTCCGCCGCTTGTGGCATGGAGCCAACCGCTTGAGTATAAAGAGGTTTCACAATCATTCTGAAGGGGAATTTCTAAAAGCATTTTTCCTGATGTAAGATCCAAACAAATATAACAATCGTTCGTTTGCAACCAAAGATAATTATGTGTAAAGTAATAGCTTGTATAGTATTTCTGTGCAATTCTGGTCGTTGTAAACTCTCTCCAAGGCATTGGTCGTCCAGTGAAAGTAATCCTCTCACCATCAATCATAGAGTATATATCATTTTCCACATATGAAACTATAGTACCCTTGGCATGCTTTGGGTTAATATCTATTGAACTAATCTTTGTCCACCAACGTATCCCAATTGGGATTTCTGTGAGTGCAAGTACCCCGTCGGTACTTCGGATGAATATATTATTATCCGGCGATTGCATAAATCGTATAAAATCTCCGTATCCCTTGTGGGGAATTTCAGCCATTAGTTGAAGATCATGATTGAACTGGTAAATTTTATGCGGCGATAGCATGAAAATAGAACTTTCGGTGATGACGCAATCATATACAGCATGATTCTTGTCGAGAATCGCAGAAGAAATCATTTCACCAGTATCCTTGTTCAGGATATGGATATGAGGATTTTCTATACAATCAACCCTTGTATCAGGGTTCTTGAAGAATTGCCAACCATTGAAGACTGCAAGAATATTCGTATCCAAACTATAAAGTGTAATAACACCCAAATCTCCATCAACGGCAGTTTCCCAAAGGATTTTTCCTGTAGATACTTCACAACTTATTATCTTATTCTTAGCACCAAAGAAAACATTATCGCCAACAACAATTGGTGGTGAAGACAGCTTAAATGGTCTTGGTAAATTTGAAGCTGATCCTCCTAAAGTGCCACCTGATAGTCCTGAAACGACACCTGCAGTGATATTCACAATCTTATTCGTGAGTTCGCTGGGGTGTGTCGAAGTTGGTCTTCCAATATACCATCCATCACCAGTTTCTAAATCTACGCACTCTATTCCATCAGATACAGCAAAGTATTTGTTATTATAGAAATTTTCCCATTTTTCATTGCTTCGAGTGAATAAATTGCGGATCCATAGTGTATCACCGCTTGTCTTGTTACGACCAATTAAAGTCCGTTGGACCTTGAGTGCAGCTAGGCTATCGATCTCCTCATCATGTTTTCTCTGCAAATAAAAGGGGGTGGATGCATAGCCTGTTGTTGCAGTGACTATATCATCTGCTATTTCACGACCTGCTCTTGCTGACATCGCTAAGCCAATTATGTCAGCGTTTGTGCTCGAAGTGACTAAAATATTTTTATTATTGTCCCACATTCCTCTTTCAAACTTTAGATTTGCAGAAATGGTATCTCCAGTTTCAGGAGAGAGATAAAAATCGGTCCCTAAACCAACTCCAAAATGATTGTCAGCTATCCATCCATTATTCGCATTGCTTTTCTTTGCCCATAGTACGGTATTTTTCTTTATGTCGTAAGCGACAATGGTTCCTTCCTTTTTATTCGATTTTTGAGATGGGGAATATCGCAGAAATGACTTTTGATAATCGGGATCAAAACCAATCCAATCTATATTCCCGGGCGCAAGTAGACAGAATCCTTTAATGGAAATTGTCTTGTCGGATGAAACAAACTCAGCGGGTAGTGTAATTACCTTTACTTGGTTGATGTCTTCGACAGGTTTCAGAATAAATTGCACGTTAGAACCGCAACCAAGGCAACATAACAGACCAAAAAATGACCCCACTAATAATTGATAATATTTTGCTTTTTCGTCAAACATTAGAAATCCTCCGATTATTATGGCCGCTTAACAAGAAAGATTAGAAGAAGCAATCGTTAATTTCTGGATTATCTAGTTATGCTATTAATTAGTTGGCTTTCCCCGAAGTGTCCTTTCGCAAAGATAACAAACGTTCCTCAAAAAGTCAAGACCTATCTTGCTAAATCTGGTGATATCGCGATTATGTGTTTTTAGGGATTTTAGCGCCCTTCTTTCATACTATTCATAGCCAGATATGTGACAAGTGGAAGAGATCGACATGCAGTGCTCGTAGTGACACAGTGTGAGATTGCCACGTCATCCCGACCAGTCGAGATTCCTCGCAATGGCGGAGAGGAGCCCCCCTTTTTGATTTCCCCCCGAGTACCGGGGGGAGGGTCGCTCTGACCCCCCTTCTCTTCCCCCCTTCTTGCGAAGGGGGGATTATTAAAAAAGAACCCGGTCCTCTCGGGACCGGGCTATCTTAAAAGGAACTCCGACCAGCAAAGCGCGCATCCGCCGCTTAGGGCGTTGCTGCCACCAAGGGCAAGAATGCCGCTTATGGGTGTTACACCCAGCTCAGAGTCCCCATTTGTCACCTCTCCCCCTCAATATCCGCATTCCCACTTGTCGGCACCCCTCCTCCCAATCGGTATCCCCAATCCTCAACTTCGATCTCCGACTCAAAGTCCCCATTTGTCAGCTTCGCGCCGCAAGAATGGCGTGAAGGCGGCGAATTTCGGGATCATTTGTCCGGACGACGTCCGGTTCAATTGACTCAAGCGGAGCACCTCGAAAAGGGCATCGCTTGCTTCGCAATGCGGGTACTTCAGCACGAACGGCATATTCATTTCATAAGCATTTTCGACATGCTTGTCCTCTGGAATGAAGCCGCCCAAGCGCAATTTGAATCCATAATTCCGACGGACAAATTCGCAAATCCGTTCCGCAGTGGAATGAGCCGCCCGCCCGTTGACCTTGTTGAAAATCAGGGCGGGATGATATTGTTCCAATAGGCTGTCCAGCATGTCGGAATACTCGGGACCCAGTGACCGAATGTGGGCGACGACATTGAAGCGACCTTTCAGCCACCCCTGGTCCTTGTATTCGTCTATCAAATCTTCCACTTCCGGAAATCGACGGTAATGGAACCGAATCCGTCGGGTAAAGGCGGCTTTAAGGAATCGGTAGAAGCCCATGACCATGGTATCGACGTTCTGAGTAATCAAATAGCCGTTGGGCGCCATGTTGAAGAAATCGAGGTTGTTGTAAGCGATGTCCGGTCCCAAATCCACGACCACATAATCGGCATTCAGGCTCTGAATCCCCTTGATCAGGCGGACTTTGTCGTTCCAATTGGGATTTGACAGGCTGATGATGTCGCTGCCGTTCAAGAGCACTTTGAAATTGGCTGTGGGAGTGGTTTGCAGGATTTCGTCGATGTCTTCCACGCTGTGATCAAGAAAGTCTTTGAGGCTGTGCTTCGGTTGAATGATGTTCAGAAGAACGTTCAGATCCGCCCCTCCCAGGTCGGCATCCACCAGAACGACTCGATGACCCAAGGCTGCCAAAGCCAGGGAAAAATTGATGGCTACGGTGGATTTGCCCGTACCCCCTTTGCCACTGGCTATAGCGAATATCTTCTTGTGGATCTGTTCCGTGTCTTCCGACACAATAGGTTTGGTCAATACCGCTTCCATCCGAGTCCTCCAGGCATAACAATCCTCGGCATAAAGTGATTCTAATATGTTATCGGCATCGTGAAGCAGGAGCTTAATAATTGTCATAACACAAAGAGCGGCGGGAATTCCGCCGCTCTTTCTGTGCGCAAGCAGGTGTCGAGGGATCAATCGTCCGCTGCGGTCACATAGTAGAAGTAGTGTGGTCCGACCACGTTTGGGTCGTAGTAGGCGGGACCCAAGGCAGTTCCGATGAGCGAGAATCCCGTGTCGGGTTCGGTGGAACGGTACACACGGTAGTGGGTCGCTCCAGGAACCATGGACCACATGAAGTACACATTCGGTCCCAGCCGCATAATGGTCAGGTTCTGCACCGTCCCCAATACGCCCAAGAAGACGGTCGCAGGATTGGACATGGCGGATTCACCCTGGTCGAACACAGCCGAGACATGATACGTGTAAGTACCGTTGGGCAGACCGGTGAGATCGTCCTGGTAGTGATTGGCATATACCATGGAATCAACCTTGATCCCCTGACGGTAGATATTGTAGCTCAGGAGTGATGCGATCATTCCGGACGCTCCGGGGGAAGTCCAGGTCAAGTCCACCATTGTCCCCATGATTCCCGCCTCAAGATCGGTGGGCGGAGATACGCTGCTTTGCAGGACGATATTGACATCATCCACGTACCATCCTTCCAGAGCAGTTCCGTTATCGCTGCCAAAGCGGAACCGGATTTGGACGTTGCCGGAATAGCTCGACAGGTCAACGGTCTCCTGGGTCCAAGAAATGTCTCCAGAGAAGCATGGTGTGCCTCCGGGGAACGGACCGGTGTAGGGATTTCCGCCGCCCGAAGTGTAGCGGATGGTCTTGTTGTAGCCGCCTTCGGGGATCAACAATGTCCAGGCGCCGCCAGCCACGGAAATCTCGACGATTCCGCCGTCGTAAGCTGAGTCCGGATAGTAGCTGGATGTCTCCGCCTGGATTCGGTGGTCGAACTGCAGACTGCATCCAGCTGGCAGAGTCAAAGAAGGCATAGTCAAAGCGGCATCCAGACGATTGGCATAGGTGCCGGTGCCGGTGTCGCCGCATTTCCAGCTATGAGACGCGGAGCTGAAGTCCTCGGTGGAGATATGCCACTGGTCAGTGAAGGTGGGGGTAACGAAAGTGTGAGTCCAGCTCCCCTGACCCGCTTCGATGTCGTCGAAGAATCCGCCCAGACTGAGCTCATACATCAGGTACTTGTGGAGCTCGTTGTTGCCGGTCAACTCCAGATACAGTATCGCAAGGCTGGGATCGGGAGAGGCATGAGCAAGCTGCAATCCGTAATCGGGAGTAAGCGTGCCTGACCCGGAACTCACCAGACTCGCCAGAGTGGCAGTGCCCTGATTGACGAAGGTGTATTGCTGGTCTGTGGTCAAGACGGCGGTGATATTACTGGCGTCACTGGAACCCCCGTTCGCCAGAGTCACAGTGACGTCGCCCAACTCTCCCGGGTCTAACTTGCCGTTGCCGTTACCGCCCACGGCGTCATCTACGACCAGTGATTGTATCGAGATGACGGGGGCATGCAGTTCGATACCGAAATTGGTCACCCACTGAAGATCGGTGCTATCCTGTGCAGTGACGCCGATAGTCACGTAATGCTCATCGGGAGCATCCGGCGACACGTCGAATGCAAAAGCATTGGTCAATGTCACGGTAGAGCCCGCGGCAATGGTGCCGGCGAATTCCTCGTCATCCGTGAAGGTAATATTCTCATCATCGGAGGAGAGCGTCACCGTAACGTCGGTGGCGGGATCGACCCCGACGTTTTCCACCGTCAAGGTAGTCAGGATGTGTTCTCCGTAGTCCGCCAAGCCGTCATTGTTGCCCGATGCATCATTCAACGTGTGGCTGTCATAGATCACGTAAGGACCGGCGGGTGGAATGATGGATACGGTCGCCTCGTAAGGCAGGCAATTGTGAGCCGTGACCATCAGACTCATGTCCGCCGGGATAACCGGAGCCGCTTCGAACGTCAATGTGACATGCCCGGTCGCGTCGGTCCACCCTACCGCATATACCTCGTCGTTGGAGGCACATACCATGGCATCCTGCAACGGAGAGCCGCTCACCAATACCGTCACATCATAGGTCGGGAGTCCGACATAATGGATGGGCAGATGTGTCACCGCCATGGTCCTGGGGGTGTTGGTCCAGACGTCGATGCTGGCGTCGCCCAGCCACAGATAGGTTCGGGCATTGGAGCGTCCCAAAGAACCGTGGACATTGAGGACGGTGATATTGGCGAAATTCGTGACGTAGCCGATGTTGTTGATGCCTTCTTCGTACACGGCTTTGTACATTTCCTTATCGTAGTCATGATTGGGAATAGTGTAGCTGGGGATGATGGCTCCGTTGATCGCCACCGCGCAATAGTCCTCCTTCATGAAGGACTCTGCCAGGCAGTCGCCGGGGTAGGTGATGATATTCATATTGTCGCAGCACACGTCGAAATGCACGAACAGGCGGTTGGCATTGGTCATCTGAGCCAGATGCACCGCGGTCAGAGAGCCGGAAGGTCCCCACTGCCACCATTCCGTATCCGAGCCATGACCCCGGTAATTCAGAATTCCACAGCCGGTGTTGTTGATGTAATTCACCACCTGCTGGTTGGTGCCGCCGTTACCACCGTACACGCTGTCGAAGATGGCGTTCTGGATCGGGTAATTGTACGCGTCGATCTCGTTTTTGCACAAGGTGTACTTCAGAGGATACTCTTCCTGATGAGCAACCAGAAGGGAATGTTCCGCCCAGTTGGTGGAAGTATCCGGTGTGCGCAGATAGCCGATCAGTTTGGTAATCTGGTGCTGAAGCTCGGTAGTATTGTCGTACACGATGCGACCGATGGCTATTTCGGCGTAGTGGTCGTTGTCATCGCCCGGCACCAGGCAGGAATACCAGCTATCGCTGTAGGATCCGTCGCTGCCGTCCGGATTCCACCAGTACAACGGGACATTGTGATCGCCGGTGCCGGCATCACCCACCAAGAGGACATACTCCAAACCGCCCGACAAGTACAGCGACCGAATATAGGTCTTGAATTCGAGTGGCTCGTCAAAGGCAGGGGATTGGATGGTTCGGACCTCCACGTGATAGCCCTGAGCGTCCCGGAAATCGACCAGAGGCTGTATCGACGTCAAGGCTCCGGTGTTGGTGATAATCAGATACTTGATGGCAGGATCATCGGTCAGTGTAACCTGGTAACCCAGATCGTCGTAATTCAGGATTGCAGCACGGTACATCCGGTCGAACATCGGAGTCACACGGCTGTGATCGCCTTCCAAAGGATTAACACCGGCGCCAGGAGTGGCAGTCACTTCAATCCGCACTTTGCGGTAGGCATCGAGGTGACCGGTGGCGGGATTGTACTGGAAAGGAGTCAGTTGTACCGAGACCAGCCGGATATCGCGCCAGATGTGAGGACCGTCCGGGGTGACCATGTTTTCGGGCAGCAGCCGATTCTGTTGGTACACCGCTTGATCGATGACAAATTGCGGTTCCCCCCTCTTATCCGTCTCTGGCTGCAGGAAAGGATATATCATGTAGCCGGAAAACGACTCCCCTTCCAAATAGGAAATCCGGGCAGTCAGGGTGCCAGTGGAAGGCAATCCCAAAGCATAACTCAGTACCGGCAAATCGGGATGACCGACTACTTTGCCCGCCAGGTTGTCCAGGACGGTCAGCTTCTGGTAGATTACGCCCTCGTGGATGATGGTCTGCTGATAGAAGCCGGGAATGGTTACTTCCATTACGGTTCTCAGACCGTTGGATTCAAGCAAGCGCACTTCGGGAGCAGACACCGTCGGAGCGCCGTCCAGTGAGATCCAATCCAGGTCGGATTCCGCCATGAGCGCCGCCGGCACACACAGCGCCAGCACTATTGCCCAGGCTGGACCTCTCGCAAATTCTTTCCACCAGCTCATCGTCTCCTCCAGATTAATAATGGAATGACCTCTCGTATTCCAGTAATAGGTATCTGCGATGCTGACACGATGGGACATGTGAGTCAGGACGACCTCCGGCTTGCCCAACCGAAGGATCGTCTCCAAAAGAGAAATATACGACATTTTTTTCGTAATTTCCATAGGGAAATCATGATTTGCAAAATTCTTTCGAACCGAGGACTCCACCGTAACATGTTGGAAAAACAGCGAAGCAGGCGTTTCGGAACCACGAAAGCATTTGCGGAGTTGAATAGGATGCGAGGCGAAACACGATTCAAACGTAGGACGATTTTCAAATCGCCTTGACATTCTGGAAAATAATTACTATATTTAAGCGGTTACCCAAGATGAGTATTTTTCGAAACGCACGTTATCCCTGGAGCGTCAAGGTGCGACGTTCCCTGGATACGTCTCTTTCGAGAATTCGCAGGTCCGGCCCGCCAGATGCCACCATTGAAGCAGGGGTCTCCGGTCAAGTCAAGTGGTTCAGCCGCCATCGCGGTTATGGCTTCATCGATATCAATCAGGAATTCGAAGTCTTCGTCCACTTCTCGTCGATCGAAGGTCAGGGATACCGGATCCTGGAGAAGGGTGACCGAGTCACCTTTGACTTGGTGAAAGGACCTCACGGATATCAAGCGGTGAACGTGAAGTTCCGGGCAGCATGATTCGGAAATGCCCGCCTCCACAGAGCTTGAGCCGGAAGGCGAATCAAGAAAGAGATAGAGAACCCGAGAGAAAAAATTTTCCATCTCGGGTTTTTTTCTCTGGATTTTCTGGAAAGAATTCCATATATTGAACGCTATAAAGAGTGCGATTAGAATATAGATGGTTTATTTCGGTCGTGATTCAATATACCTATTAGGCTTGCAATAGTACTTAGATGTGGTAGATGAAGATGGGTTGTGGACACGTAAGATTGGGTTTTGACTACAGATGCGGAGGACGCATGACCGGACAACAAAGGACTTCCAGGATCATCGGGGTCGCACTGTTGTTATCAGTAGGCGGGACCATCGGGATTGCCATGCCAAAGGCGGGATGGAATCCGCTGGGTATTACTACGGAGAGAATGCCGACTCGCCAGGTTGCAGTGGAGCAGCCGGGCAGGACGGTATTGGATATAGAGGTTCCGGGGGTTGAGGTCGAATATCGCACTCATCAAGGAACGACTTATCAACACGTATCGCTGCCATATGGCGGAACTACTCACGAAGTCGGCAAGCCCGACTTGCCCCTGATTACCGAGCTGGTCGCCATTCCCGATCAGGGCAGTGTGAGGGTAAGAGTCCTCGAAGTGGAGACCGCGTCCATCGCCGATGTCAACGTCTATCCGTTTTTGAAGCCGCCGCTTCGTGACGGAAGCTCACTCGAACCGGAATTCGTGCTCGACAAAGAGAGCTATCAAGGTCGGAAATCTTACCCTTCGGAATGGGTGACCGTTTCGGCTCCGGTCATCTGGAGGGATGTGCGTCTGGCGCCGGTAATCATCTATCCCGTGCAGTGGAATCCTGAGACCAAGGAATTGGTGGTCGCGACTCACCTCCAAATCGAGGTTATCACCGAAGGCACGGGCGGGAGTTCAGTCAAGCAACGCCACGCTTCCACCGTTTCGTCGCGTTTCGCCCGTATGTATCAGGATCGGATCCTCAATTGGAATTCGCATTCCGGCGGCTTGGATTTAGCCTCCGAGGGAACACTGCTGATCATCACTCATCCCAATTTCTACGACAGCATGCTGCCGTTTGCGAATTGGAAACATCAGAAGGGATTCCAGACCACCCTGGTATCGCTGGATGAGATCGGGCAATATCCCACCCCTCAACAGATCAAAGAATATATCCTGGAGGCTTATAATACCTGGAGCACCCCGCCGGAATACGTGATTCTGGTGGGCGACTATAATCTCATGCCGTGGTGGACTGGATTGCAGGGCTCCCGGACCGACCATAAGTACGCCACTTTGGAAGGCGACGACTACATTGCGGATGTCGTCATGGGACGATTCTCGGTCGAAACGGCTGCCGAATGCGACGTCCTGGTCTCGAAATTGGTGGATTATGAGCGGAATCCGTATGTGGTGGAAAACGGATGGTTCGACGCCGGTATCGTGGTGTCCAGCGATGATGGAGTGGATCCGGAAAATGGGATTAAAGCGCATCAGATGTTCTTGGACGCCGGATTCAGCATTGTGGATCATTTCCAGGAGCCGATCAACAACCAATTGTCGAACATGGTTAACTCGCTGAACGATGGCCGCAGTTGGGTATTCTACATCGGACATGGCAATTCCACCTCGTGGGGGACGATCACTCCCTATTTCACCAACAGCAATGTCAACAGTCTGACCAATGGTCGCATGCTGCCGGCGGTTATATCGATCGCGTGCGCCAATGCGGATCTGGATTATTCCGGCGGCGATTGTTTTGCGGAAACGTGGATGACTACCGCTGTCGATCGCGGAGCATCCAATATTTTCGCATTCACGGAAAACAGCGTGTTCTATTACACCGACACGTTGGGCTTAGGGATCATGAGGTCGCATTTCGAGCTTGGGTCTCCTTATTTCGGCGACAACGTGGATTACGGTCGCCTGTACATGTACGAGTCATTCCCGGAGGGTTTCGGGGGGACGACCGAGCTTACGATGCAGCAGGCAATGCTGGTCGGTGATCCCACACAGTTGGTTTGGTCGGACGTTCCGGGCACGATGGCAGTCGATCACCCAGCGGAGATCCACACCGGTCACAGCATCATACCGGTGTCAGTTACCTCGAACGGGCAGCCGGTGGAGGATGCGCTGGTGTGTGCCATGATGGAATCGGGAGACGTCTATGAAGTGGAGGATACCGACGGTGCAGGTCTTGCCGTTCTTATTGTGGAGCCGCAGGTCTCGGGTGAGCTGACTTTGACGGTTACCAGCCAGAATGCACTGCCCTATGAGACGACAATTCCGGTGACGCCCGCCGAGGGACCGTACGTGATTTACCAGGCTCATGCCCTCATCGATTCGGCTGGCAACTCCGATGGGATGCTGGATCTGGGCGAGACTGCGGGAATCGCACTGACCATGGAAAATCTCGGCATCGAGCCGGCGACGGATTTGACCGTAGTAATTCGCACAGCAAGTCCTCATGTGATAGTCACAGACTCCACCGAGGATTTCGGAACGGTTCCGCCGGGCACTGCCTCCACACGAGACGGTTACTCACTCTATGCCGGATACGACCTGGGTGACGAAGAGGAGATCGGGATCGAAGTGACAGCTTCCGGGGCAGGTGGTTCCAGGTGGAGCAGCTCATTTACCATCACCGGACACGCGCCAAATATCGTGGTCTCAAATGTGGAGGTGGTGGATCAGAGCGGCAACGGAAGATTGGAACCCGGCGAATCGGCGGACCTGATCGTTACGTTTTCCAATGTCGGAAGCAGCGATGCGCCGAATGTGACCGCGGCGTTGGCATCATCGAATCCACTGATCGTAATCCACAGCAACGCCCAGAATCTGGGCGATATTCCATCGTCCGGAACCGCCGTGGCGGCATTTTCAGTAACGGCTGGCGTTGGTATCCCTGCCGGATCGGCAGTGGCTTTTGTCCTGGAGGTCAATGCCCAGAGCGGGTATTCGGCGGAGTTGACTTTCTCGGAATTCGTGGGACTGATGGCGGCGTACCTTTGGGATCCGGACGAGACCCCCATCTCGGCTCAGGTAGTGGCTGCTGTCCTGACGAATCTCGGTTTGACCTACGAGACGGGCGCGATTCTCCCGGGGAATTTGGGTCAGTACGCGTCTGTTTGGGCATTTCTTGGAATGTGGAGCCACAATTACGTTCTGACAGGTTCGCAAGGGACGTGTCTGGCGAGTTATCTCGACGCCGGCGGAGCCCTATATATGGAGGGCGGAGATACCTGGGCGTATGATCAACAGACCGCCGTTCACCCCTATTTCCACATCGAGGGCATCAATGACGGCTGGAGCGACTTGACCGCGATTCAGGGACTCGCGGGAACGATGACAGCGGGAATGGTCTTCGGTTACATTGGCGAGAATTCCTTCGTGGATCGAATCGCCCCTCGCCAGGGCGCGCAATTGATTTTCAACAATTGGAATCCGTCTTACGGCACTGCGGTCGCCTATGACCAGGGAACCTACCGGACGATCGGCGCCTCTTTCGAATTAGGGGGATTGACGGACGGGAATTTGCCGTCCACCAAAGCCAATCTGGTCGCGCAATACCTGTCCTTCTTCGGCGTCACCGGCGGCGAAGACCATCTGCCTCCGGTGATCAGTCACGATCCGCTGCCGAACCAGTCCGAAGTGCAGAGTCCGTATCAGGTGCAAGCGACCATCACAGATCAGTCGGGAGTGGCGGAAGCACTGTTATACTACAGCCTCAATAACACCGACTATACGTCAATTGTCATGGGCGCGCTCAGCAATGATGTCTTTGAGGCGGATATTCCGGGACAGCCCGCCGGGACGACGATCAATTACTACATCGAGGCGACCGATGCCTCGCCGGCAAGCAATACCGGAAGCACTGCGATCTTCCATTTTGTGATTCTGCTGCCCGGAAGTGAGACGCAATTGTTGTCCAGTGATTTCGAAGCGGATAATGGGCAATTGACAGTGACTCTGGGATCCGACTGGCAGTGGGGCAACCCGTTCAGCGGTCCGCCGTCGGCTCATTCCGGGACAAGGGTCTGGGGAACGAATTTGACCGGCAACTATTCGCCCAATGCTAATGCTACTCTCGACACCCCCCCGATCGACCTTCGCAACGTCGTCAGCCCGATTCTGTCCCTGTGGCAATGGTACTCCTTCGAGTCCAGCGGGGGTCATTTCTGGGACGGCGGCAATGTCAAGGTGTCAGTGGACGGCGGCGCCTTTGAGGTATTGCAGCCGGTGGGCGGCTACGATGGCGCTCTGGATAATCCGCAGAATCCGCTGCACGGCGAAGAGATCTTCGGGTCGAACCAAGGCGCATACTGGCATCAGAGGATGTTTGATTTGACCGGAGTCGCCGGACATATCGTGGTCATCCGATTCCACATGGGCAGTGACGGTTCGAACCAGGAAGCCGGGTGGTACCTTGACGATATCATGGTCCAGGGTTCTGTGTTCGGACCACCGCCTGCTATCGACGACTTGACCATCCAGATTGTGGGCAATGACGCGCATCTCACCTGGTCGCCTTCGACCGGCGCTTACGAATACCACGTCTATCGAAGCGCACAGCCCAATTTCGTCCTGGGTCCGGATTCCCACATTGGCACGGCGGTTTTCCCGAATTTCCAGGATGTGGGCGCGGTACTTTCCGGTCCCAGTTTCTTCTACAGGGTCATCGCCGTGAGCGAATACGGTGTCCGTGGACCGGCATGGAAAATGGATCCCAATCACGGCAATCCGATAAGTGGCAGCACCGGCATCCATCCCGTGATTGAACCTGAGCCAGATGCCCATGTCACAAGGTAATCAATAGCTTTCAACGTCTGACGGAACCCAGGCAAGGGAACGGGGACAGGTCAATCCTGCCCCCGTTCTTCTTTTCCGGCAATTCCGAGCGGGATATCGATGATATCCTATCTTCCGTCAATAGGACAAGAAGAACCCCTGGTCGGTCAGCCAGCCAGGGGTCGTTATGTCCTGCGTCTTTGTCACTAATCGGCTGCGGCGATGAAGCCCTTTTCCATCAGCATCTTCACCTGGTCATGAGAGCGACGGATGATACTCGAAGACCTCTCGAAAAGCTGCTCTTTCGTCATTCTCAGGCGCGCGACACCTTGCTCAATAGCCTTCATCCCTACTGCGACCGCCTCGCGTGGGTACACTTCCCATTCGTCCATGGTGGGCAGCAGATACCCCTCATGGATTCCTTTGTCTTCCGCACACTTAGCTAATTCTTGGGCGGCAGCGATGCACATTTCGTCGGTGATGGTGGTCGCCATGACATCCAGCGTACCTCGGAAGATTCCGGGAAATCCCAGGGAATTATTGACCTGGTTGGGGAAATCCGACCTGCCGGTCGCGATAATCTTAGCGCCGGCGGCTTTCGCTTCCCAGGGCCAGATTTCCGGAATCGGATTGGCGCAGGCGAATACGATGGCATTCTTCCCCATCTTGGAAATCCATTCCTTCTTGACCACGTCAGGACCTGACCGGGACAGTGCGATCAACACATCAGCGCCATCCATCGCTTCCAACATGTCGCCGGTAATATTCCTTCCATTGGTGATTTCGCACAGATGCCATTTGGTCGGTTCGGTTGCTTTCAATTCGACTCGCCCCTTGTGCAGAGGACCTTTGGAATCGAACATGATCATTTTTTCCGGATCGGCGCCAGCCAGCATGAGCATTCGGGCGATATTCACATTGGATGCGCCGGCGCCGAACAGCACCATCTGGACCTTGTCTATCTTCTTGTTGACAACCTTAAGCGCGTTGATCATGCCCGCCACTGTGACTGCGGCGGTGCCCTGCTGGTCGTCATGCCAGACCGGAATTCGGGCTTCCTGACGCAAAGTATTCAGAATATCAAAACACTTCGGTTTCTCGATATCCTCCAGATTCACGCCACCGAAGGTGGGCTGCAGAAGTTTCACCGTGTCAATGATCTCTTGCTTGTCCGTGGTGTCCAGACAGATCGGAAACGCATCCACCCCACCCAGGTACTTGAACAGAATAGCTTTGCCTTCCATCACTGGCATAGCGGCTTCCGGACCGATATTGCCCAATCCCAGCACTCTTGTTCCGTCGGACACTACCGCGACCATGTTCCACTTGTTGGTGTGTTCCAGGACTTTCTCGGGGTGTGCATTGATATCCTTGCAAGGTTCTGCGACCCCCGGAGTGTACCAGATTCCAAAGTCATCCACGTCACGAATCCGGCATTTCGGAACGACCTCGATCTTGCCTCGATAAAACGGATGTAACCTCATTGCGTCCAGACCAGGCTTGTATGCCTTTTCGAGCAACTGAGCGGTAGTGTACTTTTCCTGTGACATGGGGAAGCCTCTTGTATCGTTGTGATTATAAAAGGGGTGGATAGTGCGCAGAGTAGGGGCTTAACATGTTAAGCCCCCACCCTTTTGGGACGATACTGGTACTCTTCGTAGGGGCTTAACATGTTAAGCCCCTACAGTTCGGAAGAAATCCTTCTCCCTCACAAAGCTGCGGTCTTGTGAAGGATTGTTCAATTTCATAATTATTTCTGAGAAAGTCAAGGGAATTTTCAAATGTTTAGCGTCCTGGTCGTGTGGGAGGAATCAACATTGAGTCAGGAATGGTTAAGAAGTTCGGCAACCGCATCTCGCCAATCACAGAATCAGAGTTGTCCAATTCCGATTTTCTTGTTGAGAATGTGGAGAATATTTATTATATTAACAATTCCAGAATGCGACGTTGCTGATCAACAAATGCGAGGTGTCCCATGAGGCGATTGATCTGGATTGCGGGGCTTATCAGCCTGCTTGCTGCGGGAACAGTAATCGGACAGATTCAAACTCCGGTGCACCTGGTCAAGGTTCAGGTGACTTCACGGCAGCAGCTTAGCCAACTGTTGCAACTTGGCTTGGATATGCCGGAGACGCCGCCATCCTCGGATGGATGGTACCAAGTAATCGTCACCGACGAAGAACGCACCATGCTTCAGGGGATGGGATATCGTGTGGTGGAAGTTATCCACAACATGCAGCAGTACTACGCCGATCGATTGGGGGGCAGACCGATGGGCAACTATCGGACCTATGCGGAAATTGTAGCTGCGATGGATTCCATTCATACACTGTACCCAAGTATTACCACTGCCAGGTTTTCCATCGGGCAATCCTGGGAAGGGCGCGACCTGTGGACGATGAAGATCTCCGACAATCCAAACGTGGACGAAGAGGAGCCGGAATTATATTTCTATGGCGACGTCCACGCCCGGGAAGTCATCACCTACACCATGCTGATCTACACCATGCAGCATTTGACGACCGGGTACGGTGTTGATTCCATGATCACGCGATTGGTGGACACGCGGGAGCTCTGGATAACGCCGACGGTCAATCCGGATGGATTGGTGTACAATCAGACGACTAATCCCAACGGCGGCGGAATGTGGCGCAAGAATCGGCGCAATAACGGCAGTTCTTATGGGGTGGACGAGAACCGCAATTTTGACTGGAGATGGGGCTATGACAACCAAGGGTCGAGTGGCACACCGAGCTCGGAGACCTATCGCGGACCCTATGCATTCTCGGAACCGGAAACCCAGGCGATCCGCGATTTCTCCAACGCGCACCAGTTTGCCATCGCCATGGATTTCCACTCGTATTCGAACCTCCATATGTATCCGTGGTCGGGTGACTACGACGGGCACACGCCGGATCACCCCGATTTCGTTGCCATCGCGACCGGCATGGCAGCTTATACCGGATACCTGACCGGCTGCCCCTGGGAAATCTTGTACAACGTCAACGGCGGGTCCATCGATTGGTTCTACGGCGAGCAGACGACCAAGAACAAGATATACGGACTGACGACGGAGATCGGCAGCGACGCCGATGGATTCTGGCCCCCCCTCAATCGGATCCAACCCTTGTGTAACGAAAACTACCTCACGTGCTTGTACCTGTTGAATGTGGCTCCCTTGTACGCGCCGGATTCAACCGACTTGAGGTTGGTGACGTACGCCATCCATGATCCCGGCGGGAACAACAACGGGATGGCGGACCCGGGCGAGACTGTCACCATGGACGTGACGCTGCGGAATTTCGGAATGTACACGGCACCGGGAGTCGCTGCCGTGCTCTTCGATTCCGATCCATTCACTACTATCTTGACGAATTCGGCTCAATATGGGAATCTCGGACCCAATGCGACCGGCTCAAGTCTCACGCCGTATCAGTTCGAGGTCAGTGCGGCATGCTCGCTGCTCCATGAGATCCAGTTCCAATTGAATGCCACCACCACTCAGGGTTATTCCGACACCTTGGCTTTCGTGGTTCCGGTCGGACAAAGGGAGACATATTATGCCGTGGATTTCGAAGCCGGGGAATCAGGCTGGACACACAGCAGCGCATCAGGTTGGATAGATCAATGGCACCTGTCAACTCAACGCTCCCATTCGCTGACACATAGCTGGAAGTGCGGCTCGACCACCACCAGCGATTATGATGATAACCTGGACGCCCGATTGGAATCGCCGTCACTGCCTCTGCACTCCCGGACACAGTTGGTTTTCTGGCACTGGATGGAATCCGAGATTTCCGGAGCGTATCCGGATTCGGCATATGACGGGGGTATTGTGGAGATTTCGATCGATGGCGGCGCGTGGACTCTGGCAGTGCCCGAAGCGGGCTATCCCAAGACCATCAGATACACGGCGGGAGGAGGCGCGCCCTACAGCGGTCCGTTCGGAGGAAGTCCGTGCTTCGCAGGGAATCTGGATTGGCGCGATGACATCATCGATCTTGCGGGCGTCGTGGGCGACTCCCTTCGAATCCGCTTCCGATTTGGCTCCGACAATTCGGTGGGCGGAGAAGGTTGGTACCTGGATGATGTGGCATTGAAGGGATTGTTGCCGGGGGGCGTTCTGCCGATCACTGACTTGCAGATCATCCGTTCCGGCAGCCGAATTATGCTGAATTGGACCGGTGGAGGCATCCATGACGGGTATCGAGTCTATCGATCCGACACCGGCGCCTCATTTTCACAAGTCTGGCAGGGGACGGCGACCACTTACACCGACAGCACAATCGCGGGTCACGACAAGTACTTCTACTATGTGACCAGCTACGACGAATAGCAGTACTGCACCAAAAGTGTAGGGGCTTAACATGTTAAGCCCCTACGAATTCGTCACGGAACCTTCTCGCAGCAGGCAACAAAGAAAGCCCGGGTATTTGCCCGGGCTTTTCTGCTCATCCGCACTGCAACGTGATTGATCGCCCCCCTTCTTTCTTCCCCCTGGATACCGAGGAGAAGGATAGGGAACCCCCCTTTTGTTCCCTCCCACAATAGTAGGGGGGAAAGCTATCTGAGATACATCACTTTGGCAATCTGGACTTCCCCTCTCCAGGTCAGCTCCAGGAAATAGATTCCTGTGGCGAGGTCCTCCGGTCTCCAGCCGATTTGATGCACTCCGGCGGACACCATCTGCTTGAACACCACCGCCACACGCTGACCCAGGACATTGCAAGCTGTCAGCGTCACCAGCCCGGTCTCAGGAATCTTGTACGTCAGGACCACGGTCGAATTGAACGGATTCGGGAAACAGGCGCCAATCTGGAATTCCGATGCCAGAGGATCGACCGGCTCCGGCGAAACCCAGGACGACGTGTAGTCGAAATCATATCCCGAAAAGAGTGTGTCATTTTCCGAGACCTCAATGATATAACCCGGAGGATCGACATTGTATCCTGACACATCTGGGGGAATCAAATGCCAGGTCCCTTCGCACACTCTCATTTCATAATGAGAATCGGAACCCACATATACGGCGTTGTAGTATTCGGACGGATGATCTCCTTCCCAGCCATACATCATAAGATTCTCGTACTCGGTAAGTCCGGTCAATACGCCCTCGACACGAGCTTGGGCATAATTCAATTCAAAATCATAACCCGGTATTACAGTAGTGCCCACCTGCACGCTATCGTACTCCGCGGGCGTCCAGAGATGGGTAACTTCAATCAAGGGGGGCGGATAGGGTTGCCCCAGTCGCAGAGTGTACAGACCTTGGGGGGCTCTGATTTCATAAGAACCGTCCGAAGACACGCTTACGGAATAAATATTGCCCCCGCCCTCCTGCTCTGCCAGGGCAGTGAACTCAGTATAATCGGGAACGGGGTCACCGGTTTGCACGGTAAGTCTTCCTGACACTCCGCCCGGGATGGGCATCAAATGGAAATCAATTCCGGTGGCGCCAGGGAATATGCCGGTATGCTGCTCAAGAGGATAGTAACCGGCAGGGATTTCATCTTGACTGAGCTCGATTTCATAGGCAGAAGACAGACTTGAGATATGAAGGGTGTATTGCCCATTCATGTCGCTGCAGGCGTAGGTATTTCCCAGAGAACATGAGCCTTCCACCCGAATTCGAGTAGCGGGTGATCCGTCCATATACACGGCGCCGGTGATAGTGCTATTGGCTCGGCAGAACACTAGGTCAGTTCGGACTGAATCGCCCGGATTCAGCGTAATATTTTCGTGCGCCGATATATAGTCATACCGCAATTGCTCACTTTCTCCACCGACCTCCCATGGTCCGTCGGTGGTTCCGACATGATACCATCCCCCTTGAAACGAACCCATATCCGCCGGACCGTCGGACGAGGCATCGACGGTATAGCCGTCGGGAAGCAAGGTACCGGCATCATCCCGAATTTGACCATATACCCAGGCGCTAACCGGGTGCAGATGAACGTTGTGACCGCTCATCTGCCCCTCGACCTGGACAAATTCAAACTCTGACCCTGCCCAGTTGGGTGCCACATCAGCGATGTCAGACACCCAGAAAAATCCGAATCTTCCAGCAAGGTCGTCCGGGATATTGATCGTGAATTCTCCTGAGGCATCGGTAAGGCATGTGTACACGTTTTGAGGCGGAGCAAAACCCTGTGTCATGCCAAGAAATGCTACCAAATTCGCGGTGTTTGCGGGTTCAAGCACCCTTCCCGAAATAGAGGTGGAAGATGAGATGGGAATGATGCCGAGTGTTGCTAGACCTGGAGTTCCGCCGTCTTCGACTCGAGCCAGATATTGTGCGGGAGCCTGGTGGATCTCTTCGGGAGTAAGAATCCGTTCATAATGGTATTGGGCAGGACTCTCGTCCCAACCGTCATTGTCCCAGAATTCTTCCCGAAGCATCAGCCGGTCGGAAGGGTCGATCGTCCCGGAACCATTAAGGTCCAGGTATATCCAACAATCCGCGTCCTGGAACCCGTTCTCGAAATCGAATGTCAGGTCGGCGTCGTCCCCCAACGTGATTGTACTCGGTTGGAACGAGACATTCTGCACGCCGAAGGCGTTAAGAGCGAGAACGCCAAGTATAAGGACTACGTCGCGCACTCGACTCAGCACCCCCTTTGTTCCCCCCTTCAACAGAAGGGAAGATATCTTGCGCACCCACCCTTCGCTTCCCCCCTTCAATAGAAGGCGGGACAACCTTGAGTTCTTCACTGGATCCTCGCTCAAATCGACCTTGGTTAGCAATCCCCCACTCACACCACCTGCGTCCAGACTCTTTGGGACAAACAGAAGAGTCGGACTCTATAACACCAGTCTGAGCCGCAGGCTCTTGTCCTGGGAAAAATCGACCCGGATGGGATCAATCCTTTGTCCGTGTGGGTCTTCAATCAGAATAATATGGGGTTGCGGGTATTTCCCGGGCTGAGATTGCACGATAACGCCTTGATATCCATTGTATTCGCCGCCGCCGTGCTGATCGATCACGACGGTCGAAGCCGGAGGATACAGATTCAAGACCCTCGCCCAGGTCCGGACTACGTGCCGGTTCAATATGCTGCCGGCACGATCCATGGTCATCGACAATGCCGCACTGGGAGCGGCTCGTTCCACATTTGGACTGAAGAGGAAGTTGTCATACGTATTGGCGACCGCTAACATCTCGGCAAGAGGATATATTCGCTCCTGAGGATCGATGTTGTCAGAAAGCTCAGGCGCCTTGTTGAATCCCCGCAAGCCGAGCGGATATCCGGTGCCATCTTGATTCTCGTGATGATACAAAATTGCGGTACGCGCCTTGAAGAAGCGATCAGAACTCCGTTCCATGATTCTCACGCTGATAGCTGGGTGTTCCCGCAACATTTCCTTTTCTTCAGCGGTCAGAAGGTCGGTTGGCTTTTCAATCAGGTGAGGGTAGATCAATTTGCCCACGTCGTGAAGCAACGCCGCAATCCCCAGTTCCATCAAGATTTTCCGCGAGAGCTTGTACTGCCCACCCAATACCAACAAGTACACTGCCACATCGATACTGTGCTCAATCAGGTACGCATTGGAGCTGCGCACGAAGAGGATACCGACCGTGTCGATATGCTTGTCGAATATGTCATCCAGGATCGATTGCACGCCGACTGCCAACTTCTCAGAATCAAGGAGCGCCTCGAATTCGGTGCCTTTTTCCAGAGATTCTCGGACACGATCAGGAGTGTGTTTGACGGCGGTGAGGATCGCTTCGTGAGTCTCGTGCAGTGCCTTTTGGGTGAGTGTCCGCAGTCTGTCGGAAATGATCTCGTGCGGCTCTGCTTCCTCGGTGCCTTTCTCGTGGATATAGACGGATGAGAACCCTAACTGACTCAGGCGGACGATGTAAGTCTCATCCAGGACCAACCAGCTTGACAGCAGCAAGTCTCCGTTCCTATTGAACAGCGACTTGCCCAGTATGTCCCCCGGCTTCAGTTGGTCAACTCTGCAGCTTCGCATGAGGACGACTCTCTTGTGTTCCGACTCAAGTCCCCCTTAATCGCGTCACTTATTCTGCCAGGACGGCTGCCTCTTTTCCAGGAACGCGCGAAGCCCTTCGTGAGCATCGGCTGTCTGCATCAATTCCCTGAGATACACATCCTCAGCGATTCGGACTGCCGCAGGTACGCCCAGGTATAAGCCTTGATCCACCACCCGTTTGGTCAAGGCAATGACGGCGGCGCTTTTGCTGGTGACTCTTGCCAGAAACGACTCCACTTCCTGGTCGAACTTGTCATCGGGGAACAGTCGATTGACCAAGCCGATCTTGTAGGACTCCTCACCGGAAATCACATCGCCGGTTACCAGCAACTCCAGGGCGCGATGCCGCCCGACCAGTTGAGGAAATATCGCTGTCGCCACCGGCGCGTACACGCCCACTGCAATCTCAGGTTGTCCGAATTTCGAACGATCCGACGCCAGAATAATGTCGCAATACGTCGCCAACTCGCAACCGCCGCCTAAGGCTGCGCCTTTGACCGCCGACACCGTCACGCATTTGACCTCGTTTAGAAGCCGGAACATCTTGCCGAAAACGTCCATCATCTGCCCCACGGTGTCGTCGGTATGCTCGCCTACGTCCACCCCTGCAGAAAACGCCTTCTCTTCGGACCGGAACACCAGTACTTTCAAGTCGCGGCGAGGGATCACGTCCTGCAACGCCTGGTTGATCTCATTCATCATCTCGATGTTCAGGATGTTTAACGGAGGCCGCTTCAAAAACAGGTCAATTCGGCCCGGCGATTCCTTCAGCTCGACGTGCTTGTAAATATTCATAAAATCCTCTGGGAACATAAATTAGGAATCACCTATGAAAACTCAACACAAGCAATCCAAAATGCGCCCTGGTTTTTCCTAATTCGTAATTCCTAATTCGTAATTATATTTGGATCAGGATTCCCGTTTGATGACCATCGCCATGGAAACGCCGCCTCCACCGCAGATCGCCGCGATGCCCATTTCTTTGTCATGCTGCTTCAATGCGTGGTACAAGGTGACCAGAATCCGGGCGCCGCTGATACCGGTGGGATGACCCAATGCAATGGCGCCGCCGTGGACGTTGACTTTGCTCCGGTCCCACTTGAGCACGAGTTCGTTGGCAAGCACCTGCACCGCGAACGCTTCATTGACCTCGATCAAATCCATGTCGCTCAACGTCATTTTGGCTTTCTTCAACGCCGCAGGAATTGCCAGTCCCGGTCCTTCGCCCATCGTCTCCGGCGCTACCGCCACTTGAGAATAAGAGACAATGGAAAACAGCGGTTTCTTACCTAATGACTTCGCCTTCTCGCGGTGAGTCACCACCAGAGCCGTGGCGCCGTCTGACATGCCACAGGCGTTGGCAGCAGTCACGGTTCCTTCCTTGCGAAAAACGGCAGGAAGTTTCGCCAGCTTTTCACGATCCACGGGATAGCGGATGGTCTCGTCCCGTTTGAATGCAGTCGGCGGCGCGCCTTTCTTTTCAGCAGGCACTTCGATGGACACAACCTCGGCATCGAACCAGCCTTTCTCCCATGCCTGATGGGCTTTTTCGTGGGATTGTGCCGCGAATTCGTCCTGATCCACCCGAGAGATTTTGTACTTGTCCACCAGATTTTCGGCGGTGCCGCCCATCCCTTGACCGATCAAAGGATCGATGGAATCCGACCAGCCGTCTTCCAGCTTCCGGTCGCCCATCTTGAAGCCAGCCCATCGGGCGCCTTTCAGCAGGAATGGGATCGTGCTCATGGAGTCGAATCCGCCCACCAACACGATCTCATGATCCCCAAGTCGGATTTGCTGGCTTGCCATGGCGACGGCGCGCATTCCGGACGGACATGCCATGTTCAGTGTGATAACCGGCGCATCTTTGGACACACCGCCCCGGACGGATGCAGTTCGAGCTGGATTGGGACCGTTGCCGGCTTGACGGCACGAGCCCAGGATGACGTCCTCAATCTGATCGCCGGTCAGACCCGCTCTTTCCACAGCGGCTTTGACGGCTACAGCCCCGATGTCGTAGGCTGCCATGTCTTTTAGAGTTCCGCCGAACGCACCCATCGGCGTGCGGCAGGCGGAAATTGCCACGATGTCAGTAAGATTCAAGGAATACCTCGCTTGTCAGATTCGTTATTGCTTGATATTGGCAGACCTCTTAAATTGGATTCGAGATGTCCGCACACTACACATCCAATCCCAGCTCAGGTCGCTGACGATCCATGATGTGATAATGCCCCCTTCTCCGTGCTTGTAGTTGCCCTTTGTCCAGATCATCCAGACAATCCTACCCGCAGGGTCATGCCCAATAGGAAGTCCGGTCTTATCAGAAATACACCCTCGCCGAGAAGATACCTCGGGTCGTCCAGACGTATGTTCGATCCCGAGGATTTTCATCCAAGTCGTATTGTCTGAGAACCAAACGACCTTCGACTCCAAGGCTGAAATAATCGCTTAAGAAATACTCTCCCCCCATTACAGGACCCACTTCCAGGTCTACCACCGGAGGCTCGCCAGTACGAATCATGTTAGCGTAAAAACCTAAATAAGGAATACGATCCGCAAGATTGAGGGATTTCCGAAGTGTACAACCAAGATCGAATCTATTCCAGTGATAGTCGCCCGTTTGATACCGGGTGAACCCTAAAGTTGGCTCCACGATGAAGTGCCCGCCGACGCGGAAGGGTAACAGAACCTGCATGGCAGTTGTAGGCGCCAGGACGTAGAAATAGTCTGGTTCCCAATTGGGCTCATAATACATCACCATGAGCAACTCGTCGTACACGGTGTAACCTATACCAACACCCGCCAGAATGGAGGAAATCGGGATCAGTAGACAGAGCACCGTTAAGAATGCTGACTTTTTCATCTTACTCTCCTAAAGCAATTAGTTACTGGATCAAAAGAAGTTGAACCAGAGTTTCTCATCCTGCTCCGTTCCACCAGAGTGAAGATGACCACTTTCACCCGCTCCCGAGTGCACATCAGGCAGGAATCATGATATGTACTATCGATGCACTCTTTTCCAGGAGACTAGACGATTAATGCCTTGAGTTTTTCCGGCACGACCCTGCGGGGATCAATAAAATTACTCTATTAATGGCTCACTCCTTTCCCGTTAAGTTTGAGTCCTCTATTCAAAGCACAGTGCTTGTGTTCAAAATGGTCGACCCTTCTGGCACAAAGCCCAAAACCACTGACCTGCAATCTAGCCCCCGTCACTACTTGCAGAATCTCCACCTTGCCTTCCCCTTGAATCCCATTCACACAATAATCCTTGAACTTGTCGACCTCAAGAGGATTCACGAGATACTGCTCGAGTTACTGTCGCCTCATCTTCTATTGGACGTGCTTTCTCCTGTACACAAACAAATCCGGTCCGGGGCGCACGATCCCGTGGAATTGCGCCACCGGAAGGTAAAACGCATCCTGCATCTCGAATTCAGGGTAGGGTATGATCCCTGGTTCGAAACATGAAACCCTGGCGACTTCATCGAAATCCGCCTGCAGCGCCTCCGGAAGTCCTAACGGATAATCGCTGTAGAACGGCAAAAAGTACCGATCCATCACCACCCAATCGATATCCCACGCCTTCAAGGAATCCCGCCATAAGTCGACAGTGGGGGCGACCGTATTCAAATCGGGAAACATGTCTTCCGGCTGGACAACCTTCAACGGATACCTATCCCACGCCGGGATTTCGGCAATTGCCGCCTGATATTTCGCGTATAGTGTGGCTTCGCGGTCATCGGTGATTTTCAGATATTTGAAGAAATGCGGCACAATGGGCGGCATCCCGAAATAGCCCGAAAGAAACACTGTCGTCCCCGGTTTCAGGTTCCTGATCAACCATTCCGCTGCAGTGACCCGGGTATCAGTCTTGCTCAGTAAGCGGTCAATCGTAATGGAACGCGTCAGACTTGGCATTGCCAGCACAAGCCCTAAGATCACGACAGCGAGCCCCTTCGATGACTGCTTCCAGGGCAGCTTTTCGGCGATGCCAGCCACAAATCCCGCCGCCAGAATCGCAAGGAACGGAAACACGGCGTCCATGTAACGGAAAAACACCGCCCTGCCGCGACCCAGAACCACCAGGAAAACAATGGGCGTGATGATAACAATCCAACGCTTCCGACCGCCTTTGATCGCCCACCACACTAACCCGGCGATTGCGGCGAAATACACCAATATCCCCACGGCGGTGGGAAAGGTCACTGTCGGATGATACCACCAACCTCGACCGAGGTCGATCCCTTCGTGAGGCGCGATCAGATGAGCTGATTCGTAGGCGAAATGCGCCCGAAACAAGTCCCATTCGACGAAGATGAAGGGATTCAACGCCAGAAACGTCACCAGCATTACCACACCAGACCATGCCAAATGCTTGAGCTCAATTCTGAATGGTTTCCAGCGGAGATGAGCCATAATGATGGGCACCGCCATCAAAGCACCCGGATACTTCATGGACGCTGCCAATCCTCCGAACAGCCCTGCCAGTATAGAATTTCGTATTCCTCCATTGTCGGATCGCTTGAGAACAAATACCATTGACAAGATGCAGAAAAACGCCATCGGGAAATCGGACACTCCAAAATGGGCATGGCGCACCGGAATCGGCGCCACCGCGAAGAAACCAGCCGCGAGCAATCCCAAGCTTTGACCGCCCAGACGCTTTCCGATCAAATAGATCAAGGGAATCGCGAGGATCCCCATAGTGGCAACCGTCCATCGGCTGGTCAAAAAGAACGGATCGGGAAAAACGGCATAGAGCGTCTGCAGATCCCAATTCGGATTGACCGGATGAGGTGGCAAGAACAAAGGCACCGTGATATGGAAAAGAGCAGCCAGAAGATATATGAAGCCGGTCGGATAGGTGAAGAATTTGGGATTCAAATCGCCGGAAGCCGCGTTGACCGCGACTTCCAGGATGACATTTTCGTCGGGGCGAGCCAGGACCGCCGGCAGCCCGAATCCGATGCCCCAGATTCGCAGGATTGCGCCCACCATGACGATGAAAGCGAGGATGGTGATGGTTCGGACATTCACCTTTGTGTCTTTTTCTGTGACCCCCTTCTTTTCCCCCCTACTCTGTAGGGGGGAAGGCTTATCTCCCCCACTACGCAGTAGGGGGGGATTAAGGGGGGGTCAGATATACTGCCCGCCATCAACCTGGATTACCTCGCCCGTAATATGCCGGGCGTTGTCAGAACAGAGGAACGTGACAAGGTTCGCCACGTCTTGAGGCTCGCCCAGCCGCTTCAATACCGTCTCATTCAACGACGCCTGTTTGGCTTCTTCCGGCATTTGCGCCATCATGTCGGTCAAGATAAGCCCCGGCGCCACGGCGTTGACCGTGACCTGATTCTTCCCCAGCTCCTTGGCGACGGTCTTGGTCAACCCGATGATACCGGCTTTGGCGGCGGAATAATTAGCCTGTCCGAATTTGCCCCGTAAGCCGTTGATCGAGGTCAGATTTACAATCCTGCCGTAGTTCTGCTCCCGAAAAACTGGCGCCACGGCGCGGATATAATTAAAGTACCCTTTCAGGTTGATCGCCATGACGGTGTCCCATTGCTCTTCCGTCATTTTCCAGATGACGCCGTCCCAGTTGATGCCGGCATTGCACACCAGGATGTCCAGGCGACCGAATTCTTTGACTACAGCTTCCACCATGCGCTGAGCGTCGTTGAAATTGGACACGTCCGCCTGCACTAAGAGCCCTTTCCGCCCCATGGCGTTGATCTGGTCGATAATCGCCTGGGCTTCATCCTTGTGCTTGCGGAAATTCAAAGCGACGTTGGCGCCATTCTGCGCCAAATCCAAAGCGATGGCGGCGCCGATTCCCAAGGAACCGCCGGTTACGATGGCATTCTTGTTTTCTAATAACATACTTTCCCTCAGTTGCTTGATTTCAGAACGCCCACAAGGGGCCATGATTACGCCTTGGTAGGGGCTTAACATGTTAAGCCCCTACGGTATTTGGGATGTGCCGTCACACGCCCTCGTGTGACGGAAAGAGACCCGCTCGACTGACAGACGAGGGCGGCATCTTGAGCCCCTCAGCGGTCTGCCAGACCCGGGTAACGCCCATCAAGACACCCCCACAAGGGGCTAAGCTACGTTACTTCTGCGGTTTTCCCAGCACCTGCTCGAAAAAGGCATCGTCCAGCGCGTAACCCTCGGCAGTCAATTGCCGGTATTTGACGAAGTCGATGACATCGGTGCCGGTAATCTTCTTGGTATTGAAAGCCGTGAAGCCCAGGAATGCCTCGCCTTGCATGTTCGCCGCCAGCCAATGCCGATTCGCCAGCTTCGTCTGATCCCAGAAGAATTTCTTCTTTTGCCGGATGCCGTCGATGGACTTCATCAAGCAGTTCGGAAATAGGTTGGTGAAGGTCCACAGGATCTTGTCCACTTCGTTGTCCAGCAGCGCAAAATCGACTTCAAGGGTTTTGGCTTTTTCCCGGGCGGCTTTTCCGGCGTCACCGGTCAGGAATTCACCGTACACAATGTCACCGTCGTTCACAAATCTGTCGGAAATGACTTGTAGATTAGGTATGTATTTTCCGTTTTCCTTGTACACCTTCACCACCTTGGAAATCAACCCGACTCGTTTCATCTTGTACGCCGACCACAGTTCGCACGACACGCAATTCCACAATGCATCCTCGATGGTCAGATACCAGGGCAGGAAATCGGTGGAACCGCCGTCGGGAGCCGAGCCATGTCGAGGACCGGCTTGCCCGAACACGGCATGATCGCCGGAAATGGTCAAATCGCATGCCATGCCGATTTCCTGACCTCCTGCCACCCGCATGCCGTTGACCCGGCAGACGACCGGCTTCTTGCACATCAAAATCGCATCGACCATGGCGTTGAACAAGTCCATGTACAAGCCGTATTCTGTGGGCTTTCCGGAATAGTATTCCGCATATTCTTTGGTGTTACCGCCGGTGCAAAACGCTCGGTCGCCGGCTGCGGTAAAGACCACCGCCACTACGGTCCGATCCATCGAAGCCCGATGGAACGCCGCAATCACGCCCTTGACCATTTCGGTGGTGTAGGAATTGTACTGCTGTGGATTATTCAAGGAAATCCAGGCTGAAAACAGACCGGCAACCTGCTTGCCGTCCGGGGTTTTGATCGGCTTCAATTCATAATTGACCGTGGGCGGTTCGCCGTTCAGATACGTATCATCGTACAGGTCGTGATTCTTGATGCCTCCTTCCCGAGGCAGCCAATCCAGGCTCATACAACCTCCTTTTGTGGGCGGATATACCTATTTCTTGTTCTTTCGATTTTTTCTCTCCGGCTTCTTGACCGGAAATTCGAACACCCCATCCTGGATGCATCTGCCGATGGTCGATGCCAGCTCTACTAACCGCAATTCCGAAATCCCCAGCCGGTCATATGCCAGATAGTACGCTTCGGTGACATTGGTGAAGCTGTCGGAACGGGTTCGTTTCTGGCGGGAATCTTTGACGAACGAAGTCACGGCGCGGATGAGATCCTCCGTGACCTCCACACCGTCTCTTTCCAATCCCAGCCGATAGGCGTCTTTCATCAACACTGCCCGCACTGCGGCTTCGCCGCTGTGCTTTCCGAATACATATTTCATCTTGGCGCCGACTTCTTCGGGAGGAATCGCTTGGTAGATCAGCGGATGGATTTCCAGCCCCGCGGTGTGGATTCCGGATTCGTGAGTAAAGACTCCGGCTCCGACAATGGGTTCGTTGGCTCCCACCGGAATTCCGGAGAATTCTTCGACCCTTCGGCTAAGGTCAATCATCTTCTCATATTTGAAATGAGGCAATTCAATGCCGTAGAGTAATTTCAGAGTCATTACTACCTGGTGCAAGGGCGCATTGCCGGCTCGTTCGCCCATCCCATTAACGGTGCAGGTGGGTACGTTGGCGCCATAGCTCATGGCTCGAATGGTGTTGATATTCGCCAGACCGAAATCATTATGGAAATGCACTACGAAATCCTTGCCGGGAAACGCGTTGACAATTTTGGGGATATAATGATCGACGCCTTCCGGAGTGAAACAGCCTACGGTATCCGGAAAACTGTACCGGGTTCCGCCCGCGTCATAACATGCCTGCGCCAGTTGGATCTGATAGTTGACGTCCGACCGCGATCCGTCCTCGCCGCCGAATTCGATATGGTCGATCCCGTGTTCCACCGCAAATTTGATCGCTTCCACCGACATCCGGATATTGGCGTCCCGATAGAACGACACTGGCAGGTCCAGCCATTCGGAGGGATCGCGACCTTCCCGTTTCAGCAAGGTCTTGCCGATCTTGTATTTCAAGTGCAGATCCGAGCCGGAAGTGAAGATGAAGAACGTGACTTCGCGGGGATCGATGTTGATAGCGGTCAAGGTATCCATGGTGATCTGGATGTCGTGGATATACGACCGACACATCACCAGGATTTCCATATCTTTGCGGATTTCGCCATCTCGTTTCGCTTCCATGATCAATTGCAGAGCATGGCGGTCGGAAATCGCCGCCGAAGGAAACCCCATATCGATGATATCGACTCCGATATCGGATAACATCCTGGCGATGGAGAGTTTCTGACCGGGTGAGAAGGCGACTCCCGGCATCTGTTCCCCATCTCGAAGAGTCGTATCGTATATCTTGATGCGTTCCGGAGGCGGGAAATTAGTGTGTTTTGTGAAGTCGCGGGGTGATGTAATCAGTTCGTGCAGCGGCTCTCGAAATTCCATGGAAGGTAGCTCCGCATTAGTGTAGTCTCGGAAGTCTATGGTGGACAATCATCGAATTCAAAGCATCTGCTCCACTGGGAATCTGTAATTCCGCAGCCTCGATATTGCCCATTAGCCCGGCAGAGCAGGATGCAGCACAATACCTATTTCCCGGCGAACTTAGAAGCGCGTTTTTCGAGAAAGGCGCTGGTTCCTTCCCGGAAATCTTTGGTGGTGCAGGTTAGACCGAACAGCTGGGATTCTGCTTTTTGCCCTTCGTGCAAGGTTGTTTCCAGACCGTGGTTGACTGCCTCAATCGCCAATCCCACGGCAATAGGTGCTTTTGACAGGATTGGCTCAAGCTTTTGGCGAACCCAGGTCAAAAAGGCATCCCGGTCGAAGATTTTCTTGCCTTTGGAGTCGAGCACTTCCTTGCCTTGGTCGTCTTTTTTCCAGGCGGCCGAGACGTCATTGACCAAGCCGATCTCAAAGGCTCGTCTTGCGGAAATCATTTCGCCGGACAAGATGAGCTCTAGCGCCCGCCCCTTACCAATTAATCGCGGCAGGCGTTGGGTGCCGCCGTAGCCGGGGATAATCCCGAGATTGACTTCCGGCTGCCCGAATCGGGCGCTTTCGTGAGCATACCTTAGATGGCACGCCATCGCGAGTTCGCAGCCGCCGCCCAAGGCGAAGCCATTGACTGCCGCCACCACAGGTTTCCTCAGGCTCTCGATCAAGTTGAATACTGCTTGACCGTGCTCGGAGAATTCGGCGCCTCCAATGGGCGTCTGTTCGGCAAGTTCCTTGATATCGGCGCCTGCCACAAATGACTTGTCGCCCGCGCCGGTCAGGATGATGCCGCGTACCGAATCATTGCCTTTCAAATCTCGGAAACACCGCCGGAGTGACAGGATCGTCTCGGCGTTCAAGGCGTTCAGGACTTCGGGACGATTGATGGTGACGGTGGCAATCGAATCGCTGATTTCCATGAGCAGGTTGGGGTATTCCATGATTTGCCTTCTTGAGTCTTGGGACAAATACTTCGCAGACCGTGGACACTCTGCGGCACGCTATGAGCTGTCGAGTGTGGAGACTCGACAGCACTGGAAACTCGGCAAAACGGGAAATCTGTCAGGCGAGGACGCCTGACAGCACCTCAATATTGTTTTCAATACTCCGCAAAGTGGAGACACTCGGCTGCACTCAAATCCGCAGGCAGACGCCCTCGTCTGCCTGCACGATGCCTATGTTGCCGCCTCTTCCCAGAGGGCAGCCTTGCAGGGGCTTAACATGTTAAGCCCCTACCACAAGACTCACAATAATCCTCTTAATTCGCGGTCATTCGGAACCGGATCGCCTTTGGAGTAGTCGTAGAAGCCTCTGCCCGACTTCTTGCCCATCAAGCCTTTTACGACCATGGTCTGCAGCAGCTTGGGCGATTGATATTGCGGCAAGTCGAATTCCTTGCTCATAATGCCAGCGATGTAATGCGTAGTATCCAAGCCCACGAAATCCAAGAGCGTCAAAGGTCCCATGGGATATCCGCATCCCAACATCATGGCATTGTCGATGTCAGTCACGGTGGCGATTCCGGCTTCATAGGCGCGGATGCCGTCCAGCAAATACGGCACTAACAGCCGGTTGACCACGAATCCCGTGGTGTCGATGCACGCCACACCGACCTTGTCGATGGATTTGACCCATGCCAGGGCAGCTTTGAACGTCTCATCGCCGGTCTGGTCAGTCTTGACGACTTCCACCAACTTCATGACCGGCACCGGATTGAAGAAGTGCATGCCCACGAACTGGTCTGGTCGTTTGGTCGCCGCCGCCTGATCGCGGACTTTCAACGATGAGGTATTGGTGGCGAAAATGGTGTGCTTCGGGCAAAGATCGTCCAGCTCTTTCCACTGACGGGTCTTGGCATCCAGATTTTCGGTGATGGCTTCGATCACCAGGTCACAGTCGCTCAGGTCTTTGAGACTGACTGTCCCGCGAAGATGAGTGGATACCTGTCGTTTCTCGAACTCGGACATTTTCCCGCGCCCGATGGATTTGTCGATGAAGCCGAACAGGCGTCCCATGCCCTTCTTCAGCAAATTGTCATCGACTTCGCGCACTACCGTGTCATATCCGGCAGCGGCGCTGACATGGGCGATTCCGCTGCCCATCAATCCGCAACCAAGCACACCAACTTTCTTAATCTGCATTGAATCCTCCAGAATATTGAACAGTGGTGTCAGGCGAGGACACCTGACGGCACCTGGTCAAGGCGTCGGGTGGGGACACCCGACACCACAAGTAGTAGGTTGGGTTAGGGCTCATGCCCGTAACCCAACATCAGAGTATTATTGCAACGCCTCCACCATCAGGGAAATCCCCTGACCGCCGCCGATGCACATGGTCGAAATGCCCAATTTTTCCTTCCGGCGGCGAAGTTCGAAAATGATCTTGGCGGTCAAGATCGTTCCGGTCGCACCCAGCGGATGACCCAGGGCAATCGCACCGCCATTGACATTCGTTTTGTCGCGGTCCAATCCCATGGCTTTTTCGCAGGCGCAATACTGTGGTGCGAACGCCTCATTGATTTCGACCAGGTCAATATCTTTCAGCTTTTTCCCTGTCTTTTTCAATAGCGCTTCGGTTGCAGGCTTGGGTCCCATCGCCATGATGGTGGGATCCAGGGCGGCAATGCCCCATTCGACCAACCGCGCGATGGGTTTCAACCCTTCACGCTGTGCCACTCTTGCCGTGGTCAACACCACCGCAGCGCCGCCGTCCACGATGCCGGAAGCGTTACCGGCGGTTACCAGACCGTCCCTGCCGAAAGCAGGACGCAATTTCGCGAGCGCTTCCAGGGTGGTGTCCAGTCGGCAATGGTCGTCATCCCAGACTTTCGCGATATTTCCTTTTCGGTCAATGACTTCCACCGCAACTTTCTCCTCGTCGAATTTCCCTGTTGCAATGGCATCCGCCGCCCGTTTCTGGGATAGATAGGCGAATTCATCGCATTCCTGGCGCGTGACCCCATACATTCGAGCCGCCTTTTCTGCGGTATTAGCCATGTACATCTTGATGAAGGGATGCTCCAGCGAAGCGAACAGCACATCCTCCAGCATCACCCCGGGACCGAATTTCATGGCAGTCCCCCGCATTCCGTGGATAGCGTACGGCGTCTGGCTCATGGATTCCATGCCGCCGCACAGCACTGCTTCATGTTCGCCCAGAAGCAGCATCTGTGCACCGTTGACGATGGCTTGGGCTCCGCTGCCGCAGATCCGGTTGACGGTCAATGCCGGGGTATCAACCGGTAGGTCATCGATGCGGAGCGCCACATCCCGGGCGCCATACAAAGCATCTTTTCCGGCATGGTTGGCGTTCCCCATGATGACATGCCCGATCAATTTGGGATCGATTCCCGCGCGTTTGATCGCCTCTTTTCCGGCAATCGCTCCCAATTGACAGGCGGAAAAATCCTTCAGCTTTCCGGCGCCGGGAGTGCCGGAATATTCTGCCATTGGTGTCCGGGCTGCCGACACGAATACAATGTCTTGAGTCATCAGATTCCTCCGGTTATGGTCTTGCCTGGTGCGTATCCCGTGCCACACGTGATAATGCTACAAGGCACCAAGCTCGAAATCCGCCTGCGGCGGACAAGTCCTAAATCAATTCAACATTCAAAATTCAACATTCAACATTTCTTGGACTGCTGGGACACGCGACAGTACATCAATAGGTGGTCAGACCTTGAGCTGCCGCTTTACAAAGGCGACCATTCCTCCGGCATCAACGATCTCCTTGATCTCATCCGGCAATGGGGCGGAATGATACGTTCTTCCCTTCGTGAGATTGCGAATGATGCCCTTCTCCAGGTCGATCTCGAGCTGGTCGCCGTTGTCGGTGCCATCAACTGCTTCCGGTGACTCCAGGATCGGCAAGCCGATATTGATGGAATTCCGGAAAAAGATCCTGGCATAATTCCTGGCAATCACGCACGATACACCGGCGCCTTTAATCGCCAGCGGCGCATTCTCCCGAGAGCTGCCGCAGCCGAAGTTTTCCCCTGCCATGAGTACGTCGCCCGGCTGGACTTTCTTCGCGAAGTTGATATCGAGGTCTTCCAGGCAGTGCGGCGCCAGTTCTTCCATCTTGAAACTGGTGCAATAGCGAGCCGGAATGATGACATCGGTATCGACATGGTCGCCGTATTTGTGCACAATGCCCTGGATCAATTGTCATGCTCTCCGCTTGATTGATCGATTCTCGGAAATTCGCGCTGGTTGGAGGCAGCGGTATCCTCGGTCAGCTTCTCTCGAAACGCCAGGAGCCAATGTCGGAACTGCTCAACTTCTGCCGAGTTCAAGTCTGCCACCGTTTCCCGATCCACCTCGGCGCCGGTATTCGCAACCAGGGATTCAAGATTCTTCCCCTTTTGAGTCAGGAACACTTTGACCACCCGGCGGTCCAGGTGATCGCGCTGGCGTTTGACCATTTTTTCCCGCTCCATGCGGTCCACTACACCGGTAATCGTGGGATGGTCGAAACTCAGGCGTTTGCCAAGTTCCGTGAACGACAGTCCATCCTGAGCCCACAAGCACATCAATACCGTCCACTGCGTAGGCGTGACTCCAGATTTGGAGAGCTTCAAGTAGAGCGACCGCTTCATCAAGCGTCCGACGACGTTGACCAGGAAGCCGAGGCTATTGTCTAAGGGATGACTGTGCTCCAAGATCGACTCGCTAATTTCCGTCTCCTTGCTTGACATCATTAGATCGGAGGAGATTGCTTCGCTAGGCTCGCAATGACTAGTGCCAGCAAGACTACGACAATTCCCGTGGGTCAGTGATTTTTCCGGTGATTACGGAAGCAGCCGCGACCTGAGGTCCGGACAAGTACACCTTAGATGTTGGATGACCGTTTCGCCCTACGAAATTGCGATTGGTAGTGTACAATCCGACTTCGTCTTTGGCAAGTATCCCCATATGACCGCCGATACACGGTCCGCAGGTTGGGGGCGAAATCGCCGCCCCGGCTGCCACGAAGCCTTCCAGCAATCCTTCGTGGATCATCATCTCCAGCACTTTGGGGCTGGAAGGAATCACGATCAGACGGACGTCGCGATGCACCTTTCGACCCTTCATGATATCCCATGCCGCGCGGAAATCCTCGATCCTGCCATTGGTGCAAGAGCCTAACACGACTTGATCGATTCGAATCCCCGCCACCTCGGTGACCGGCACTGCATTGGACGGCAAGTACGGCTTGGCGACCATCGGTTCAAGAGTCGAAACATCGAAAGTATATTCCTTGACATATTGGGCATCGGGATCCGGCAGGACGTCTCGGGATTCCCACGATGTCTCGTCATTCAAGTAGGCTCGAGTGCTATCATCCGGCGCAATGATTCCAGACTTGGCGCCGGCTTCCACTGCCATATTGGCGATGGTGAATCGACCCGCCATGGGCAAGGCATCGATCACGGGTCCGGAAAACTCAATCACCTGATACCGGGCGCCATCAACTCCGATCTTTGAGATCGCCAACAAGATCAGGTCTTTCCCGCCCACCATCGGAGGAAGGGTTCCAGTGTCATTCCCGCGAAAGCGGGAATCCAGGTTTGCCCCCCTTCTTGTTTCCCCCCGCGAAGCAGGGGGAAAATCGAACGTAACTTTGATGGTCTCCGGCACGCGGAACCAGCCCTTTCCCAGCGCCCATCCCGCCGCCATGTCAGTAGAGCCGACTCCTGTGGCGAGAGCTCCTAATGCCCCGTATGTACAGGTATGAGAATCAGCGCCGATCACCAGATCGCCAGGTTTGACCAACCCGGAATCCGGCACGATGATATGACAGATTCCGGAACGGCCCACTTCGAAATAGTTGGGAATCTTGTGTTCCCTGGCGAATTCCCGCATGGTCTTGGACAGCTCCGCCGCCTTAACGTCTTTGGCAGGTACGAAGTGGTCATTGACCAGGACGATTTTCGAGGGATCGAACACCCGTGTCGCCCCCATCTGTCGGAACACATCCACCGACAGCGGAACCGTAACATCAGTGCCCATCACCAGATCCAAATCGGCGAACAGCAGATCCCCCGGCTTCACCCGGTCACGACCGGAATGCGCTGCCAGAATCTTCTCGGCTATTGTCATTCAAATCACCGAACAAGGAATATTGAGTATTCAATCATGGGTGCTGTCAGGCGTCCCCGCCTGACAGTCCAAGCTCCCCCCTACTATTGTAGGGGGGAAAAGAAGGGGGGTTCCGCTCACATCTGATGCCAATGACTGTCACTCGAAGCTGAGTCTTGTGCCGTCAGGTGTCCTCACCTGACGGAGACATGTTATCCATTAAGAAAATTGACGATGGCGTCGCCGGTTTCCTTAGTGCCAAGACTGCCTCCCAGATCCCGGGGCACCTTGTAAGCTTTAACCGCGGCTTTGACCGCCTCGAAAATCCGGGTGTTCGCTTCCGGAAAGCCGATGTGATCCAGCATGACTCCGACGGTCAAAATTGCCGCCAGAGGATTGGCGACATTTTGCCCTTGATACTTGGGCGCAGACCCGTGCACCGGCTCGAACAGCGACGTCCGCCCGGGATGGATGTTCCCCGATTCCGCCAAACCCATTCCGCCACACAACTGGGCGCCCATGTCGGTGATAATATCTCCGAACATATTGCAACTCACGATGACCTGGAACTGCTCCGGGCGCTTCACCATTTGCATCAACAGGGCATCGATGTACCAGTGCTGCGGCTCAATATGCGGATATTCCTTCGCCACTTCATAGAACGTCCGCTGCCACAAGTCCCCTTCGAACCGCATAGCGTTCGACTTGTCGGACATGGTGACGCGGGTCAACTTATGCTCATCAGCATATTCAAAGGCGTGACGGATGATGCGTTCAACACCTTTCCGTGTATTGATTGAGGTTTGGATTGCCACTTCGTCCGGTGTCCCCTTTTTCAGGATTCCACCGGTACCGGCGTACAGCCCTTCAGTGTTTTCCCGGAACACTGTGAATTGGACATCCTCGACTCTCTTATTTTTCAAAGGACAGAGGCGCTCATCCATCAAGCGCACTGGTCGATAGTTGATATACAGATCCAGCTTGAACCGCATGCCAAGCAGGATATCGCGGGCATGAGTCATGTCCGGCACGCGGGGGTCTCCGACCGCTCCTACGAAGATTGCGTCGTAATTAGTGCGGAAATTTTCGATTTCCTCATCCGGCAGTGTGATGCCGGTCGCCAGAAACTTCTCGGCGCCGTAGTCGAACTCTTGCCAGGTGACGGTGACTTCCTTCAGGTCTTTCAGGCACTGAAGCACCTTGACAGCTTCCCGAGTCACGTCGATACCGATACCGTCGCCAGGGATGATCGCAATCTTCTTCGGGGTCATAGGAATCCTGAGGTTCGTTGTTCCTGGAGTATTACTCTGGCAAGTGGATTAGGGCTACTCGGATTGATTTCTGACATGGAATCGATCCATGCCGCGCACGGCACGAAAAAGCACTATGCAAACCGCCCTGCGTATTCAGACGAAAGGCTGGCTCGTGAAGGACATAGCTTATCTAATATAACTCAGCAAGAGATATAAAGCAAGCAAAAAATTTCACGTGCGAAATTGTCCGGCATATAATCTTAAATTTCAATATGGTACACCGAAAAAAGGTTGACCTGGGGCAAGTGGAAATCCTCGGATTCGACGGCGTCGGGGTAGTTCTGAGAAGTGGATTGTCGGGGCGGAGAGAATCCGCTTGCAATAACAAAAAACTTTTCATATATTTAAAAGATCGAATTTCCAGCGAATCAGGGAGCACCAGATATGGAACCGTGGCTGTCAGTGGTTATTCCAGTCAGAGATGAAGAAGAGAATATTTTCCCCTTGGCCGAGAAGCTTATTCAGGTATTGGAGCTTCTGGGCAAACCGTTCGAGGTGATTTGGGTGGATGACGGATCCACCGACAAGTCCTTCGAGCGTATCGTATCGTTGACCGAAAGAGACTCAGGAATCAAGTCGATCCGATTTCGACGACCGTTTGGGCAGACTGCGGCGTTGGCAGCCGGATTTGAAGCTGCCAAAGGCGAGATTATCGTCCCGATGGACGGCGATGGTCAGAACGATCCCGGGGACATTCCTCGACTGCTCACGAAATTGGACGAGGGTTATGACGTGGTCACCGGATGGCGGAAACACCGAAAGGACCCGTTAATCAGCAGAAGAATGCCATCCTGGATCGCGAATCGGTTGATTGTGCTGATCACCGGCATCAAGGTCCGAGATTCCGGCTGCACCATGAAAGCCATCCGGCGGGAAATCCTTGCCAATGTCAAGCTCTATGGCGAGATGCACCGCTTCCTGCCCGCTCTGGTACATTGGATGGGGGCGAATATCGGAGAAATCGAGATCAGCCACCACCCCCGGCGGTACGGAAAAACCAAGTACAATCTGAGCCGGACGTTCCGAGTGGTGCTGGATCTCATCAATGTCAAATTCCTGCTGCGCTACTTTACCCGACCCAGCCAACTATTCGGCTCGATGGGAATAATCAGTCTGATGGCGGGGGCAGCATGTGGAATGGTGGCTGTGTACTTGAAAATTTTCGAAGACCTCGACATCACGGGGAATCCCTGGTTGTATCTGGCGATCCTGGGGATAATCGTAGGCATCCAATTCATCATGATGGGGCTCTTGGGCGAAATCGGCGTCCGCACGTACTATGAGAGTCAGGACAAGCCCATATACGTCATACGTGAGACCAGGAATTTGTGACATAGAAAGCACCAAGCTCCAAACAGATTCGAAATTCAAAACTCAACATTCAAAATTCAACATTCCTTCCAAGGAAATGACCATCTTGATGATCGCCCCCACTCCGTTCTTCTCGGATCGGGGTTGCCACGTCCGGATCGAAGAAGAAGCCCGGATGCTTCAAGGGCTGGGACATCGTGTCGAGATTCTGACCTACGGACTGGGGCGCGACCGACCAGGGCTATCCATCCATCGGATCACTCGACTTCCAGGATACCGGAAGAAGGCTCCCGGCGCCAGTATCTACAAGTTCCCTCAAGATTTGTTGCTGCGGTGGTTGACGGATCGTATGGTCAAGGCTCGTCGTCCCGACCTGATTTGGGCGCACCTGCACGAAGGAGCCTACGTGGCGGAACCCGTAGCAAAAGCGTACCAGATTCCGTTGTGGATGGACCGCCAGGGCAGCCTCGTTGAGGAACTCGCGTCGCACGGCACCCTCAAGAAGGAGTCACAACTTTCCCGATGGATATACGGCAAAGAGCAGAGTCTGGAAGAAAAGGTCGATAGAGTGCTGGTCAATACGGATGCCGCGTTACGACAACTGAGTTGCAGAATTGGCGAAAGCGTCTGCAAATTGCCGGATACGGTCGATACCGACCGTTTCCGACCCAGCCCGTTCCCGGTGGATCTTGCCCAGGAACTGGGATTGCCCCACGGAATTCCCATCATCGTGTATCTGGGATTGATCGCGCCACATCAGGGGACCGACCTATTGATCGAGGCATTTGCTGAGCTGCGCAAAACAGGAAGAGCAGCCCACCTGCTCGTGATGGGGTACCCCGAGCTGGAAGAAACCAGGCAGAGAATCCGCGATAGGGAATTAGAAAGGCATGCCACGGTCATAGGACCGATTCCCTATGAGCAAGCTCATCGCTATTTGGCATTGGGAAACGTGGCGGTATCGCCGAAGACCTCATTGACAGAAGGAAATGGGAAGTTGTTGAACTATATGGCAATGGGGCTGCCGACTGTTGCTTTCAATACCCCCATCAATCACGAGCTCCTGGGCGACACCGGACGGCTGACAACCCTCGGCAACGTTGAGGAGTTGGCTCAAGGAATCGTGGACTTTCTTGATCACGAGGAATTGCGGAATCAGGCATCGGAGGCAGCACGAAATCGAGTCGTCCAGCAATTCGGTATGCCCGTGATCCAGCAGACAATTGCAGAATTGTTGAAAAGCGCAACGTAGGAGGACTGGATTCCCGCGTTCGAGGGAATGACAAATGGAACACGCGAAGGACATTCGAAAGCACGATCCCTTGGACTTGCCATACGATTTGTATCAGCGGTATCATCTAACGGCGCAGATTGTGCAGAAGTTGGACTCTGCACTTGGCGCTGGTGCGCCTATTCTGGAAGTGGGGGGCGATCCGGGGATCCTGCAGGCATTCCTTCCTGAGCAGAGCCCGGTCATCGTCAATCAATCTGCACAGACCAACGGCAGCGTGATCCCTGCCGATGCCTGTCACCTGCCCTTCAAGGACAGGAGCTTTCGGGGTGTGGTAATGCTGGATGTGCTGGAGCATGTGCCGGAGGACAATCGCAGCGCGCTCCTTCGAGAGATTGACCGGGTGTCTTCTCGTTGGCTTGTAGTGGGGGGACCATTTCGCGACGATTCTGTCCCGGAGGCGGAAGCCATATTGGTTGATTTCCATCGGCATTTGACCGGTACCGCCCACCGCTATTTGGAAGAGCACAGGAATATCGGTCTTCCGGACCGCACGGGTACACTGGAAGTCCTGCGCTCCTTCGGCTATGACGCGGTGGAGATTCCCAACGGGCTCCTGTGGCGGTGGATGCTGATGTTGGGCATCAATTTCTTCCTGCAAAAAGATCCGGCGGATGCGGAACTTGTCAGACAAGTCAATCATTTCGTCAATTTGCACCTGGCGCCCTATGACAACCGGCAGCCGGCGTACCGCCATGTCATACTCGCCCTTCGCCAGCCGATGCCGGAGGGACTCCGGCAGCAACTTCGAGCGTTGGAATCAACAGATTCGGGAATTCCAGATGATGCAGTCTCTTCGTGGGAAGGTGCTACAGCCGCATTGCAGGCTTTGATGGCGCGAAAAATCCGGCAGCGGGATGACCGGATTCGCGAACTGGAGGGTCAAGTCAAGATCCTGGAGGAATTCCGAGATCAGGTGCAGCGGTCACTGGCCTATCGGATGTATCGCAGTTGGAAGGGCTTGTGGAAACGCGGTTGAACGTCCTGCTAATCAGTCATTACTTCCTTCCTCGTCACCCGGCGGGGACGGAAATCTATACCTCGCGTCTTGCGCAGGCGCTTGCCAGACGCGGGCATAACGTGCATGTCCTGGCGGGCGAAGATGATCCGACTGCTGCGACGCCCCGGATGTGGGATCAAGTCGTGTCGGGATTGCCGGTCACATACCTGGCGTCGAAGCACATGACCAAATGGGAGCATATGCGTCAATCCCTCCGCGACGGGCAGCGACCGGAACTGGAACCGCTCTTCGAAAAAGTGCTGGACAACGTCCAGCCTCATATCGTGCATGTCCAGCAGCTTTCGACACTGTCGGCGAGCTTCATCCATATCGCCATACGCCTCCGTCTTCCTGTCGTCGTGATGTTGAACGACTACTGGTACTTGTGTCAGCGGGTGCAACTATACACTCATGACGGTCGCAGGTGTCCCGGATTCGACGCCGGGAAGTGCGCCGACTGCCTGTTAGCCAACTACCCCGGACTCGTACGTACGTTCGGACATTCCATGGCGGAGAGAGCGTCGGAACGGAGGTTCCGGACGTCGATGGATGCGCTGCAGGCGGCGAATCTGATTATCTCACCGTCGAACCACGTGCGAAAAGTGTACGAACAGCACGGGATCCCCCAAGATCGGATAGTGCACTGCGACTATGGTTTTCCGCCATATCCCGGCAGCCGAATGTGGCAACCAGCACGCCCACTGCGGATTGGGTTTCTGGGATCGCTGGTTCCTCACAAGGGATTGCACGTCTTGATCGACGCGGTCAATATGGTCGATGGAGATGTACAGTTGACTATCCACGGATCGCCGGACTCGAATCCCAGCTACCACCGAGTGCTACAATCCCGAAGGCTTGACAAAGTCAGCTTCGCAGGGGTGTCGGATCCGGAAGACCCCTACCCTACCATCACCCAGCACGATGTCATGGTGGTTCCGTCGTTGTGGGAGGAAAATTCGCCGTTGGTGATCCACGAGGCACATGCTGCCGGGAGACCCGTGATCGCATCCAATGTCGGGGGAATCCCCGAATTAATCAGAGACGGTATCGACGGCATCCTGGTTCCGCCTGGTGATGCAAAGGAACTCGCCAAGGCAATTGAAGAGCTGGCAGCCAATCCCGGGAAAGTGGTCGAAATGGGCAAACAGGCGAGACCGCCCAAGTCGATTGACGACCACGCTCTTGAGATCGAACAGATGTACGCCGACGTCCTTTCTTCGAAGGTCGCACCATGATTCCGCCATTTCGGAAAAGCTGGAATATCCTGCGCGCAAAGGCGGACATCGCATTCCGGCGGGAAAGAGTTGCTGCCACGCCGGCTGTGGCGTTCCTGGAGGTGTCCAATGTGTGCAATATCCGGTGCCGGATGTGCGCCACGACCTTCGATCCTCGGTTCCAGAAAGGAACCGGCTACACTGGTTTGATGGATATCGGAATGCTTGACCGCCTGAAGCCTATTCTTAAAGGATTGTGGCGGGCATATCTGATGGGAAACGGCGAGCCGCTGTTGAATCGGAATTTCCTGGATTTCGTGGCGAAGCTCAAGAAGAGGAACGTCGAGATCCAATTCAACACCAACGGCATGTTGCTGAGACCCGATGTGTCGGAGCAATTGGTGGAACTGGGAGTAGATGCGATCGCAGTGTCGATGGACGGAGCCGACGCAGCCACTTTCAACGATATCCGCTATGGGGCGGATTACGACCGGGTGACGGCTCATATTCGAGAGTTGAATCGGATCAAAGATGAGCGCCGTTCGGATAAGCCGCGCTTGTCATTAGCGGTAGTAGCGTTGAAGGACAATTGGCGGCAGATGCCGGATCTGGTGGAAATGGCGAGGCGTCTGGGGATGGTGCACGTGCATGTGGAATCTTTGATGTGGCAGGACGATCCCGCATATCAGGAGTATTACCGCCAGCATTCCCTGGATGGCATCGAGGATCAGGCGTTGGCGAGACTTCGAGAAGCAAGGCAGAAGGCTGCCGAGCACCGGATGGGCTTCTCAAGCGTGTTATTCGATGTCAAGACGATCGATGCTGCCGGCTTTCCATCGCCGCGATCCCGGCGAATTGATCGAAAAGGCATTCCGTGTTGGGAGCCCTGGACGACCATTTTCGTCACCTGGCAGGGCGACGTGCATCCCTGTTGCGGATCGGAACAAGTGATGGGAAATCTGGGTGATGGGGATATCCGTGACATCTGGAACGGACCAGAGTATCGCCGTTTGCGCAGGGACCTGGCGTCGGGCGCGGCGCCTGAAGGATGCCAGATATGCCTCAGGAATCAGCGAATGAAGCGCGCAATCCCCACTATCAGACAAGCGCTAAGAAAGCTGCAATCGTGGTGATCCCATGGTGTCGGTCGTTATCCCCACATTGAATGCGGGATCTGACTTTCCGGTGATCCTGGACAGGATCCGACAGCAGAAGGGCGTCGGGGACATCGAGATCGTGGTGGTGGATTCGGGATCGACTGATGGCACCTTGCAGGCTTGCGCGCAGGCACATGCCAGGACCCTTACGATCGACCGCAAGACCTTCAACCACGGCGGGACCAGGAATCTTGGCATATCGGAAAGCAGGGGGGAATTCGTCGCTCTTCTGACTCAAGATGCCATGCCGGAGGACGACAACTGGCTGCATTATTTGGTGGAAGCGGCGGCGGGCAATCAGAGGGTATCCGGAGCGTACAGTCGTCAAATTCCTCATCCTGACACTCCCCTCTGGGTGATTCGCCAGATGGACGAGTACGGGTCATTTTCCGACACTCCGACAATCCAGAAGCTTACCGACACGGCAGCCTTCGACCGCATGGAGCCCATAGAGAAGCTGAGGCTTTGCAGATTCGATGATGTCTCAAGCCTCATCCGCCGGTCAGTTTGGGAACGACATCCATTTCCGCAGGCGCCATTCGCGGAAGACCTGGAATGGGCGAAAGAAGAGATCCTTCGGGGCAACAAGATCAAGTACGAGCCGCGATCGCGAGTGATCCACTCCCATCGGCGCGGAGCGCTCCACGAATATCGCCGGTCGAAGATAGCCCACCAGAGGCTCTGCGAATTGTTCGATCTCCGGCTGGTGCCAACGTTTCCACTTCTTGTCAGATATAGCCTGCAGAATATCGTGCGTCATCTCAAGTGGGCTTGGGGAAAACCTGCCAGACTTGGCGATCTGCTCGCGGTTCCTTGCGTCGCAGTAGCAAGCACCCTGGGTCAATATATTGGCGCGAAGGCGGTTGCCAATAATCGGAAGGGCAAAAAATGAAGCTTATGATCGTCGCTCATGGATGGTCTCCCGAAACGGAAGGCGGCGCAGAACGAGTGGCGTTCTTCCAGGCACGGGAATTTGCGAAACGCCACTCGGTGACGGTTCTGCATCGAGTCAACCGCCCTGACAGCCCCGAGTATGCCTTCCAGGAGGAGCCAGGCAATGACTATCGCCGCTTCTCCATCAACAACACTTTCAAAGAACGCCCAAATTTCCGTTGGCTGTACCGCAATCCAAAGATTGATGACTTGTTGAGGAGATTCCTTGAAAACGAGCGCCCGGACGTCGTGCACATGCATCACCTGACGGGACTGTCCACCGGATTAGTTCCGATTGCGAAATCGCTGGGAGTGAAGACAGTATATACCCTGCACGATTTCTGGACGATGTGCTGCCGGGGTCAGCGACTGAAGCCGGATTTGACCTGGTGCGAGGACAGCGACCAGGAGACCTGCGCACAATGCACGGCGGGTTGGATCGTACCGCCGATCCCTGGAAAAAACATGATGCCCAAGGTGGTCAAGAAGATAACAGGATCGTTCCGAACCAAGGTTGCCCGATGGCTCGGAGAAAGTCAGAAACAATCTGCCTTGGAAGGAATTCGGGATCGGAGAGCCGAGATGCGGATGGTACTGGAGACCGTCGATGTCTTAGCCGCCACTTCCCGCTACGTTCAGGACATCTATATCAAGGCGGGATACCGGAACGGACGAATCCTGCTGGTGCGCGACGGCATGGATCCTGCGATTTTTGAGAATCTGCCTGAGCGAAAATCGGATGCTTCGCTCAGACTTCGCATCGGCTATCTCGGCTCGGTCATCCCCTCAAAAGGCGTGCATCTGCTGATCGATGCGTATTCGAGACTTCCGAAAGATCGAGCGACTCTGGACATATACGGAGAAGCGGTCTCCTACGACGGCTATCCCAATTATGGCGATGATGTAAGACGTAAGGCGATGGAGTTTCCCGAAGTCCGATTCCACGGCAAGTATGCCAATCGAGATGTCCCCGGATATTTGAATGAGATGGATGTGCTGGTGTTGCCGTCAATTTGGCCCGAGAATGCTCCGTTGACGATTTCGGAAGCCTTCCTGGCGAGAGTGCCGGTAGTGGCGGCGGGATGGGGCGGAATGCAGGAACGGCTGGAGCGCGGCGGAGGGATGCTCTTTATACCGGGACGGTCGGAGTCTCTGGCGGAAGTGCTCTGCTATTTGATGGATCACCCTAGTCATTTGGACAAATTGCGGGAGGGGATTCCCAGGGTGTCCAGCGCGGCAGATATGGCACCGGTCTGGGAGCAAATCTATCACGAATTATTAGGAACGACGCCGGGGAATTAAGACTCAGTCGCCTGTGTCTGGCTGCGAGCTGCCTGCCTGGAGTTGTTTCTGTCTCCCCGCCTTTCGAGATTCGATCACGGACAGTATCTTCCTTCTCTGCTCTTCCCGCGCCGCTCGGTCCGGAATATAGGGCAGCGCCAAATACCGATCCAGCGCCACCACGGCGTTTTCCAAATCATTGGTCTGGATCAGGCACTGGATGATCCGTTGGTAGGGCTCGGGCCAAGTGGGCGAACTCTGGATAGCTCGATAGAAGTAATAGATGGCGCTGTCGGGACGCCCGGCATCGAACAGGGCGACACCGATGTTGTTCCAGGCTTCTCCGTATTCGGAATTCAATTCGATCGCTTTCTGATAATGGACTCGAGCGCTGTCCACTTTGCCCATATTGTAATAAGCGCACCCCAGATTGTTGTGTGGCACGGGTTGATTCGGATCCAATTCCAAGACTTTTCGATAGGTTGGTATCGCCGATTCGAAGTCTCTGCCCAGGGTGTACAGGTTCCCCAAATTCACCCAAGCCCATATGAAGTCGGGCTTAATAGCTACAGCTCTCTTGAAATGACTGACGGCATCCTGATACAGTCCTCGTTCTCGCAAAGCATTCGCGAAATAGTAGTGGGCTTTGGGATTGTCGGGCTGGTAACGAAGAGTGGACTGCCAGAGCTGGTATTCGCTTCGCCATTCTCGGTCTCTTTGTATCGTCAAAGAACTGAGGACAATTACGATCAGAATAAGCCCTGCATGGGCAAAGGAGGAAAATCGCGGGGACTTCCGCCATGCCTCCCACCCTGCTGCCGCAATCAACGTCACACCCAACAGCGGGAAATAGAAGTATCGCTCTGCCAGGAAATACGCAGTGGGCACTAAGTTCGACACCGGCAGCCAGGTCGCGAATATCCACAGCAAGCCCAATGCAACGAGCGGCTGCCTTCTCCGCAACAGGATTCCGCCCAGCACCAGTCCTGCTATACAGATCGCACCCAGGAGGACTTTGAGACTCAGAAACGAATGGACGATTGCGGTATGATAATCTGCGGATAAGCGAATGGGCAGCAGCGCCAGACGCAGATAATCAGGCACCCGATACAGAGTAGTCAAGATGATATTGAAATACGAGATATCGCCGTACACGTCAATCCTGACAACATCCGATAATGGGACTCCCCGGAACCGATAGACGACAGCCGCGACCACAGGAAGCGCGATAGCTGCCAGGAACCAGCCTCTTTTCCTCAGAACCATCCACAGATTCTTCTCGCGAAATAGCCAATCGACCACGACCATCAAGACCGGAACCGCGATAGCGACTTCCTTGGAAGTCAACGCCATGACGAAGGCGACGAACGCCAGAAGGTAATACCAGCGTTGCTTTTCTCCTTTCAAGTACGCGTAGATTGCCACCAGCGAAAAGAGCGAATGCAATGACTCCTTGCGATTCGCAATCGACGCTACGGCTTCGGTGGTCAATGGATGACAAAGGAAAATCAGTGCTGCCACGAAAGCCAATGACTCCCGCCCCGAAAGCTTCCGCAACAGCAGGAATGCCATCAGTCCGGTCAGTATATGGAGGATGATGTTGGTCACATGATATCCGGGCGGCTTCATTCCCCACAGAGCGTGTTCCGCCACAAAGGTGACCATCCGAAGCGTCCTGCCGCTGGTCAGGATTTCCTTGGCGGTGCCGGCACCCCTTAGCAACGGATTGTTCGACACCAGCGCTCGATCATCGAATATGAATTCGTTGTGCAGGGTGGGCAGAAAGACCACGATGCCGACCAGCGCCAGAAAGGCGATCATCCATGCCGTGGACAACTGCTTCCGTCCTGAGATCGACTTCTTTCTTAGTTTCTGCTGAGATTTCGACATGACGAACTGGTGCGATTAGGTGGACAAATCTGCGGGCGTTCGGGACCGCCTGGCTTCCGATACGGATTGATACAACTCCATCAACGCATTCGCCATCTGGTCCGGCGAGAATTTCTTGGCAACCCATTCCCTGCCGAATTCGCCCATCATGCGCAAGCGTTCCGGATTCGTCAAGGATTCCTCGAGACAATCAGCCAGGGCTCCCGAATCATAGGGTGGGACCAGCAGTCCTGTTTCCTTCTCAGCCATCGTTTCGGGGATCCCGCCTACCCTCGTTCCGATGACCGGGACTCCCAGAGCCTGGGCTTCAAGCAGGATGATGCCGAAGGCTTCGGTGTACGACGACAGTACTACCACCTTGGAAGCGAGGATCTCCCGACGCAGATCCGCCGGGCTCAGTGCGCCCAGGAACGACACCGGAAGTCCCCGACAGCGTCGTTTCGCCCAGCTCATCGAATGCCGATACTCGTCTCCCACCACGGCAAGCTCCAGTCTCGACATGCGCTTCAGCAGCAGGTCCACCGCTTCGATCAAGGTGGGAAACCCTTTGCGAAACAGGTCCCGACCTGCGAACAGGATACGATGATTGCCGGCGGTTGTTTTCGCCGGGATGTGATCGGGAATCATCACTGCATAGGGCACCTGGATCAGTTTCGCCCTTTGATCGACCGGGAGCCAATCGCGCAAGGTTCGAAACACGAATCGGCTGTGCACCACGATCCGCGAAGCTTGGGACATCAGAATCGGATATGATTTCCGACGCCGCCTCGCCAACCACAGCCGCCCCCAACGATCCGGACAAGGATAAGGCACTTTTTCCAGCCAGTAGGTGTCGTGGAGATCGAGGATCACCGGAAGCGATACGTTCTTGAAGAATTTCCGAGGCAACTGCTTCATATCCAGTACATGTATCAGATCCCAATCCTGCGTGTCCGGAGAACGGTTCGAATATTCCCCAAAGGTACATCGATCATCCAACGAGCGGATTAGCAGGTTCAAATAAGTGTACGGACCGGTCCCGGGACGAACGCTGGATTTGCCATGCAGCAATACATTCATCGAATTCTCCTGCCGATGAGTTCCGTCAACCGCGGAGACGGAATCAACCAATCCCGGCAATCAGACAGTGAGACTGTATGACCGGCGGCGACGGAATTTCGGCGCTTGATCCAGTGCGGCGCTTCCGAAAGCGCTTTGATTCTGGAGGCGAATGCCTGGGCAAACCGCCCCGAGAAAATGTCGCCAAGCAACGCCAGGAAATCCCACCATAGGATGATTGGGGCGTATCTGAGCATCAAACTTGGATGCCAGCACGCAAGTATAGTGCGCCATTTGTTCAACGTGATCCAATAACTGCGATTCCTCCATCCAGAAAAAGATGTGCCCTGTCCAAGATGCTTGACCACTGCATCTTCCGCCAGCACACATTTCCATCCCCGAAGCCTTCCTTGCCACGCCACCCACAGGTCCTCGTAGTAGCAGAAAAACCGCTCCGGGAAACCATCGATCTGATCCAGCATCTCCCGACGGTACATGCCGGCGGCACCGGAAGGACCGAAGGGATCCGGCACCAAAGCCCCCCCCTTTTTGTTCCCCCCCGGATACCGGGGGGGAGATGAGAGAAGATCGTCGTGCCCGATCAACATTGCCATGCCGTTACGAGCTGTCCCCAAGCCCAGCGAATCGATCCTGGTGCCGTCATGATTCAATATGCGGCACGCGACCATGCCAATCTTGTTACGCGGGGACGACGTGATGGCTCCGAACATGGCTTCGATCCAGCCCGGATCGGGGACCGCGTCATTATTCAACAGCGCCACGTATTCGCCGTGAGATGCCTCAATCCCCCGTTGAACCGCGCCGGCAAAGCCTTGATTCTCTCCCAAGGATACGATGCTAATGTCGGGTAGTATTGACTTTGCCACTTCAACGGAACGATCTTCGGAGCCGTTATCAACCAGCACCACGTTGTAGTTGCTATGCGTCGATTGTTTCAAAGCTTCCAGACAAGCAGGCAGCAGCTTCTCGCCGTTCAAATTGGGAATGATGACTGAGACCAGAGGGAAGGTATCACTCTCGCTCATGGCGATACCATTTCTTGAGCTCTGCCAGACCGATTCGACGCTGATTCTGGATCTTGCATCGCTCCTTCCACCGGGGAAATACCCCCCATTTCCCTTCCAAGGTTCCTGCCAGGAATGGCACCAATTGATGGGAACGCAAGCTATGATGTGCCAGGCTCAAGCAGAATCCACAGATCATCCACGGAAGATGCAAGAGCAGGAGCACCCAGGGAGTATTGAGCCACAGCACCCATATCTTGTTGCGGGCGATCAGCCTGACCCGCTCAGGCGAATCCACTCCTGGTCTCCCCTGCATATCTCGGGTCGATGCCTCCCGATGATATGCGACCATATCCGACACATACAGGCACTTTTCCCCCATTAATCTGGCTCGGAATGCCCAATCGACATCCTCAAGGTAACTGACGAAGTCCTCGCGATATGGTCCTACTTTCTCCCACACCGACCGCCGAACCATCATGGCTCCGCCTGACGCGCCGAACACTTCTTCCTCGCTTGACCACCGCTCGTCGAAATGCTCGCCTCTACCCCGCCCTGCCGGACGACCGCTCTTGCGTATCTTGATTCCGGCGTTTTGCACTACGTCGCGCCGGTCGAAATCCATGATCCGGCTGGCGAGGACCCCCACGTCAGGACGATCGTCGAACGCCTTGATTCCGCTGGCGATCCAACCTCCCACCACTTCCGCATCGTTGTTCAAGAACGCCAGGATTTCGCCTTTCGATTCTCTCACCCCCAAATTGATGGCATAGGCGAATCCTTCATTTTGCGGCAGTCTGATGATGTGCACCCTCGGGAATTCCTGCCGAGCCTTATCAACCGATCGATCGGTGCTGCCGTTGTCAACAGCCAGAATCTCGTAATCAAGGAACGACTGTGCCGCCAATGATCTCAGGGATCCTGAGAGCAGGTCTTTTCCCTGATGATGGGGGATAATGACTGAAACTCGAGGTGTCTGGGGCGCCATCACGACTGACTACTCTTAAGTGTCATTTTCGAACCGTTGCCACCAGATTTCCTGGATGGGAACGATCCTGGAACCGATGCCGCCGTGTCCACAGCCATCGATTGAGGCTGCCAATGACGAATCTCTGCCAGGAGCTGTCCGGTTTGCCCCTCTGCCATCGGATCATCTTCGACTGCATCCACGCCAGGTCGCTGGGTTCCAAAGGCTGCACTTCGCACGCCTCGAAATTGTCGAATAATTGACGAAGCGAGTAGGGTGCGAAACGATGGCAGTCTTCCGGATAGTGGTGGATCTCCCAGGCGAAAGCGACGGTGATCAGACCCACTCCACCCGGCTTCAAGACTCGAAGGATTTCTGCCGCCACCAAGCCGGGATCAGGCACATGCTCCAGCACCTGAGTGCACAAGACTGCGTCGAAAGAGGCATCTTTGAATGGCAGCAACCGGGCGAAATTCGCCACCAACCGCACCGGATATTGCTTCTGCATATCCACCGATACATAGGAAACCGATTTCCGGAACAACGGCGCATACGGCGCAGTGCCGGATCCCAAATCCAGCACGGCAGTTGCCGGACTGAGCCGGTTAGCGAATTCCTCAACGGCTTCCCGAAGCAATCGCAGAGTACCGTACGAAGGATTATCCAGCGCTGGACTGCGGCGATCCCCTCCGGGCCAGGAAGGATCCGGGTCATGCAGTTCGAAAGCTCCTGGCACTATCCCGCCCTCGTAATATACGGATGCGCCCACACTGCCCAGCCGTATTCCATATTCGACCCCATGGTTTCGGTTCGGAACCTCAACTCTGCCTGCCCGGCGATTTCCAATTTGATCAACACCTCATGCCATCGCCGGTCATCAGGATTGTTCTTCGGATCGAGGATCTTCTCGAATATTTCCTCCACTTTCTTGCCGCGTTTGACTTCGATAACGAATCTCGTCCCCTCGGGACGCAGGTCCCACACTTGAGGATCCAACGCAATCGCAAAGCGCAGTATGTCTTCCGCCACCAGAGCCAACCGAAATCGGATTTCTGATGGAGGATGAGCCGGAATACATATCCGATCGTCGCGACCTATTTCCGTGGATTGTAATGGCTTATAGCGCTTATTTCCGATCTGGTCGAGATAGGAAAGGAGCAGATCAACCTCCCCTTTCGCTTGCCTCTCCACCCTACCCCGCAGCGCTTCCCATCGGAATAATTCCGCCGATTGCATGATCTGCCTCTGACTGACGGTGGGCAGTTTCAATACCGATTCTCCGGCGAACGTGGTGATGACTTCCCGTTTCGAAATATAGCCTTCCCGACGGCACAAGTCGCCCAGGTCCGTGCCGGGATAGGGATAGAACACCATCACCTGGGCTTGATCCGGAGCCAGATTTCGCACGAAATCGATGGTTTCCCGCAAATTTTCCGGCGTTTCGCCTGGCACCCCCATCATAGTATTCGCCCAGGTGAGAATTCCGAGTTGATGCACAGTTCGGAACAGTGACTGAAGAGCGTCATCGGATATATTGCGCTTCAACACCTCTTTTCGGATTCGCTCGTTTCCCGATTCGACTCCCACGATAATCCGACGTAGTCCGGCATCTCTCAAGGACTTGAGCAACTCATCATCGACGGTCTCGGGACGGACGTTGACCGCAAACGGAAAATCGAAGCGCGATTTGTACTGCCGCGCAAATTCCAGTGTCCAATCCCGGTTGTAGGTGAAGGTGTCATCGTAGATCAGCACATCGTCCAATCCGTACTTCCGATGCAATACTTCGATCTCGTCGCACACGCGCTGCGGGCTGCGAAGCCTGGTATATTGGCCCTTCCCCTGATAGAGCCGGGCTAAGGCATGGTTGATACAATACGGGCACCGATAGGGACAGCCGCGACCGGACATGAGAAGCGTGGCAGTTAGAGGGTATCGTTGCAGCAAGTAGGGATAATCGACGATCTCCCGATCTACGAAGGGAAGCGAATCGACGTCGTCGATGAGCGGTCGCGGTGGATTACCGTAGATTCTGCCGTCTTCTTTTACCCATAGGTTAGGAATATCGGCACAGGACGCGCCTTTTTCCACTGCGCAAAGCACATCGAGGATTGCCCCCTCCCCTTCACCCACGCACACGATGTCGATTCCTGGTGTGGAGATGACCTCGTCCGGCGCCAGGGTAGGATGCGGTCCCCCGCACAAGATCGGTCCGGAAAAGAACGATTTGATTGTTCTTGATAGCCTGGCGACAAATTGCCATTGATTGGAGCCGGCGGAGAATCCTATCAGATCGGGAGAAATGCCTCTGATGTGTTGCTCCAATTCGTCTTTCGCGGGGAGATGATCCAGGAACAGCAGGTCTGCTTGATGCCCCCATTCTTTGATGTATGCAGACAACGCCGCCACGCCATTGACAAAGTGCGGTGCTTCGCCAGTCTGGATATTGGGATAGATAAAGAGGATTCTCACGGAACCGCGTCCAGTTCGGTAGGTACCAGGAACCACGGTTTGGGATCGGTGATTCGGGCAAGGTGAGGACGTGCCCATCCTGCCCAGGAAAAGGAATTATCGGACGGATCCGCCTGCGTCACGAAGGAAAGCGTGACCTTTCTTCCCGACCATTCATCCAATGGAATCTCCACCGGATGCCATTTTTGTTCTTCTACGTTGAACTTGGGATTAATCGACTTCGACAGCAATTCCTTGACTTTCCCCCGGCTCTTGATCGTGATGACGAACCGAACCGCATCCCCTTCCTGCTTGCCCCACACATCGGGATTCAAACCCAGAGCCGTTCTGAGCACTGCGTTTTCCGGAATCAGTAGCTTGTACGAGATCGAGGAAAACGGATGCGCGTTCAACGTGACGACTGCATTGTAATAATCTCCGTACACTGTGGGCTGGATGAATTCGGGATGTCCGGCACGCCTTTGGGCTTCTTTGAGATGCGCGATGAAATCGTACAATCCGACTTGCTGCTTTTCGATCTTGTTCCTTATGACGATTTGGCGGATTTCCTTCTTACCCTGGCGAATAACCTCTTGAGGAAGCTGAGGCTGGTTTAACACCGACCCATTGGTGAAATACGTCGTCGCGACCGTTCCCGTCATGTATCCCTTCTCCACGCACAGGTCGTACAACGGAGTTCGAGGGTAGGGATGGAAAATCGACAGCTGTACATGATCGGGTCTAATTTCCCGAACCAATTCGACCGTCTCCCACATGAGCTCCGGAGTCTCGGTGGGCAGACCTAACATGACAAACGCATAGGTCTTGATCCCCAACTCATCTGCCTTGCGGAACACGCGGATGATGTCCGCATTCGACATTTTCCGATTCAGGACTTCCCTGCGAAACTGCTCATTTCCGGCTTCGACTCCGACATCCACAAAGATGCATCCGGCATCCGCCATCCATTCCATCATCTCATCGTCCACCATGTCCACCCGAAGCAAGGCATGGAATGGCAGCCCGATTCTCCGCTTATATTGGTCACAGAAATCCTTGACCCACTCTTTGTTGATGGTAAAGATTTCGTCGTAGAACTGGAAGCCTCTGGGTTTCAATCGTTCAGTATGGTGCACTAGCTCCTCGATCGCCCTGGGAACGCTGAATTTCCGCACAATCTTTCCCAATCCGCGATACACCGCATTCCATTGTGGATTACAGCAGTAAGTACACGCATAGGGGCATCCTTTGCCCAGGATATGTCCGAGAATCCCGCCGGTGTTACGAGAGATGGCGGTCATATCGAACAGGTCGTAGTCCAGATAGGGCAAGGTATCAAGATCAGCAATCGGCGGGCGCATGTCATTCTTCACGTCGTTCGGACCCCCCCACAGGTTCTTGATGGTGTCCGGAGACCTGCCATGTTCCAGGGCATCCGCCAGCTCCCGGACAGCCGCCTCCCCCTCGCCGCGAATAGCCCAGTCGATATTGGGATCCGCATAAATCTCCTCAGGCACCAGTGTGGCATGGTATCCGCCGCACACGATGGGAGCTCTGGACACTTCCCTCACCCATCCGGCATATCGCTGAGCGAACTGCCACTGATGCGTGGTCGAGGAAAAACCCACCAGATCCGGATCGAACTCTCTCACTCTCGCCTGGAATTCCTCCCGAGGCATTGCAGACGATAAGTCGATCAGTCCGGTGTGGTGACCCTCGAGTTTCAACGTCGCAGACAGACTGGCTAATCCGGGCTGGACGTGGATGCGGTTCCCGGATTCGATATTGGGATAGACGAAGAGGACTCTCATAATTAGACCGTTATTATTACATTGCAGAAGGAACTTGCTGGGTTACGCAAGGCTAAGCCGCGGGAGGCGGGCAAACCCAACCTACAAGACCCACCCCCCTTTTGTTCCCCCCTCCAATAGGCGGGGGGAAGAAAACTGGATTCCCGCCTTCGCGGGAATGACACGGAAACATATGACCGGCTACCTCCCGCTGGCGCAAGATACTGTTAGGTTACGCAAGGCTGATCCACCGCAGGCGGGCAAGCCTAACCTACAAGACCCACCCCCCTTTTGCTCCGCCCTCCAATAGGCGGGGGGAAGAAGACTGGAATCCCTCTCATTCAACATTCAAAATTCAACATTCAACATTCTTGCTGCGTCCGGTATAGACGAAGTACCAGGGCTCTGGATCGGTGGCACGGGCGATATGTGGACGCGCCCAGCCTGCCCAGGAAAAAGTATTATCCGACGGATCAGCCTGAGTAATGAACGATAATTTGACTTTCTTTCCAGCCCAATTCTGCAGAGGCACTTCAATCGGATGCCAGCCCTGATCTTCCTCGACGTATTTGGGGTTGATTGTCTTAGTGATCAACTCTTGAGTCGTTCCGGCGTCGCTGATGGCGATACTGAAGAGCACCGCGTCCCCTTGCCGCTTATTCCAGACTTCGGGATTAAGTCCCGCAGCGGTCCTAAGTACCGCATTTTCCGGAATCACCAGGGTATAAGTGCATTTCGAGGGAGGATGCTCCGCCAAGACCACTACTTCTCCGGGATATTCCCCAAAAATCGTCAACTGGATGAATTTTCGATTCGGCGCCCGTCTTCGGGCATGCTTGAAATTCGTCGCAAAATCGAAAATTCCGGTCTCCTGCTTGTCGATCATGTACCTGAGCGACATCCTGCTGATCTTATACATACTCTTTCGTAGCAACTTCGGAGATATTCGAGGCTGTCGCAGGATCGACATCGCCGTCATGACGGACGGCAAATCTTGCCCCGACATGAACCCTGCGCGTTCGGCTAATTCGGCAAGCGGGGTCTTGGGAAAAGGATAGTAGATAGTCGATTGGATGTGGTCAGGATGGAGCTCTTTCGCGAACCGAATCGTCTGGCGGATCAGTCTCGGAGTTTCCTTTGGCAGCCCGAACATCAAGAATGCAAAGGTGGCAATGCCCAGTTCGTCCGCCTTGCGAAATACTCTCCGTATGACATCATTGGGCATCTTTCGATTCAGATACTTCCGCCGATAGGCTTCGTTTCCGACTTCCACGCCTGCTAAGATACCGGCGCATCCCGCATACTTCAGCATCTCCATGATCTCGTCGTCCACCATTTCCACGCGGAACTGCGCCTGGAATGGCAAGTCGATTTCCTTCTTGTACTGGTCGCAGAATTCTCTGACCCATTCCTTGCTAACAGTGAACACTTCGTCGTAGAAGAAGAAACCCTTGGGCTTCAACTTGTCGGCTGCTACTCTTAATTCCGCCATAGCGCGAGGTACCGAAAATTTCCGGACCACACTCCCCTTCCCTCGATACAATTCGTTCCATTGAGGGTTGCAGCAATACGTACAGCTCATGGGACATCCTCTACCAAGGCAAAGCTCCACCACACATCCGCATTTAGCCAGAATAGCGTCGTTATCGAAAATATCCCAATCCAGCAGAGGCAGGACGTCCAGATTCGAAATGGGAGGACGCAGCGGATTCCTGACTTTATTGGGTCCTCCCCACACGTTTGCGATGCTGTCAGGCGAACGGTTCTGATCCAGAGCCTCTACCAGGTCGAATAGCGGTTCCTCACCCTCGCCCCGGATCACCCAGTCGAAGTCAGGGCTTTCCGCAACTTGTTCCGGCACCAGAGTTGGATGGTATCCGCCGCATACGATCGGCACCTTCGAGATTTCGCGGATATACCCGGCATACTTAGATGCCGTCCGCCATTGATTGGTGACAATGGAAAATCCCACCATGTCCGCGCCAAATGCCCTGACCTGCGCCTTGAAATCATCCGGATCCATGGGCTCAGTAAGGTCAATCAAAGCAGTCTGGTGCCCAGCCCGCTTCAACAAGGCAGACATGCTTGCCAATCCAGGCTGCATGTGGATGGAATGGCCCGATCCGATGTTGGGATATACGAAGAGAAATCTCATGGGCATCTATGCTTTAAAAACCACCATTCATCGTCGATGCTACTGAATCTGTTCCCATTTCCCGGGATGAATAAAAACTCCGATATGAGCTAACATCCCGCGTACCGAAAATTTCGACACGCGGTGAACCTCATCGATGGTCGAGGGAACCAAGTGATCGAAATCATACAAATACACATTCAAATAGTAATCGCCGGTCAACAAAAGCAGGTCGGCAGTGCGAAATCCCAATTCGCCGGTCTCCCCTGCCTTGATCGGAAGCAGATGCTTGCGAATCTCCTCCCGCCCATATTTCGAAAAATCACTGGACTGTCCCACCACCGCCGGAACTTCCATGCACAAAGTTCCGTCCCGGCTCACCACGTGAAACATAAATATCGGCGCTGCCACGTCTTTTTCGGCATGATACCGAATCCGAACTTCGAACGGATTTCCTGTTACGAATTGGTCGGTCACCAAGCCTTCGCCATTCCTCAAATAGACCTTCTCGATGCGGATTTCCCCGCTGCCTCGGTGCACGGTTCCCGTGGAAGAGTCCTTCAGTTCCATTACCTGGCTCGATTGGCGGGTTTCCACCAACTCCAAATACCTCTGAACCACGTTCTCCACTTCCCCATCGGCTGCCAGCCGCCCCCCGTCCAGCAAGACTACCCGGTTGCAAAGCAGTCGGATGGCTCTCAGATCATGGGATACGAATATGAGCGTTTTCCCCGATTCGCGGAACAGATTGAATCGCTCCAGGCATTTGACACGAAACGCTTCGTCGCCCACTGCCAGGACCTCGTCCACCAGCAGAATATCCGGATCGAGATGGCTGGCGACGGAAAAACCCAGTCGGACTACCATTCCGCTGGAGTAGGTCTTGACCGGTCGATCGGCGAACTCGCCTAATCCGGAAAACTCGATGATCTCCTCTTCCTTGCCCCGGATCTCCTCCTGGTTGAATCCCAGCAACGCCGCATTCAATCGGACGTTTTCCCGACCGGTAAATTCGGGATGGAAGCCGGCGCCCAGTTCCAGAAGCGCCGCGGAACGACCATCGACGCGAATCGAGCCTGTGGTCGGGAAAGTCGTACCCGAAATCAGCTTCAACAACGTACTCTTGCCGGCGCCGTTGACACCTATCACACCGACGGTTTCGCCAAGTTGAATCGTCAGGGTCAGGTCACGAAGCGCCCAGATGTCCTCATGCCTGCCCCATTGCCCGAAACTCAGCCATGACGCCAGCCGATGGACGGGCTTCTTGAACAGGCGATATCGCTTCCCAAGATTCTCAGTTTCAACAACAGTCTTCGCCACACTGCCTCTATAGAATGTCGGCAAACTCCCTCTCTCCCAGGCGGAAAGTCGAAAGCCCCAAGAGAAACAGCGCAATTGCCCAGACAACAAAATACAGAAAACCTGCATCGAACGGCGACACTCCATCAAGGAAAATCGCCCGATAAGCGTGGATCAAATGCGACATGGGATTGATCCATACGAAGGTTTGAAACTTCGCCGGAACCGCAGTCATGGGATACACCACCGGCGTCAGGTACATCCAGATCACCATCCCCACTCCGGCAACTTGCGTCAAATCCCGAAGATAAGCATTCCCAGCCGCCAGCAACCACCCCAATCCAACGGTGAACAGAAGTTGCACTACGAGCAATAATGGCAAAAGCAGCGCCCACGCCGTGATATGGTGAACGGTCACCAAAATCGCGATCAGGAGCACCCCGATGCCCACCAATTGATGGACAACCTGAGACACGCAAATATACAACGGAATCACGCTGCTGGGGAAACGCACTTTCTTGATCAAATTGGCATGTCCGGACAACGAATTAGTCGATCGGATGACACCTTCTTGAAAGCCCAGCCAGGGCAGCATGCCGCAAAACAGATACAGCGCATAATGCTGGACGCCGCCTTGATCCACCCGGAATCGTACGCCCAAGACTACCGAGAAAATCAAGGTGAAGATCACCAGCAGGGCGATGGGGTGAATGACCGACCAGAAGATTCCCATCACGGAGCCGATGTAGCGCACCCGCAAATCCCGGCGCACGAAATGCACCAGAAGCGTCCGCCACCGCCATAATTCAAGAACAGAATCCATGAAGAAAGGTTGAATGATGAATTTTGAATGTTGAATGTAAAACGCCGCCGTCTTTGTCATCCCGCACTTGCCCGCCTAAGGTGGGCTTGATGCGGGATCCAGCCTT
>Ga0299915_10000059_pt1 | contig 73528 bp, 59 predicted proteins | sample RVTome_13_FD_200263 | JGI IMG/M metagenome (GOLD analysis project Ga0299915, IMG submission 200263) | Soil microbial communities from uranium-contaminated site in the Upper Colorado River Basin, Wyoming, United States - RVT92D227 (version 2) ...
GGCGGAGGCGCGCACCGTCACGTGCGCGCCGGGCTTCGACGCGTCGGCCGCGTTGCCGACCAGGTTGACGAGCACCTGGCGCAGGCGCTGGGGATCGCCGTGCACGGTGAGCGCTCGCAGCGAGGCCGGCCCGGTGCGTAGCGCGACACCCTTCTCGAACAGCACCGGCGAGAGCGTGCTCGCGGCGGTCTCGATCAGCTCGCCGACGTCGATCGATTCGGCGGCGAGCCGGACCGGCTTCGCGAAGTCGAGGATCTCGGCGACCGAGCGGTCGAGCCGACCGAGCTCCTCGAGCGCGATGTCGAGGTGCTCGCGGTCGTCGTCGGAGAGCTCGAGCTTGCGGCGCAGGATCTGGACGTTGAGCGAGATCGACGTCAGCGGGGTGCGGATGTCGTGCGCGATCGCCGCGGCGAACTGGCCGAGCGCCGCGAGCCGGCGGGCATCGTCGAGCGCGCTGATCGCCTCGGCACGCTCGACGACGAGCGCGATGCGAGCGGCGAGCTCGCGGGCGACGAGGTACGTGTCGCGATCGATCAGGCCGTGGTCGATGTAGAACGCGCCGACCAGCGTGCGACCGACGCCGAGCGCAGGAACGATGAAGCAGGCGGGGAGGTCGGGACGCTCGTCCTTGCGACGAGGCTCGCCGTCGCACAGCTCCTCGGCGAGCGGGCCGGGCAGGGCAGCGGCCGCCAGCCAGCGCACGGTCGACCCGTCACCGATCGAGGCGATGCGGCGCGTGGCTTCCTCGATCGCCGCCACGGCATCGGTGGGGAGCGGATCGCTCTGCACGTTGAGCCGCTGCGCACGACGCCTGTCGAGCCCGGCGAGCACGCTGCGCTCCACGCGTGGATAGAGCGCAGAGCCGAGGCCGGCGACCGCGAGCGGCACCAGGGTCGCTCCGACGAGCAGCGCCTGTTGCAGCGTGCCCGGATCGGTCCAGCGCTGGATGACCCACACGGTGCCGCCGCCGCCGAGCACCGCGATGAGCGCGATCGTCGCGATCGTGATCGCCTCCGCCGCCGACGACCGGATCGAGAACAGCTCGGTGCGCAGGACCGCGGTGCCGATCACCACGAAGCTCACGAGCGTGGCGAACGTGGTCTCGGCCCACACCGCGAACTCGAACAGCCCGAGCAGCGGCGACAAGAAGTAGGCCGTGAAGCCGAAGCCCCAGCGGAACCACATCATCGCGATCACGGTACGCGCGGCACGCTCGGTGGTCAGCCGCCACGATCGTGCCCCGAGCACGAAGATGAGCAGCGTGATCGGGGCGAAGAAGAACCACTGCGTGAACCGGTAGCCCCAGCCGTAATAGCCCTCGATGATCGCCACGACCGCGGCGGCCACCGCCCACAGGAGCAGGGGGGCGCGCCAGCGCCAGCTGATCGATGAGCGCCGCGGGAACGGCGTGATGAACTCGACCGTGAGCACGGAGAGCGCGATCGTCGCGATCGAGCACGGCAGCGTGACGGCCGCGTCGATGATGGTCTCGCCCGCAAGTACGTTGAGACCGCGCCACGCCGTCATCGCGGCGTCGACCATCGCGAGCACGCCGAACGCGCGATTGTCTCGGCGGGGTGCGGCGCGGAGCACGAGGCTGGCGTAGCCGGCGCCGATCGCGGCGATCGCGAGCGCGATGATGCCGGGGAGGATCACGAGCGCTTCCCCTCGAGAGCGGCCGCCCCCTCGTCACGTCGCAGGCCGTACTCCTCGATCTTGCGATCGAGCGTGGGGCGGCTGATGTCGAGGATCGCGCACGCGCGGCGCTTGTTCCACTCGGTGTGCGCGAGCACGCGGATGATGTGGACGCGCTCGATCTCGCGCAGCGTCGGCAGTGCACCCGAGGCGTCCGACTCGGCACCCACCGTGGTCGGATCGCCATGCGACGCGGCGGCTCCGAGGGACAGCAGCGTCTCGTCGAGTACGTCGGCCTTCGCGAGCACGAGCGCGCGCGTCAGCATGTTCTCGAGCTCGCGGACGTTGCCCGGCCACGCGTAGGCCTGGAGTCGCGCGAGCGCCGCGGGGGTGACGTAGCGGACGTCCTTGTCGAGGTCGCGATTGATCTTCGCGAGCAGACCCTCGACGAGCACGGGGATGTCGCCGGGCCGCTCGCGGAGCGGCGGTAGCGCGATCTCGACGACGCGCAGCCGGTAGAACAGGTCCTCGCGAAATGATCCCTTCGCGACCATCTGCGAGAGATCACGATGGGTCGCGGCGATCACGCGTGCCTCGAGCTGCATCGGCTTCGCGTCGCCGACGCGCTCGAAGGTGCGCTCCTGGAGCACGCGCAGGAGCTTGGCCTGCAGATCGAGCGGGATCTCGGCGATCTCGTCGAGGAACAGCGTTCCCTTGCCGGCGAGCTCGAACCGCCCGGGCCGATCCGCGACCGCACCCGTGAACGCACCCTTGACGTGTCCGAACAGCTCGCTCTCGAGCACGCCCGGTGCGAGCGCGGTGCAGTTCACGGCGACGAACGGCCGGTCGCGATCCGCGGACGCGACGTGGATCGCCTTGGCGACCAGCTCCTTGCCGGTACCCGACTCGCCGGTGATCAGGACCGGTGCGCGCGTCGTCGAGACGGCGCCGATCTGCTTCCAGACATCGCGGATCGGCTGGCTCTTGCCGAGGATGTCGCCGACCTGGTGGACCTCGGCCGCCTTCGACACGAACTCCTCGAGCTGATCGCGGGTCTGGCGGCTCTCGAGCGCGCTCTTGACGACCATCCGCAGTCGATCGATGTCGACCGGCTTCACGAGGTACTCGTAGGCGCCGAGCTGGATCGCCTTGACGGTCGACTGCATGTCGTCGCGCGCGGTGACCACGACGATGGTCGGCGGTCGCGGTCGATCGGCGAGCGCGGCCAGCACGTCGAACCCGCTCCCACCCGGCAGCCCGAGATCGAGCAGCATCACATCGACCGAGTCGTCGGTGCTCGCCACCGCCCCGGGCGCATCCATCGCGGTCGTGACCTCGTATCCCTCGCCGCCGAGGAACTTCTCGAGCGTGCGGCGGATCGAGCGGTCGTCGTCCACGATCAGGATGCGAGCCAAGTCGGTCACCTTTCGTGTCAGTCCACGGACCGTGCCAGCGCAACTCCTCGACACCACGTCGACTGCCAGCGATCCAGAGTAACGAAACGTTCGATCCTGCGCGCGGTCTAGCTGATTCACGCTCCGAGCTCGAGAAGCGACACGAATCGGCACGTCTTCCTTGAAGATAGCAGTTACGGATAGATGAGCGACTTATTTGACACTGTTATCTGACAGTGTTAAATATATTCTCGTGGACGAACAGTGGACCCTTCCCGAGCTCGTAGGCGAGGTGGCGGCGCGAATCGCGGCGCTCCCGGCGCCGAGGAACGGCCAGGTCCGCGCGATTCCGGATGACCGCACGGTCCGCTACTACGGGACGATCGGGTTGCTCGAGCGGCCGATCGCGATGCGCGGGCGGACCGCGCTCTACGGACGGCGGCACCTCGCACAGGTGGTCGCGATCAAGCGGCTCCAGACGATGGGCCGCAGCCTCGCCGAGATCCAGACGCTGTGGCCGACGCTCGATGACGTGACGCTGTCGCGGATGTCGGGGGTCGCGCTCGTCAGCGGCACGACCACGAAGGGCAGGGCGCCCGCGCGGCGCGAGTTCTGGAAGCGCGAGCCGGCCGCGCAACCCGACGAGGAGCTGCCGCCGCCTGTTCCCCACGACGGGGCGGTCACGATCGTGCCGCTGCCGCCGGCGCTGATGCCGGCACCCGCGTTCGCTCCGGTCGAGCTGCGGGTCGAGCTCGCGCCCAACGTTGTCCTGATGCTCTCGGTGTTCGACGAGAGCGTCGCCATTTCACCGGCCGATGTCCGCGCGATCCGCGCGGCAGCGGCACCACTTGTCGCCGAGCTGGCACACCGCCGGCTCACCCCGCACCCTGGAGGAGAACGAACATGACCGCACTGCCGATGGTCCTGATGACCGATGAGGAGGTGGCCGGCTACGGCCGCAACAGCGACGCTGGCTTCGGCGCGCTACAGACCGCACGCGGCCTGCTACCGCTGGTGGCGATGGAGATCGAGGCACGCGTCGCCGGCGTGATCGCGTCGATCGACGTCGCGCAGACCTTCGTCAACACGACCGGCACTGCGATCGAGGCCACGTACATCTTTCCATTGCCGGATCGCGCTGCGGTCCACCGGTTCCGCATGGAGGTCGCGGGCCGAGTGATCGAGGGTGTCGTCGAGGAGCGCGGCGCGGCGCGCGAGCAGTACGACGAGGCGATCGCGCGGGGGCATCGCGCGGCGATCACCGAGGAGGAACGTCCCGGCGTGTTCACGTTGCGCGTCGGTAACCTGATGCCGGGCGAGGCAGCGACCGTGCGGCTGTCGCTCGTCGGCCCGCTCCCCGTCGACGATGGCGAGGTCACGTTCCGGTTTCCACTCGTGGTCGCCCCGCGCTACATGCCGGGTGCGGCGCTCGGCGGTGCACAGGCAGGTCTCGGCACCGCGCTCGATACCAGCCTCGTGCCAGACGCCTCGCGGATCTCGCCGCCGGTCCTGCTCCCCGGCTGGACGACTCCCGTGCGGCTCGGGCTGCGCGTCCAGCTCGAGGATCACGACGTGAGGGACGTAGCCTCGAGCCTCCATGCCGTCACCACGGCGCGCCGCGACGCGCACGTCGTCGAGGTCCGTCCCGGAGAGCGGCTGGATCGCGACTTCATCCTGCGCTGGCGCATCGACGGAGCGGGCCTGCGCAGCACGCTCGTGTGCGCGGACGATCTGGACGGCCGCGCCGGCACGTTCCTCCTCACCCTCGTTCCTCCGAGCACGCTCGCCGTCGCCGCGAAGCCACGCGATGTCGTGTTCGTGATCGATCGCTCCGGCAGCATGGGCGGCTGGAAGATGGTCGCCGCACGGCGGGCCGCCGCTCGGATGATCGATACGCTCACCTCGCGCGATCGGTTCTGTGCGATCGCGTTCGATAACGTCGTCGATCTCATGCCCGAGGGCGGGCTCGTCGATGCGACCGATCGCAATCGCTATCGCGCCGTCGAGGCGTTGGCGAAGGTCGAGGCGCGCGGCGGCACCGAGCTCGCCGAGCCCTTGCGGCTTGCCGCGAGCATGCTCGCCGGCGGCCACGACAACCGCGAGCGCGTGATCGTGCTCGTCACCGATGGTCAGGTCGGCAACGAGGACCACATCTTGCGCGAGCTCGCACCGAATCTTCGCAACGTGCGGATGTTCACGCTCGGGATCGATCAGGCGGTCAACGCCGCATTCCTGCGCCGGCTCGCGAGCGCGGGCGGTGGACTGTGCGAGCTGGTCGAGTCCGAGGACCGGCTCGACGCGGTGATGTCCAAGGTGCATCGTCGCATCGGCACCCCGATCGCGACCGAGCTCTCGCTGCGTGGCGCGGGGCTCGACGTCGAACTGTCGTCGATCGCGCCGACGAAGCTCCCCGACGTCTATGCCGGTGCGCCGGTCACGATCCTGGGCCGCTATCGCAACCCGGCCGGGGCCGGCGCCACGATCGAGATCGAGGGCACCAGCTCCGGAGATCCGCTGCGCATGCGAATCGTGCGGGAACCAGACTCGAGCCCGGCGTCCTGGCTCGGCGCGAGCTGGGCACGCGCGGCGATCCGCGATCGCGAGGATCGGTACGCGACCGGCGTGCGCGGCGGCCTCGAGCACGAGATCGTGAGCCTCTCGAAGACCTACAGCGTGCTGTCGCGCTTCACCGCGTTCCTCGCGATCGATCGCAGCCAGATCGTGAATCCGGGTGGTCACCTCCAGCAGGTCGTGCAGGCCGTCGACGAGCCGGCCGGCTGGGAGGGCGGAGGTGGAATCGCCACCAAGCGGGAGACCAGGAACCTCGCACGAGGTCGCGTGGCAGGCGGCATGGCGCCACCCGCACCGGGATCCATCCGGGCGATGCAAGGCAGCGCTCCGCCTCCGCCCCCGCAGTCGGCGCGGCCGATGGAAGCGATGGCGCGGTCCGGTGCTGCACCCGCACGTCCGATGGGCCCGATGGATGGCGCCCGCTCGGCACCGCCGATGGGTGGCGCGTATCGTCACGACAGCTTCGAGAAGTCGAAGGCAGAGGAAGCAGAGGTTGGCGAGAGTGACGACAGCGAGCTCGGAATCCTCGACCAGAGCATCGCGAAGGCGCCGGCTGGATCCGCCTACCTGATCCAGCTCGGGACGCTCGCTCGCGAGCTCGAGGCGCAAGGACGCGGACGCGCCGACGTCGCGGCGATCCGGATCCTGCGCCAGCGCCTGACCGAGTGGGTCGAGGACCTGCGCTCGGTCGGTGGCCAGGATGACCTCGCGGCAGCGGTCGAGCACCTCGTGCAACGGCTGTCGGCGGCGCTCGCGCTCGCGACGAGCCTCGTCAGCGAGACCATCGCGGTCGCGGCGGAGCTCGCGAAGCTCGCGGCCGGCACGCCACCGCCGTCACGCAAGCCGGGCCGGGTGGCGTTCTGGAAGTAGCGCTGCTACGACCGTGGCGTGCGCCACGCGATCGCGATGCTCGTTGTCACGCTCGGCGGATGCTCCGGCCCGCGTGACGACAAGCCCGCGCCGCCGGTAGCGCACGCCACACCCACCGATGCGGTCGTGATCGTCGATGCGGTCACCGCGCCGATCGACAGCCAGGTGAGCGCGCTCGCCGTGGTCGACGCGCCGATCAAGTGGAGTGACGAGCGGGCCGCCCTCACGCTCGCCTACCGGCGGGCCCACAGCGATGCGAAGGCCGGCGACCTCGCGATCGAACCGCGCGTGATCGTCCTGCACTACACCGGCGGCAGCTCGTCGAGAGGCACGCGCGACTACTTCGACAACCTTCGCATCGAGGCGAGCCGACCACAGCTCGCGCGCGCGGGTGCCGTCAATGTCTCGTCGCACTACGTCGTCGATCGCGACGGCACGATCTTCAAGCTCCAGCCCGAGACGCGATTCGCGCGCCACTGCATCGGCCTCAATCACATCTCGATCGGCGTCGAGAACGTCGGCGACGGTGCGCGCTGGCCGCTGACCGACGCGCAGGTCGCGGCGAACGTCGCGCTCGTCCGCGAGCTCGCCGGCCGGTTCCCGATCACGCACGTGCTCGGTCACCACGAGGTGATGGCGTTTCGAGACCACGCGTACTACGTCGAGCGCGATCCGAAATACCAGAACGACAAGCCCGATCCGGGGGCAGCGTTCATGAAGCGCATACGCGGCGAGCTCGCCGACCTGAAGCTCTCGGGCCTGTGATCAGCGAACGCGCTTGATCGCCGGCGGCTTCTTCTTGAGCTGTGCCTGGACCGCCATGTGGTTCTGCTTCGGCGTGATCTTCTGCGTCTCCGGCAAGTAGCCGTCCTTCGTGAGGATCAGCGTCGACATCTCGAACGCCGGCAGCTTGACGTTCGTCGGGGTCACGCCGAGCGACTTGCCGTTCACCATGACCGTCGCGCCGGGTGGCAGGGAGCTGACCTTGACGGAGAACGTGTGCTTCGCGAGCGCGACGCGAACCTTCGTACCCCTCTGCTTCGGCACGACCTGGCGCGTGGAGCTCGCGTACCGCGCCTTGCGGAGCGTGAGCTTCACCTCCACATCACACGGCAACGCGAGCTTCGCGGGCGTCGTGCCGAGCAGCTCGGTCTTGTCCCGCAGGATCTCGGCACCAGCCGGTGCGCTCGTGACATCGACGGAGCACTCGACGACCGGGGCCTGGACCACCTCGACCGCCGCGTCGGCCGGAGGCGCCACTTCGACCGCTGCGTCGACCGCAAGTGCGACGGCACCGCCCGAGCCGACGGGAGGATCCACCTTCGGAGGATTGCTGCCGACCGGGTTCGAGCCGGTGCCCGCGTCGTCGGGCTTCTTGGCGAGCACCACGAGCAGCACGATGCCGATCACCGCCGCCAGCGCGGCGCTCGCGATGATCACGAGGATGCGTTTGCGCCGGCGTGGAACCTCGAGCACCGACGTCGAGTCTCCGGTCAGGTGCGGGATGTCTCCCGACTCGCGGAAGAAGCCGGTGCCACCGTCGGTCACCAGGCGTTGCGGTGTGAGGCCCATCGCCGCCATCTGGGCGCCGTACCCGATCGATGGGCTCGCGATCGATCCCGGCGCCGGCGTGAACATCGCGCCGGGCGGCGGGAACATCGGTGCGGCGGCCATCGGTCGCGAGATCGGCCCCGCGCTCGGCAGTCTGCTCGACGACATGGCCTGCGGCGCGACGGGCAACCCATGGTCGGCCTCGAGCTCCTCGATCGGTAGCGGCGTCAGCGGCTCGATCAGCGTCGGATCGACCTGCACTTTCGGCTCGGCGACCATCGGATCCGACTTTGGCGGCGGCGCCGCCGCGATCGGCGTCTTGCTCGAGACCGTCGCGTGCGGTGGACCCGAGAGCGGGGGCACGATCTTGTCGACCTTGGACGGCTCGCTCCAGCCATCGGGCGCGTCGGAGTCGAGCGAGATCGTCCAGTCACCCGTCGGTTGCGGTTCCCGCTTCATGGGCTGAGGTCTTGCCTCGGCCACGCGCGGCGCGATCGTCGGGCCGCTGGCACCCGGGGTCATCGTCCAGTCGCCGCTCGGGGTCAGCTCCTCGACGGTCGGCAGCTTGGGTCCGGGCGCCCCGACGGCGATTCCGAGCTCCGTCTTGCGTCTGTGCGGCTCGTCGACCTGCTCGACCGGCAGCTCGTTGAGGTCCGTCGGCTCGTCGATCTCGATCGCGGGTGCAGGCACGCGCGCTGCGGCCACGACCGGAGGAGCCGGCACCCCGGCCGTCACCGGTGGAGCCACCGAGGGCCCGGGTCTACCGAGCGCGACATCCTCCACGACGATCGCCTCTCGCACGATGACCGGTGCACCGGGCGCTCCGAGCGTGATCTCGGCTGCCGCGGGGAGCTCGTCCACGAGCGGCGAGCTCGGACCGACGTGCCCGAGCTCGAGGTCCGTTTCGGGATGCGGCGTCGACCGCGATCCGACGACTCCCCGCACGAGCGCGTCTTCCACCACCGGAGTCACGGTTGGCATCGCTCGCGCGGGTGTTCGCGTCTGCGCGATCAGATCCACCGGGCTCGCCCCGGACGACAGCCCGAGAGGCGGTGTGGCGCGCACCGGCAGCGGCATCGTCGGATCGCCGCGCTGCGGGCTGGTCGTCGCGACCGTCGGCATCTGCGCAGTCGCCCGTGGTGTTGGCGGTGTGATGACAGCGCGTGGGGTGGGTCGTGGGGGCGGGACCGCGGACATCGAGGTCGGCGTCGTGGCCGGCGGTGGGACGGCGGACATCGACGTCGGCGTCATGGCCGGTACCGGGACCGCAGACATCTGCGTCGGCGTCGTGAGCGGCAACGGGGCTGCGGACATCGACGGCGGCGTCGGGTCGAACACCGGTGACTCGAGCGACGTCGGCGGCGGGTCGAACGCCGACAACGGCGGTGGCGCCGTGTCAAACGCCGGGGGCGCGGTCATCAATGCCGTCGCCGGGCCGTGAACGGGCAGCGCCTCGAACGGCGCCGTGGCCTCGTCGGGCTCACTGCTGCGGGTCAGCTTGCTCGCGAGCTCCGGCGGCAGCGTGTCTTGCTTGCCATACAGCGAGACGTCTCGCTTGGTGTCGTGCGTCGAGAACAGCGGCGAGTCGATCCCGATGTCCGCGATCGAGACCGCCGGCATCGTCTCGCTGAACGCTCCGGGAGCCAGACTTCCCGCGCCCGCGGTCGCGAGGCCGCGCGCTGGAACCTCGTCGTCGGTGATCGGCTTCACCGCCATCATCGTCGTCGACAGCGCACCCGCCGACCCCGGCTCGATCTCCGCCTGTGGCACCGGCACTTCGCGCATGGGCGCCATCGGTTGCGTCCGCGCGGTCATCGAGACGTCGGGCAGCGAGCTCGGGAGCTTGAGTCCCATCGGCGGAGTGCTCGGGGCGCTCGGAATCCGCGGCGGCGTGCTCGGCGGCCTCGGGCGTTCTGCCGGCATGCCCATCGGCGGCGTGCTCGGACTCCTGGGACGCTGACCGGCGACCGGCGGGATCGTCGGGACGACGAACCTCGGTCCGGCTTTCGGCGGTGCCTTCGGATCGGGCACCGCGAGCTGGTCGATGTCACCGATCACGACGCACTCGGCGAGCGCGTTGTTCGCATCGATGCGGCCGCTCGGAGTGGGAGGGACAGCCCGCGGCTGCGGCGGAAGCTCGGCCGGACGCGGCGGCACGCTCGGCGGCGGCGGCTTCATCGAGAGGCGCGCCTTCTCGAGCTCGATCAGCACGGTCTTGCTCTGTTCGTCGAGATCGACGAACCGGATCGTCATCCCGACGCGGCCGTGCAGCACCGACGGCGTGCGCGCGGAGCTGATCACCTCGCCCTCACCCTCGACCATCACGCCGCCGTTCGTGAGCGTCAGCGCGAACCGACCGCGGCGTCCGATCTCGATCGGCTCCGCGATCGGTATGAACAAGCCATTGCGATCAGCGTAACGACGAAACGCCGCGACGAACTCCTCGCCCGATGTGCAGGCCGAGACCAGGTAGATCGGAACCCCAGTCGTCACCTCGAACGAGTGTAGGCCACCCACCGAAACCAAGGAAGTTGTTATCCCGGACCAACCGACCCGAAAAAGCCGCAGGCGCCACCGGTTGACCAGTGACGCCTGTGCATGATCCTCCCAACGACGGGGGATCGACGAATCACATGATGATGAAGTCGTGCGCGCGGACCGTCTTGCGGCCGTTCTCGCCGGCACGCTTTGCGGCCTGCGCCACGAGCCACCCGACGTAGCCGTTCAGACCCTCGAGTGCATCACCAGCGGTGTTGCAGCCCGCGTCCTTGATCATCTGCCGAACCTTCGACGAAACGAGCAGCATCTCGGTGGGCTTGCCACTTGCCGCCTTACCTTTTTTTGCCTTGGCCATGTTTTTCTCCTTAAGAAAACGGGGAGGCTCTTTTACACCCGGCCACAGCATTGAGAAGCACCAGGAGCCGAAAAACGGCTCAAACAGGCCCAGATCGAAGATCTGGTGCCGATCTGTGCGGACGCTCGTCAGCGTTCCAGTCGAACGACGAACGTATCCGGCTTCGGGATCCGATCGCCTTCGGCTCGAACCGACTCGAGCGGCGGGCTCACGACCGACATCGTGAAGCGATACAGACCGGCGATGATCGCCGCGCCCTTGTCATCGAGCACGACCGCGCGCCCCTGGTCGTGGTCCTTGTCGCCCCACGTCTGCACCCACACCACGTTGCCCTCCGGGTCGTGCTTGATCGCGAACACGTCCTTGTTGCCCTTGCTCTCGATCGCACCGAGCGTGGTCTTGCCGAAGTCGACCTTGTGCTGGAACCAGCCGGTCATGACCGTATTGCCCGCGGTGTCCGACGCGATCCCCCAGCCGACGTCCTCGCGATCGGCGCCATAGGTCTTCGCCCACGCGAGCTTGCCGGCCCCGTCGAAGCGCGCGACGAAGATGTCGGCCTCGCCGTTCGAGACGTGATCGTCGCCCTCGCCGAACGAGATGCTCTTGTCGAACGAGCCGACCATCGTGATGTTGCCGGCCGGGTCGACGGTGAGCCCACCCGCGACATCATTGAACGCGTTGCCGAATCGCTTCGACCACACGTGATCGCCGTTCGCGTCGTACTTCGCGAGCACCACGTCGTTGTCCGAGCCGCCACCGGCCACGAGCGTGTCGCCGCCCCACTGCGACTTGTCCTTGAAGTGCCCCTGCGCGTAGACGCTGCCCTGCGCGTCGACCGCGAGGTGCAGGATCGTGTCGTTGTACGCGCCGCCGAACTGCTTGACCCACTCGAACTCGCCGGCCTTCGACAGCTTGAGGAGGAACGCGTCGGTCCCACCCTTCGACCTGTACTCGGTCCGCGTCTTCTCGAACGACGCGATCTTCATGAACGAGCCGCCGATGTACCAGCCGCCGTCGGGCGCGGCGGCGATCGCGTTCGCACCGTCGGAGTCGACGCCGCCCGAGGTGTAGACCCACAGCGAGTTGCCCTGCTTGTCGAACGCCGCGACGTAGGCGTCGTCGGAGTTCGCCGCCTTGTCGGTGAATTCTTCGGGACGGTTCCCGATGTTGAGCTGGTCGAGGAAGTTGCCGACGACGACCACCGTGTCGCCCTGGACCGCGACGCCGAGCGCGACGTCGTCACGCTTGGCGCCCCACGTCTTCGCCCACGCGATCTTGCCGTCGGCTCCGATCTTCACGAGATAAGCGTCGGAGGTGACGACCGCCTGCTTCTTCGGATCCTTGCTCGGGTCGGGCTCGGTCGCCTTGTGCTTTCCGGCCGGGCCGGCGTCGAGCTCGCCGTCGAAGTAGCCGACGACGTAGAGATCGCCGTTCGCGGCGAGCGCGAGATCTTTCGGCGTGTCGACGCCGAGTCCGCCGAAGCCCGTCCCGCGCACCGGCTTGCCCGTCGATCCGCCCGGATCCTTCGCCAGCGGTGGAAGCGGCTTCGAGTCGAGCGGCTTCTTCTTCGCGATCGGAGGTGCGCCCTCGACGATCTTCGGGGTGCCGTCACCATCGAGGCCGCTCTTGAGCCCGGCGCCGACGTTGGGCGTGGGAGCAGTCTTGGGATCCTGTTTCGAGTCGCAAGCAGATGCGGAAACGAGGCTCACGACGATCGCGATCGACGACAGACGCATGACGATAACGATGTCACGCAGCCGATCCGAACGGTAGTGGATTGTCGACGGGAAACGGCCCGATCGACGCGATCGAAACTTGTGGGAACCGCATGAGTGGGTAGTTGTCCCAAGGGACTTCCTCGCCGTAGGGAGGTTCCGGTCCTTGCTCGCCGGACCGGAATTGATCGATCGGCTCGGTCGTCCGAGCGCGCTCGCCGAGTACGATGCCGGGCATGTCGGCACGTTCGATCGCGTGGGCTGCAACCGCGGTTTCGCTGAGGTGTCGCGCGTCGATCGGCATGCTCGGCGTGGCGTTGCTGGTCGCGTGTCCCGGCCGCCAGACCCCGAAGCCGCAACCGATCGTCGACGACACGCCGCTGCGAATTCGCGTTGCCCGGGCCGAGGCACGGCGCGAGGCAGGCCAGGCCGAGCTGATCGACCTCGCCACGCACGGCACGAAGCCCGAGCGTCTGCTCGCGCTGCGCGGCCTCGGTCGCATCGGCGGTGCGCGCGCGCTCGAGACGCTGGTCGCCGCACTGAACGAGGTGACGCCCGACGCGGATCCCGAGCTCGTCGGCGCGGCCGCGGCCGCGATCGGGGTCGCGACCTCGCTCGACGAGCGTGACGCCGGCACTCCCAGGCTCACGGCGGCGCTGATCGCCGCATTGCCGCGCGCGAAGGACCACGACGCCCACGTCATCGAGGCGATCGGCCGCGCCGCGGATCCGAGCGCGCAGCTCACCCTCGTCGCGGGACTCGGAGCGAAGCCGGCGGTGGCGGCGGCGTGTGCGATCGCGCTCGGTCGCTACGGCCGCCGCAAGCTGCCGCTGATCGACGAGGCACGCGACGCGCTCGTGAACGCCGCGGGCCATCCCGATCCCGCGGTCCGGCTCGCGGCGATCTACGCGCTGTCGCGCGAGCAGCTGCCGACCCCGCCCCGTCCGGCGAGCGCCGGCGAGGATGCGCGGCAGGCTCGCACCGCGCGCGCGATCGTGCGGCTGATCGCCGACGACGTGCCCGAGATCCGGGCGACGGCGGCGGCCACGCTCGCTCGCCGCAAGTGGGTCACCCTGCACCGCAAGGAGCTCGAGCCCGCACTGCGCGAGCGCGACTGGCGCGTTGCCGTCGAGGCGGTGCGCGCGCTGACCGGCGAGGCGAGTGACGATGCCGGGCGCGATGCGGTCGCCGGGGTGCTCGGCATCCGGTTCGATCAGCTCGTGAAGGGTGACGCGTCCGACGCACACGTGGTGATCGAAGCGCTGCGCGGGCTCGCAGCACACACCGGCCGCGCACCGATCGCGGCTGCGATCGAAGCCATCGCGAGCCGGACCGCCGCGGCGACCGCGCTCCCCACGTTCACGCGCGCCTGGATCGAATGCCTCGCGATCGCGGCGGCCGCACGTGGCTCGGCCGGCACCGACTTCCAACCGCTGCTCGACGCCGGGCGGTGCCGGCTTCCCGATCACCTGCGCCTGCCGCTCCTGGCCGAGCTGATCACCGCGAAGGTCGGCACGCTCGCCGCTCGGCGCGTCGCGCTGCGTGCATTGTTGTCGCATCGCGATGCGCGCGTGCGCGTCGCCGGGATGGGCACGTTCGCCGCGCTGTGGCCCGAGGGTGACGATGCGGATCATCGCGCGGCGGTCGCGACGATCATCGCCGCGCTGGGCTCCGGCGATCCGATCGTCGCGGGCAACGCCGTCGAGGCCGCGACCGCGATCTACGAGCGCGTCGGCGAAGGCCGCGACGAACTCGACGCCGCGCTGATCGCGCGTGCGCGGATCGAGAAGGAGCCCGAGCTCGCGGCGGCGCTGTTCGAGCTGATCGGCAAGCGCCGGATCGCCGCGGGCGCATCGGCGTGTCGCGGAGGACTCGCGGGTGCGCCGGTGCTCGCGCGTGCCGCGGTGACCTGTCTCGAGGCCCTCGGCGAGCCGACGGCCCGGGCGACCCTCACGGCCGCGACGCCACCGCCGGTCGACGTGACGCAGGTGATCGGCAAGCAGCTCCGATGGCACCTGATGACGACCCGCGGAGACATCGTGATCGCGCTGCGTCCCGACATCGCGCCGTGGGCGGTCGCGGCCATCGTGACGCTGACCCGCAAGGGGTTCTACGACGGCCTCGAGGTCCACCGGGTCGTCCCGAACTTCGTGGTCCAGGGCGGCGATCCGACCCAGTCCGGATGGGGCGGACCGGGCTTCACGATCCCGGCGGAGTCCTCGTCCGGGGATGGGTTTGTGGCCGGAGGTGTGGGCATCGCCGACTCGGGACGCGACAGCGGAGGGTCCCAGTGGTTCGTGATGCACGGACGCGCACCTCACCTCGATGGTCGCTATACCTGGGTCGGCTCGGTCGAGAGCGGGCAGAAGTCCGCGGATGCATTGCTGATCGGCGATCGGGTCGTCCGCGCGGTCATCGAGATCGGGCCGTCACCGACCCGCTAGCTCGAGAAGTGTTGGTTTCGGGTGGAACTGCGTCGAGGACGCGGTGTCCCGTGCGCATGGGAAATAGACCGGCAAGTCGGCTCGTTCGTTCGAAAATGCCAATGCGCCACCAGCTCGCCCTCGGTATGTTCGTCGCGGCCATCCCGAGCTATGCGCTGGCAAAGCGAGTCGTCAGCCACTTCGATGCCGGACCTCCCACGTTCGAGCTGACCGGTCGCCCGATCGGTGGCGCGACTCCGGCCGGCGCGACCGCCGCGCACCTCACCGGCTCGCGCATCATGGCGATCGGCGAGGACGCGCTCGTGATCGATGCGGACAGCGGCAAGCTGATCCGCACCGACAAGACCGGCAAGCAGCTCGCATCGGTCTCGATCGGTCACGAAGCCGGGCTCATGACCTTCGACGCGACCGCGAACATCGCGTACGTCGCCGATCGCATGGGCGACAAGGTCGTGGTCGTCGCGGTGGGTGCCGACAAGCTCGAGGTCACCAGGACCTTCAAGACCCCGGTCGAGCCGTATGGCATCGCGCTCTCCCCGGATCGCAAGACGCTGCTCGTGTCGACGATCGCAGATCGCACGCTCGTCGCGTTCGACCCGACCACCGGCAACGAGCGCTGGCGTACCTCGCTCGCTCGCGAGCCGCGCGGCCTCGCGATCGCTCCCGACGGCACCCGCGCGCTCGTCGCGTATCTCGCGACCGGCACCGTCGATCAGATCGACCTGCTCGAGGGCCACCGCGCCGAGCACATCGCGCTCTCCAGCTCGGCGGCACTCCCACGCCGCGCGAATCGCCGCGGCGGCCTCGAGGGCGACAGCTTCGCGCGTGGCTCGTTCGCGGTGACGTTCATGGGCGCGCACCAGGCGATCGTCCCGTTCCAGCGCGAGGTGCCGGTTCAGGTGAGGGACGGCAGCGAGCGGACCGGCAGCTACGGCGGCGGCTTCGAGTCGCCGGTCACGCATCAGGTCGCGTTCCTCGGATTCGGCAAGGACACGCCGACGCAGATCACCGCGCAGATCGCGCAGCACCAGCCGCGCGCGATGGCGTGGGACTCGAAGCGCGACGCGCTCTACATCGTGGGCATGGGCTCCGATTCGCTCCTCCAGCTCCGCAACGCGTCGCAGGTGAGCATCGCCGAAGGGCTCACCGCCTCGCTCACGACCGGCAAGGAACGCTGTGGTCCCGACGGTGTGGCCGTCACCGCGAGCGGCAACCTGCTCGTGTGGTGCTCGTTCACGCGCAATGTCGAGCGAGTCGAGTTCGTCGATGCGCAGGGCAAGCTCGCGACCGCCAGCAAGATCAGCCCGGGCCCGTCGCTGGTCGCGTCGCGGCTGAGCGAGGTGCAGCACAACGGGATGGTCCTGTTCCATGCAGCCGATCCCGCGGTCTCGCAGCGCGGCGCGATGGCTTGCGCGACCTGCCATCCCGACAATCGCACCGACGGCCTGTCGTGGAAGATCGACAAGCACGAGCTGCAGACTCCGATCCTCGCCGGCCGCATGGTCAACACGCACCCGTACAAGTGGGACGGTGGTGACAAGGATCTGAAGACGAGCCTGACGATGACGATGAAGCGGCTCGGCGGCTTCGGGCTCGACAAGCTCCAGACCGATGCACTCCAGGCCTACGTCGAGGGCCTGCCGACGGTCCGTACGCCGTCGCGCGAGGCGACCGTCGTCGCACGTGGCAAGCAGCTGTTCGACTCGGCCGAGCTCGGCTGCCGCAGCTGTCACGACGGCAAGACGTACTCGGACAACACCGGGCACAAGCTGACCGGCACACTCCCGGAGAGCGACACCCCGAGCCTCCTCGGCCTGTCGGCGAGCGCGCCGTACTTCCATGACGGCAGCGCGGCCACGCTCGAAGCGCTGCTGCGCGACCGCGGCGCCGTCCATGGCATGTCCGAGACCTCGAAGCTGACCGATGCGCAGGTCGCCGACCTCACGGCATTCCTCGAGACCCTGTAACGAACCACGAGATCCTGCCTGGTTGGGTCGTCCGCGATCTAGCTGTCCACCGGGCTCCCCGGCTGGGTATCTAGTCCGCCGGAGGACCCATGCGTCATCTGCTCGTGGCGTTGCTGGCTGGCTCGGCTCTGATCGTTGGCTCCCCATCGTCGTCGGTTGCCTGCGAGGACGAGGAGGAGGAGGTGACCCGCGATGTGATGCGGGCGCGGAAACAGGCGGCCCGCGAGGCGCGGCGTGCCCACCGCGAGGCGAGGCGAGACGCGGCACGCGCCCATCGCGAGGCGGCCCGGGCGCAGGCACAGGCGCAGCGTGACTTCGCGCGCGCCCAGCGCGATGCCGCTCAGGCACGAGCGGAGGCTGCCGAGCTGCCGGACATGCAGCAGAAGCTCGACAAGCTGGAACGCAAGCTCGAGAAGCTTCGCCAGCGGCTCGAACGATTCCGCGTGCCGGGAAGGATCCCGATGCCGCCGCGCGGCCAGAAGGTGCCATCGAGCTCGCCGATCCGGGTCGACATCCAGCCGCTCCCCGACGGAGAGGTGATGATCGACTGGCAGGTCAACGGCGGCGACGAGTAACGTCCACCGGCTCGGCTGCGCGGGCATCTACAAGCCGGAGGATTCATGAGACACGCAGCTTTGTTAGTCGCCTTGCTGGCCGGCTCGGCCATGGTCGTCGGCCCGACGCAGACCGCCGCGGCGTGCGAGGACGAGGATGACGACAGCGACGACGACAGCGAGGTCGCTGTTCACGTCGCGGTCGACACCGACCACGAGGACGACAGTGACTCGGACGGCGACAGCGACGATGATGACGCCGAGGCCGCGCCGGCAGCGATCGATCCGAACCTGAAGCAGAAGCTGCAGCGGCTCGAGCAACGCCTCGAGCGGCTGCGGACGCACCTCGGAGGATTCCGCGTCGACGTCCAGCTCTCGCCGATGACGCCGCCGGCGCCACCGAGGCCGCCGAGGCCGCCAAAGGCACCGACGCCGACGCCGCCACCGACGCCACCGACTGCGGGCCACTTCAAGATCGATATTCCTGACCTCGATATCGACATCCCCGACCTCAACTTCGACTTCAACTTCAACGTCGGCGGCGACGATTCACCGGAGTAGTTCGGAAGCAGTCGACCACGACGAGAAGCGCGAATCTCCGACAACTCGCTCACGGCCACCACGCCTTTCGCGCCGACTGCACACGTTGAAACGCGCGCGACGTCCCGCGCCGTAAAGCGTCTCAGCCCTCGGTCAACGTGCGGCTCGTAGGCAATCTTGCCCATCGCCTCGTACTCCGCACGGGCAGCACGGTAGAGGTGCGCGTGGTGGATCGGCTTGACCTGATCCGCCGCGAAGTAGGCGGCGCGCAGGACCGCGTTTCTGATGTAGCCACCACTCATCACGAACTCCGCGGCGAGGCTGGCAAGATCCAGATCGCCGGCAAGCTCCACGCGAGCGGGAAACATCGCCTGCCACAGCAGCTCGCGGTGCCGCTGATCCGGCATCGGGACTCGCACGTGCAGCGCGAGCCTGCGCTGGAACGCAGCGTCTATCGCCGTCTCGTGGTTCGTCGTGAGCACCGAGATCCCCGAGAACGACTCCATGCGTTGCAGCAGGTAGTTCACTTCGAGGTTGGCATAGCGATCGTTGCTGGACTTGACCTCGGTGCGCTTGGCGAACAACGAGTCGGCCTCGTCGAACAGCAACACCGCATGCCCTGATTCGGCCGCCTCGAAGAGTGTGGCGAGCTGCTTCTCGGTCTCGCCGATGTACTTCGAGACGATTCGCGATAGGTCCACCTGATACAGGTCGAGACCGAGCTCGCCCGCGATCAGACCCGCGATCATCGTCTTGCCGGTGCCGGGCGGTCCCGATAGCAGGACCGAGAGCCCGAGACCTCTTCCAACCTTGTCGGCAAACCCCCACGTCTCGAGCACCTGCTTGCGGTGGCGTACACGCGCGACGAGCTCGACCAGCAGATCGAACTGGTCGACCGGCAACACGAGGTCGTCCCACGTCTGCCTCGTCTCGACACGTCGTGCGAACCCGACCAGCCGGCGTTCGAGCTGGGTGCGAAGCGCGCCATGGAGATGATCGATCGTCACGCGCTCGGGGCTCTGGGCGAGCGCGATCGCACCGCTGGCGGCGCCTTGAAGCAGAGCAGGAGTGATGGCGTATCGGCGGGCGGCGGCGCGCGTCACGTCGCCGGCGGTCTCGGGCAACACGCGTTCCCACATCGTCTGCCGTCGCGCCTCGTCGGGAAGTGCGATCGCGATCGTCACCACCGGGCGCGGCACCTGCCAGGTACACGCCTCGCGCGAGGTCACGAGAACGGGACCCGGGTGGCTCGCGATCAGCTCGCGCTCGATCGTTGCCGCGCGATCCCCGAGCGAATCGACGTTCAAGAGTAACGGCCACGCGCCGAGCAGCCGGCACTCACGCGCGATCGCCCGGAGCTGCCGCGAGAACCGGGCGGTGTCCGTGGCGAGAGCGTCCGATTGGATTGCCAGCACGGCGCGGCCAACGGTCGAGGCCGCATGCCGCAGCAACGTAGCGCGGCCACTTCCTTCCGCTCCCGTGGCGACGACGAACACGTCGGCACCGGTCGTCATCGCGTGGGCGAGCTCGTCGGGGGTTGCGAGATCCAGTGCCGCCGTCTCGCGACGCGTATCGAGCGCCGGAATCAGTCTGGCGAGCCTGGTGACCTCCTCGTCGAGCGAAAGCTGCCCGCGCGCGAGGGCGATCACGCGATCGTTCGGCCGAACGGGCCGTCGGTACAGCGGTACGCGCGGATCGAGGTCCGTCTCGATCAAGCCGAACCCTGCGAGCCGCCCGAACACGTCACCGTCCGAGGCGGCGTCATCGTTCGCGGCGAGGCGTTCGAGGATCTGCGCGTTGAGCTCGTGCATTCCAGGCGATGCGAGAGTCTGCGCGCCTCGCGCCAGCACCGGCTCGAGCTCGATCGCCACGAGCAGCCAGAGCACGTTCATCTCGATGGTCGATAGGTCGAGCCGTCTCCTCAGGAGCCGCATCGGTGACTCGCCGACGATCTTGGCATCGATCGTCGCGAGGAGCCGCTCGGAATCGGCGGTCTCCACGCGCGCCTCGCTGCTCAACCAGCCCTCGGCGCGTCCGGCGTTCACGAGCTCGCCGAGTCGAGCGAGCGCCCAGGTCTTGCGAAGTGCGAGCTCGGCGATGGCAGCGAGCTGGTCGATGGTCTTGGTCATGTGGCCACGTGTCGACCGCTCGGTTCCCGGTTGCGACTTGTTTTGCCCCGAAGTCACGGTCGAAGTCAGACGATCTCCACGCCGTGTTTCCTTGCGTCCTGTCGTATTCGCTCGACAACGTCGACCAGCCAGCCCCAGGTGCGCAAGCACCAACTGCTACACGAATCGAGCGGACGTTCCAAACAGAATGAGCTTCGCTCGAACAGCAACATCTCTTCGGCATAGCTCGGGAGCGCGCTGACACGAGATGTGTGATCGAACTGATCGATGTGCTCATCGTCGAACCTCACCCGTCTGAGCACGTCGAGCTGGTCGTCTGCGCTCATGCAAGCCTCGATGATGCCGACGTGATCATCAGACTTCAGGGCGAACAGCTTCGCGACCGCCGGCTTCAACATCAGCAGCGGAAAGTTCACCGCACGCGCGACGTGCTCGTGAGCCTCCTGCTCCGGCGAGCTGCATGCGGTCGCGAAGATCGTGAGCAGGCATCCGAGGAGTACTCGTACGATCGCGTTCGTGGGCACTTTGCAGTTCCTTTGGCGAACCGAGCTCAATGAAACGGGTGCTTCATCAGCGAGATGATGTGCACGCCTTCTTCCTTGGCGTTCTGTCGCAGCAGATCGACCGCGACGATCAGCGACGACCAGGCTTCCAGGCACCAACGACGACAACCGGTATCAATCTCCAGGTCTTCGTCATTGCAGATCAGCGAGCGGCCCAGCAGGTGCTCGGCAAAGTCCGAGACTCTGGTGTACGCGCGATGCGGTTGAGGGTCGGGGTCGATGGCCTCGTCGTCGAACTTCACCTGGCGGAGTAGCTCGAGCTGGTCGTCCACGCTCGTGCAGGCGTCGATGAGCTCACGGTCACTGCCCGAAGAAGCATCCATTCTTGCGATCGCGGGCTTCAACATCAGGAGAGTCAGGTTCGCCTCGCGGGCGACGCGTTCGTACGCGTCGTGCTTCGGCGAGCTGCACGCCATCGCCGAGGCGACCAAGGCTCCAACAATGGCTCGTACGATCAGGTTCGCGGGCATGTCACGTGTCGTTGACCGCATGGCTCAAACCAAGGGTTTCTTGATGGAGGTGGGGACGAGCTCCGCCAGCAGGAGCCGGAGTCCCGCCTCGTACTTCTCGAAGTCGCTCTTCGTCGCATTCTCGGGATGGGCCACCGTCGCTCTCCCTACGAGCCACCTGCGGCGCTTCTCCGGCACCTGGTTCCCGAGGTCGCCTTTCTCGTCGAGATTGATCACGAAGTCGGGATCTCCGTCGACTTCGGCCAGGACCTGACGCGGAATCTTCATCGCGGCGAGCGGAACACCTTCGTACTGCTCGCGGATCGTCGCGTTCACGCCGTTCAGGAGCGCGAGCGTGATCTCTGGCTTGCCGTTCATTCCGAGTCCGAGAATATCGATCTCGCGCAACCTCGCATGGACACACAGGACGCCCGGTGCCTTCCCGTGGACCGCATCGTTGAGGTCCGGTGCGTCGCTCGGGACGAAGCCGGGAGCTGACTTGTTGGCCCGGTCGCGTGCCTCCTGCGTGCTCATGTTCGTCGTTGTGTTGCCGACGTTGACGCTGCTTTCTTGCACCACTCCCCCGCCGGAGCGTGCACCGTACTTCGTCTGCGCGAGATAGCTGACCCATGCGTCGCGCGTGGCGGCGTATTGCTCATTGGAGGCCGCCTTCATATTGCCGTGCGAGCACACAGCTTCGAGGGATTTCGCCGTCTTCAGTGTCTTGACGTCATGACGACCGACTTTGATGAACTGGTTTTGGTTCTCGTGATGAGCGGCTTCGACGCCCTCTTTTTGCGCCTCGATGAATGGGTCGATCACGTTGTTGTCTTTGCCACCTCCGAGCTTGGTGCGACCCGCGGTCACGCCGGCCCCGATGCCGCCCTCAAAGAGCATCTTCACGAACTCTTGCCGGACCTCACCCGCTCCGGGAATGACGTTCTGTGCGAGCCGAACCCCAGCGGCCGCAGCGCCTGCACCGAGCGCAACTTCGAGGAGTGCGCCGGCGATCTGAGCGAACCAATCAGGCTCGTCTTCCGTCTTGAGGTGTACCCGCAGCACTTCGATGCCCCGTTGGGCTGCTTCGTTAAACCAACCAAAACTGAGCTTCACGATGTCGAGCGAATCGCTGATCGCTCGCTCGTCCGAGGCGCCCGTCGTGGACTTCGGCGAGTCAGTCGTATCCGCCGTGACACGATTGGCGTCGCGCCAGATCGCGTCGTGGTCGCCTGCGGCCCTGGAATCGCCTCCGGGTGCGCGCTTCGTATCCGTAGCTTTGTCGTGGGGTTGCGGTTCGTTGTGTGGGCGGTGCGTCAGCTGAAACGTCACGTGGACCTCCGTTGGTGGGCGGCCCCATCGACCGTGGTGCGCACGGGTTGCGTTGTATTTGTCGCGGCGTCCGGTCTCCGACCCGTCAACAAACGCGCAACCCAGGAAGGAAGGGGTCGAGGACCGGTCCATGAAGCCCCACACCCGTCTCGCTCTGGTGCCCGCCTCCGTCGAACCGTCCGCTGCAGATCCGTCCATCGCCGCTCCGAGTGCGGACGCGATGAAGGCGCGACGCAGCCACCTGGAGCCCGCGGCGGAGCTGCCGGTGGACCTACCGCCGCGATCACTGTCGATCTGGGAGCCGGCTGCACCGAGTCGTTCCACGACGCCCACGACCAGCGAGATCCTGCACGTCCAGTTTCCAGGAAGCCTCGAACCGGAGCTCGAGGCGATGGTCACGCGGATCCTCACCCGGCCCCTCGCGCCGAACGAGTCGCATCACACCGGCAATGCCAACCGCGAGCGCGAGCTCTGTGCGGTCTTCGCGACGTTGTCCATCGAGCAGTCGAGCCAGCTCGGGCGTCGTCTCGAGCTCGCGCGCCCGGACGATCCGATCGTTGCCGCGTTCAGTCGCCTCGTGGTCGAGCGACGCCACCGTCTGCGCACGTTTCTCGGGGATGCGCGACGCCGCGCCGCGCGCCGCGGATAAGGAAGGACGCCCGAAGGCGTGCGATCTCCGAGACCGATTCTTCGGGAAACGAGCCAGGTCAACTCGAGGCGCTCGTGTAGCTGCGGATCGCGGCGACCCAGACGAGGCGACTGAGGACGAACAGCGCGAGCGAGCCGCCGATCGTGGCGAGCGCCGTGAGCGCGTCGAGCCGGCCCAGCAGCGCCATCGCGGGGTACGTCGTCATGACGGCGACCGGGATCACGAACGTGAACACGACGCGCCAGGCGCCGCGAAACACGTGGATCGGCCAGCGCGCGGTATCGAAGATCGCGCCGAGCAGGAACGTCAGGTTGTCGAGCCGTACGACCCAGAACGAGGCCGCCGCGCACAGCACCCAGAGCGAGTACATCGCGAGCACGCCCGAGCAGAACAGCAGGACGCCGAGCGCGAGATCGGCGGGTGCCGGGCCCTCGCCGCGCAGCCAGAACGCGTAGATCGCGAGCACGATCGCGCCGAGCACGTCGAAGATCTTCCACGGCTCGAAGCGCGACGTCGAGATCATCGCCTGCGCGTCGACGGGCTTGAGCAGCACGTAGTCGAAGGCGCCGCTGCGGATGCGCTCGACGAGATCGACGAGCGACGGGCTGACGACGCTCTCGAGCACGCCACGCAGGCCGATGAAGTACGACATCAAGATCAGCGCCGAGGGCTGATCCCAGCCGGCGACCGACTCGCGACCCTCGTAGAGCACGAACAGCGGCAGCAGGACGAGCGCCATCCAGATCGCTTCCAGCGTGCCTTCGAGCAGGAAGTCCGAGCGGTATGCCATCGCGGCCGACGCGCTGATCCTCAGCTGGACGATCGCGAGGCGAAGGTAGCGGATCATCCGCCCACGGCCTCGAACCGGCGGACACCCCTGCGCCAGATCCACAGCGCGAGCGCCACCGATGCGACCGCCCAGCCGAGCTGCCCGAGCATCAGGATCGCCAGCTCTCCACGCTCGAGCTTTCGCGTCATCAGCTCGACGGGGACGCTCAGCATGAAGCGAAACGGTGACCACGCCGCGAAGCTGGCGATCCAGCCCGGCAGCAGCGGCAACGGCAACAGGTACCCCGACAGCAGCGAGAACAGCGCGAAGTAGAGGTGCAGGATCGCCATCGCCTTGGTCAGGAAGAACGCGAGCGAGCCGATCGCGAACAGCAGCGAGAACGTGATGAGCCACGCGAGCGCGAGCGACGGCACGAGCATCACGAGCTGGAGCGGCTCGGTGGTGAGCGCGCTGGCGCCCGAGCTCAGCAGCAACACGGCCGCGATCGGGAGGGCCACGATGCTGCGAAACGGGATCGCCGCGAGGTGGCTGACCGCGAACACGACGAATGGATGCAGCGGCCGGAGCAGCCGCATCGACATCGAGCCCATGCGGATCTCCTCGCTGATCTGCCACGCGACCCAGGAGCCGGTCACGTTACGGACGATCAGCATCGCGAGGAAGTACGCGACGAAGTCCGACGAGCCGTAGCCCCGAAACGGCGCCTCGTCGGCGACGGTCTTCCACAGCCCGAGCATCACGAGGGGCAGGGTGGTCGTGAGGATCCAGATCAGGAACTCCGCGCGATACGCGACCGTCTCGGCGACTCCCACGCGCAACAAGGTCGGGATCGCGCGCAGCGTGCGCCTCACGGCGCGGCCTCGCGGGTGTCCTTCGCCTTCCCGAACATCACGCGCAAGATCTCCTCGAGCGGCGGATCCTCGATCGCCAGATCCGCCGCGCGCATCGGTCCGAGCAGGTGGCCGACCGCCGAGGGGATCTCGCGCTCCGCGATTCGCAACGTGATCCGGAGGCCGTCGCGCGCGAGCACGGCCCCGAGCTTCGCGAGCTCCTCGTCGGTGGCCGGAGCCGTCAACGTGAACGAGACCCGCTTGTCGGGATCCATCGTCTTGATGAGCCCTCGCAGATCGCCGTCGTGGATCAGCTTGCCGGCATCGATGACGATGATCCGCGGACACAGCGCGACGACGTCGTCCATGTAGTGCGACGTCAGGATCACCGTCGCCTCGTGTCGCTGGTTGTAGGTCCGCACGAAGTCGCGGATCGCGAGCTGCATCGCGACGTCGAGCCCGATCGTCGGCTCGTCGAGGAATAGCGTGGTCGGCCGATGCAGGAGCGCCGCCGCGAGCTCGCACTTCATGCGTTCGCCGAGCGAGAGCTGCCGCGCCGGCTTGTCGAGCAGCGGTGCGAGCTCCATGAGCTCGGTCAGCTCGGCGAGCGTCTTCGCGAACTCGTCCTTCGGCACGTCGAACACCGCGCGGTTCATCGCGTAGGTCTCCGACGGCGGCAGGTCCCAGATCAGCTGCGACTTCTGCCCCATCACGAGGGTGATCTTCTGCAAGAACTCCGGCTGTCTCCGGAACGGCACGTGCCCCGCGACCTCGGCCTCGCCGCTCGTCGGGTGGAGCAGCCCGGCGAGCACCTTGAGCGTCGTGGTCTTGCCCGCGCCGTTCGGCCCGAGGAACCCCACGCGCTCGCCGCGCTCGATCGTGAAGCTGACGCCGTCGACGGCCTTCACCAGCTCGTACTTGCGCCGCACCAGCGACTTCATCGCCGAGGCGAAGCCGGGAGGTCGCTTGTGCACCTTGAAGTGCTTCGTGAGATCGCGCGCTCGGATCACGGCCGGAGAACGTATATCAGTCTTCGCCGCGTGCGGCCTTGGCCAGCTCTCCGACGGTCTTGATCGGGAGCGAGTCGATCGATTCACCCTGCAGCATCGCCTCGAGCAGGTTCGCCCCGACCTGTGCGAGCTGGGTGAGCCCCTCGATGCGCTTCGCGATCAACTTGCTGCGTTCGTCGGCGCCGTGCCCGAGCTCGTGGCCCGCAGCGTCGAAGGCCTCCGAGGCGGTGCGGATCCACTGCAACTCGCGCTCGCGGAACACGCGCGAGACCATCTTCCAGATCGAGGTCTCGGCCTCGTAGTGCTCGCGGCGTTCGCCGACGACCCAGGCCTTCTTGACGGCGCCCCACTCCTGCATCTCGGTGAGCAGCATCGACACCGAGCCGGTCGACAGGCCGAGCCGGTCGCCGAGCTCGGCGGCGTTGAGCGGGTGATCCTCGAGGTAGAGCACGGCCCACATGCGGCCCATGTTGCGCTTGAAGCCCCAGCCCTCGAGCAGCGCGCCGACGGCATCCGCGACCTTGAGCACGCTGGGATCGACGACCGCCGGATCGGCCGTCATGGCTTCTTGTCGTCGTCGTCGGGCGAGGCGATCATGTGCTCGCGCGTGGTGACGCGCACGTTGCCGAGCTCGGTGGGCAGCGTCCCGACCTGCGAGGCGTCGTGACGGCGGCGCGTGATGATCTCGACGATCTCGCGCTGCGAGAGGCCGCCGGACGGTCGGATGGTGATGCTTGTCTCGCGGCCCGATTTGAGCTCGCGCGCGGTGACCGAGAGGATCGACTCGACATCGACGGTGATGATGAGCTCGACCCGCACGCTGCCCGCGGGACCCTTCGGGAGATCGTCGAGCACGACCTGCCCGAGCTTGCGGTTCTTGGAGATGTCCTTGTCTTCGCCCTGGTAGAGCTCGATCGAGACGAACCGCTGGTCCTCGGAGGTGGTGGCGAACAGCCGGCGCGCGCGCACGGGGAGCATCGAGTTGCGCGGGACGATGAGCGCGAAGCTCGAGTCGCCGACCTTGATGCCGATGTCGTGCGGCGTGACGTCGAGGAGCTGCGCGTCGTCGGCCTCGCCCGCCAGGATGCCGGCGTATGCGGCGGCGCCGAGCGCGACGACCTCGTCGGGGTTGGCGCCCTTCGATGGCTTCTTGTTGAAGATGCGCTCGACCATGTCCTGCACGGCCGGCCACCGGCTCATGCCACCGACGAGCAGGATCTCCTCGATCTCGTCGGGCGATCCCGACCCCGCGGGCTGCAGGCCGGCATCCGCGAGCGCTCGGCGGCAGGGAGCCTCGAGGCGGTCGAGCAGATCCTTCGTGAGCTGGTCGATGTAGTCCCGCGTGATGGACCGCTCGTAGTTGATCGGTGCGCCGTGCTGGTCGTTCGCGAGGAACGGCAGCGAGATCTTGGTCTCGCGATCGATCGAGAGCGTCTTCTTCGCGTTCTCGCACGCCTCGCGCAGGCGAGAGATCGCCATCGGGATCGAGGTGAGATCGACGCGATATTGATCGAACACCTCGTCCACGATGCGCTCGAGGATGCGTCGATCCCAGTCTTCACCGCCGAGCGCGGTGTCGCCGCCGGTCGCGAGCACCTCGAAGATGCCGTTCTCGACGGTCATCAGCGAGATGTCGAACGTGCCGCCGCCGAGATCGAACACGCCGATGAGGCGCCGCCCTTCACGCACGCGATGTGCGCCGTAGGCGAGCGCGGCGGCGGTGGGCTCGTTGAGGATGCGCACCACGTCGAGCCCTGCGATCTGGCCGGCGTCTCGCGTGGCCTGGCGCTGGGCATCGTCGAAGTACGCGGGGACCGTGACCACCGCACGCGTGACCGGTTCGCCGAGCGCGTCCTCGGCGATCTTGCGGACGGCGCGCAAGATATGAGCCGCGATCTCCTGCGGCGAGATCGGCTGACCGTGCACGCGGACCCACGCGTCACCATTCGGTGCGGCCACGATGCGAAACGGTGCGAGCCGCGCGAACCACGACACGTCATCGGCGTTGACCTTGCGGCCGATCAGGCGTTTGGCGCCATAGACCGTCGCGGCGGCGTTGGTGACTCCCTGGCGGCGCGCGCGCGTCCCGACGGAGATCTGGCCGTTCGCGGACCAGCTCACCCACGACGGGATCGTGCGCTCGCCATCCGCGCCCGCGAGCGTCTTGGGCTGGCCCTTCTCGTCGAGGACGGCGACGCACGAGTTCGTGGTTCCGAGGTCGATGCCGATGATGCGCGACACGGCTACGACTCCTTCTTTCCCATGAGGCGGGATAGCAGACCCTTGCGTTCGTTCGTCGCCTGCCTGCGCATGTCGGCCAGCTCGCGCGCGGCCCGCTCGTTGGAGGGATCGATCTCGAGCGCGGACTCGAAGCGCTGTGCGGCCTCGAGGCGGTCACGCAGGTTCAGCGCGCGCAGGCCTTCGCACAGCTCCACGCCGGCGCGAAACGTACGATCACTCGGGTACTTCTTCGCCAGCACCTTGTACGCGGCGACGGCTTCGTCGACCCGCCCGGCATCCATCAGCTCCTCGACGGCAACGGCGTCCATCGAGTCGGTGATCACGGGCGGCGGAGACGCGAGCACCGGGCGGCGCTCGGTCTGTGGGGGTGGATCCAGCTTGCGAATCGGCTGGCTCTGGTGCGGTGGATCGAGCTTGCGAATCGACTGGCTCTGCTGCGCGCCGACGACGCGCACGGGACCGCTGCGATGATCGGTGATCGCGCGCGGAGCCGGGGTGATCGGGATCGGCTGTGGGGTCCTGGCACTTGGTGGTGGCCCCACCGGCCCGGTCGCTCCCCGCGGTGCGGGGAGGGCACGCGGAGCCGCGGACCGGCCGAGCGATGTCAGCACCTGGGACCGGGCGGCCTCGTCGCCGATGCGGCGGTACGCGTCGCGGATCAAGATGAAGATCTCGGCGGCGACCTGGCGAAGCTCGATGGACTCGTAGCGCGCGAACCGATCGGGGTGATAGCGCTTCGTGAGCTCACCGAACGCGGAGCGCACGTCGCCGTCGTTCGCCTCGTAGCCGACACCGAGGATGAGAAATGGATTGAGCTTCTTGAGCGAGTCGGCCTCCGCCATCAGCGCGCGGATCAGCTCGACCTCGGCGGCCGCCATGTCCTCGCCCTCGCCGATCGCCGCGACCGGGCCGCTCGTCGTCGGTGGCAGGACCTGCGGCACCCCGCTCACCGGTGTCGGCTGGCGGCGCTGCTCGGAGGCGAGCGCGCTCTCGATCAGCCAGATCGATCCCGTCGGGATCGGTGCGAGCTTGAGCTCGACCCCCAGGCCGCGCGCGGCATCGTCGACGTGAAACTGGACGACCCCGGTCAACACGATCACGGATGCGCTCGGCAGCGTCAGATCGATCCGCACGGTAGTTCCGATCGGCGGCGGCGAGGCCGCCTTGAGGAACATCGTCCCCCGGCTCAGATCACGCTTGTAGATCGTCGCCAGTTGCTGCCAGGAGGCGCATCTGAGCTTGATGGAGAGCGCGCCCGGACCCATGCGATACCCGCGAGATCATAGGCGTTCACGGTGCGCGTGGCAACGATCGGTACCTCTCGAGTATGCGCTCGTGGCGTTCCTTGATCCGTTCCAGGTACAGGCTCTCGCGCGTTCGCTGGAGCGATTCGCGCGCGAGCTGCGCGAGCCGCTCGACGACCTCGTCGATATCCGCGAGCGGCTTCTGCACGAAGCCGACGACACCGAGGTCCGCCGCGTCGGCGGCGAGATCGGCGTCGTGGACCGACGTCATGAGGAATGCCGGGAGCCCGGGCACGCGGTCGCGAAGCCGGCGGACCGCCTCGAGGCCGTCGATCCCGGGCAGTTGCGCGGCGACCAGCGCGAGGTCGAGGCCGGTGGTGGCGGCGAGCGTTTCGGCCTCGCGCAGGGCCTCCTCACCGGTGACGTACGCGTACGTGGCAACCCCGGCGGCCTCGAGCAGATCGGCGAGCGCGTCGGCGACGGCCCGCTCGTACTCGACCAGCAGGATCGCCGGTGCGCGGCTCTCGGTTCCCTCGCCGTGTGTGCGTACGTGTGCGAGGGCCTCTTCGGCATCGATCGAGCGGCGCTCGGTGCGGATGAGGTCCTTGAGCAGATCCTCGATGAACAACCGCTGCTGCTCGGAGACGTCGTGCTCGTGCATCCGCTCGCGCTGGCGCTCGCAGACTCGCTCGACGACCGCATGGGCGGTGGCGGTTCCTTCGAGCCCGAGATCGATCACGTCGGCGACACCCGCGCGGATGCACGCCATGATCATTCGACTGTCGGCCTCGCTCGTCACCGCCACCGGCAAGCAGCTCGGGATCGCGACGAGCAGGCGGCGCACGGCCTCGGTCGCCTTGCGCAGATCCTCGACCTCACCGCTCAGGTCGCGCAGATCGAGGAGCAACGCCGGGAGGCTCTCGTGCCGCCGGCTGAGCTCGGCGGCGGTGCCCAGCTCGTCGACGATCGTCACGGTCACCCCCACGCTCGCGAGTCGATCCATCAGGCCGCGGAGCGGACCGCTCGCGCCACGCGGGGCGATCAAGATCGCGGAGGTCTCCACGTCAGCGAAAATCCCAGCGGTGCTCGCCGCTCTCGACGATCTGGTCGACCGAGAACGGAGCATCGAAGTGCACTTCGGGCAGGTAGTAGTTGTCGAGCAGGTCGCGGTAGTGCGGGCTACGGCTGTCGAAGATCACGCCGCCCGGCAGCTGCCACTTGACCGCGATCGGCTGGTCAGGCGCGGCGATCGCGAGGAAGCGCTGCGCCGGCCCGTCGGCGAACTGCGAGAAGTCGAGGTCGGCGTAGCCGTGATCGGCGCGATTCACGGCGAAGTTGTCGCCCGCCCGCGCGAAGCCGTCCATCGTCAGCTCGCCCGGTGCCGGCAGGCTCAGGACCGGGGTCGGAAACAAGGTCTCGATCTTCAGCTGGTGCTTCGCGCCCCACCGCCACTCGCTCGGGCTCGCGTCGGCGAACCCGGCCGGTGACTCGAGGAACTTCACGGCATCGAGCGTCGCGCGCATGATCATCGTCGTGCAGCTGTCGCTCGACGTGCTCGTGAAGTCATCGCACAGGATCGGCTGCATCGTCGAAGGATCCTGCACGAAGGTCCCGGGGTTGGTGAGCATCGCGAACACGATGCGCACGAGCTGGTTGCCGTCGAGCCGGTGGAGATCGAAGCCCGGCGTGGTGGGGCTCGGCCTGGCGTTCTCGAGCTCGTCCTTCAGCGTGCGTTCGAGGAAGTAGTGCATCCAGGCGTTGAACAGCACGGTCGCCGCCGAGTCGGGCGAGGCAGGAACCCCGCGGTCGATCGACGTGGGCGTCGCGAAGCTCCAGCCGGCGAGCAGGGTGCGCGCCGTGACGATGCGCGCCCGGTCCGCGGCGTCGAGGCCCGCGACAAACGCCTGGAGATCGCCCGGCATCGCAGGGGGTGCCTCGAGCAGCGCGAGCGCGGAGACGATCGGCTGCCGCAGCTTCGCGCCGACGTTGGACCGCGTGTCGTGCTGCATGCGCGCCATGAAGTCGAGCGTGATCGGGGTCAGCGTCACGAACGCGTCCTCGATCAGCTGCGCGATCCGCTCCTGGCGCACGCCGGCCGCGTAGCTCACGCCGACGTAGAGCGGCTTGCCTTCGGCCGTCAGCTGATTCAGCGGATCGCCGTCGAAGGTCGAGCCGACGGGGTCGGCATTCGCCGTCGCGAGGTAGCCCTGCGGAGGATTCGTCGCGTGGGGCACGTAGCGCGGCGAGACCGGCAGGGCGTCCCACTCGAAGCCGCCGGTTCCGTCGAGGATGAAGAACGGCGCATCGCCGTCGGGGCGCGTGACGGCATTCCACGTGTACGAGGCAGCCGAGCGGTCCGGCACGAACGCGTTCGTGGTCCACGCGATGTTCTGCTGGCTGTCGATCATCGTCCAGTTCTGGCTCCCGTACGTGAAGTCCGCGAGCGCGTCGAAGCCTTCGTCGACCGACTTCGCGTGCGCGAGGTTCCACAGCGCGCGAAACTCGAACGTCGGGACGTGCCCCGTGTACTTCACCGACAGGACCTCGTCGCCCAGGACACGTGGGACGAGCCGGTGCGTGACGGGATCGATCTTCGGGATGATCGGGCCGTGGTGCGGTACGCGCTCGTACTTCGCCTGGATCCGGTCGGTCTCGAAGCCGAACGCGCCGACGATGATCTCCTCGTCGAACGTCTCGATCGCGACTTCCGCACCGTTGAAGACCACGCAGTCACCGGTCGGACACAAGGTCTCGCGGTAGATGTCGTTGACGTCGTGCTCGGCGACGGTCGCCGACCACGCGACCTTGCCGTTGCTCCCGAGGATCACGCCGGGAATCCCGGGGAACGTGATGCCGAGGACATCGAGGTTGTTCGCGGGTTCGCGCGCATCGCGGATGATGAGGTGGGTCGGGTAGAAGATCGACGGATTCGGGAGCTGCAGGTGCTGATCGGTCGCGAGCAGCGCGGCCCCATCGGCGGCTCGTGCCGGACCGACCGCCCAGTTGTTCGATCCCGCGTACGGGCGCATGAACGCGTGCGGGCCGAGGCCGCCGTGCGGACCGGTATGGATGCCGCGGCGGAAGAACGCGCGTGCGCTGTCGTAGGTCGCCTGCGAGACCGCCGGTCGCCCCGCGGCCTGCTTGCGATCGCTGCCATCGGAGCGCGAGCCGCCATCCGTGGGGCTGTTCGGGAACCCATCGATCGTCGGCATCGTCCCGACCGGGGTGAACGTGAGCAGGTCGCGAGAGATCCCGCGGCGAAGGTCGCGAGCCGAGCCGGGTGGGGCGGCGGCGGTGTCGTAGCTCGCGCGCAGCCTCGTGTAGAGCTCGTCGAGATCGAGCTCGAACGGGGTCGACCACGACAGCGCGAACGCCTGGAAGCGCCCGAGCACGAGCGAGTCGATCGGGGTCCACGCGACGAACGTGCCGGGCGGGAACGACGCCTCGACATCGGGATCGAGCGTCCACTTGTTCGCGCTCAGGTCCGTGTAGTACGCGTTGACCCCGTCGGAGAATCGCTGGAGCAGGTCGACGAGATCGCGATCGACCGGGTCGCTGGACGCCGCGAGGATGTCGAACGTCTGCTGGGCCAGCGGCTTCATGCGATGCATGCGCATCTCGAGATCGGTGTCGATCACCGTCATGTCGGCCTGGCCGAACAGCTCGCCGAGCGTGCCGGCACCGAACCGGCGCAGGATGTCCATCTGCGGCAGCCGATCGTGGGCCATCACGTAGCCCTGCACGAACCCGACGTCGCGGACGTTCGTCCCCGTGATGTGCGCGACGCCGTACTTGTCGCGGGCGACCTGGACCGGCGCCTCGAGCCCGACCACGAACTCGCCGTCCTGCGGAAGCCTGTCGAACGGCCCGATGACCCTGTCATCGCTGCACGCGACGAGCGCGCACAGGACCAGGAACCGAGTCACAGCCATCGGGGGGACAGTACCGCGAAAACACAACGGCTCGCCGGGTGGTGAGCGACGCAGCTCGGGTAGGATGCTTCGCGATGTCGATGCCCGACCACTTGTTCCTGCGCGCATGTCGGCGTCAACCCGTCGAGCGCACGCCGATCTGGATGATGCGCCAGGCCGGGCGCTACTTGCCGTCGTATCGCGCCGTGCGTGCACGGGCTTCGTTCCTCGAGCTGTGCCGTACGCCGGAGCTCGCGTGCGAGGTCACGCTGCAACCGATCGATCAGCTCGGCTTCGACGCGGCGATCCTGTTCTCGGACATCTTGATCACGCTGCCGCCGATGGGCCTCGACGTCGCGTTCCCCGACACCGGTCCAAAGATCGCGACGCCGATCCGCACCCAGGCCGCGATCGACGCGCTCGTCGTCCCCGATCCCGACGCCGAGCTGCCGTACGTGATGGAGGCGATCCGCCAGATCCAGCGCGCGCTCGCCGGGCGCGTGCCGCTCATCGGCTTCGCGGGCGCACCGCTCACGATGCTGACGTACGCCGTCGAGGGCGGCGGCTCGAAGGACTACCCGCACACGAAGAAGCTGCTGTACGGCGCGCCGGCGCAGGCGCACGCACTGCTCGACAAGCTCGCACGTACGTGCGCGACCTACCTCGAGGCCCAGATCGCCGCGGGCGTCGACGCGGTGCAGATCTTCGATAGCTGGGGCGGCATCGTCTCGCCGGGCGACTTCCGCGAGTACCCGCTGCGCTACGCGAAGCGCGTGATCGAACAGCTCCGCGCGTCGAAGGCGTTCGCGAAGTCGCCGGTGCCGATCATCTACTTCGTCAACGGCTGCGCACCCTACCTCGACGACTACGCCTCGAGTGGCGCCGACGTGCTCGGCGTCGACTGGCGCGTCGGCATCGACGAAGTGCGCCGCCGCGTCGGCGATGGCGTCGCACTGCAGGGCAACCTCGATCCCGGCGCGCTGTTCGCGAGCCCCGCCGAGATCCGCACGCGGGTCGCCGACATCCTCGCGCGTGCCGGCAGCGTCGGACACATCTTCAACCTCGGCCACGGCGTCCTGCCGGAGACCGACCCCGAGCACGTCCGCGCGATGGTGACCGCGGTCAAAGAGCTGTCGGCAACGTAACGTGCCCTTCCGGGGTATGAAGGTCGCGATCATCGGTGGTGGCATCGGAGGCCTCACCGTGGCGCGCACGCTCGTCGCGGCCGGGATCGACGCCCACGTGCTCGAGGCTGCGCCGCGCGCCGGCGGCGTCATCGGCACCAGCCGGGTCGACGGCTTCGTGCGCGAGCACGCCGCGAGCTCGTTCCTCGGCGGGCCGTCGCGCGGTGCGCTCGCGCTGTGCAAGGAGCTCGGCGTCGAGGTCGATCAGGCCTCGCCGCGGGCGAAGCGCCGCTGGATCTACATCGACGGCAAGCTGCGCGCCCTGCCGCAGAGCCCGCTCGAGCTCGTGCGCAGCGATCTGCTCACGTGGCGCGGCAAGCTCGATCTGATCCGCGAGCCGTTGCGAGCCGCGCGCTCGACCGCCGACGGTGACGAATCCGTGCACGCCTTCGCCGCGCGCCGGCTCGGTGCCGAGGCAGCCCGCGCGATCGTCGCGCCGTTCGTGACCGGTGTGTACGCGGCCGACGCGCACGACATCAGCCTCGAGGCCGGCTTCCCCAAGCTCGCGGCGCTCGAGGCACACGGTGGCCTCGCGCGCGGCCTCGTTCGCCAGGCGGCTCGCACCGTGCTCGGCCGCGCGCTCGGTCGAAGGAGCCACAAGACCCCGCGCGGCCTGTGGGCACCGCGAGGCGGGCTGGGCACCCTGATCGACGCGCTCGTCGCAGAGCTCGGCCCGCGCGTCCGCATCGGCACGCCGGTCGAGCGGATCGAGGCGACCGCGCGCGGCGTCCTCGTCGACGGTGAGGCGTGGGATGGCGCCGTCCTCGCGCTCCCCGCCGAGGATGCGAAGTCGGTCGTCGCGCTCCCCGAGCTCGCGACCCGGCTCGCGAGCTTCCACCGCGCGCCCGCCGTGACCGTCTACCTCGGGTTCCCCGACCACGCGATCCCGCGCGCGAACGATGGCTTCGGTGCACTCGTCGCGCTCGGCGAGGACGTGCGCGTGCTCGGCATCGTGTTCGAGTCCGTCGTGTGGCCGAACCGCGCGCCGGCCGGGCAGGTGCTCCTGCGCTGCATCTTCGGCGGCGGGCGCGATCCGGAGGCCGCGATGCTCGACGACGCGACGCTGATCGCCCACGCCATGCGCGACGCGAGCGTCGTGGTCGGCGTTGCCGGCACGCCGACGCACACCAGCGTCGTGCGCTGGACCCGCGGCGTCGCGCAGTACGCGCTCGGCCACCGCGATCACGTGCTCGCCGCGGTCACCGCCGCGCGCACGCACAAGATCGCGCTCGCAGGCGCCGACTACTACGGACCCGGCGTCAACGATCTGTGCACCGACACCGATCGCATCCTCGACGAGGTTCGTGCGTGGTAGCTCGCTGCACCGTGCTCGCGCTGGTCGTCGCGTGCTCCGGCAACAAGGCGCGGGTCGGCGACGACGCGGTCCACGCCACACCGCGCGGCGATGCTGCGGTCCCCGATGCACCACCGCCTCCCTCCGGTGACCTGCAGGTGCGCGTCGAGTGGAAAGCCGTGCCGGCCGTGATGCGCAACTCGCCGGGGCGCACGCCCTGCAACACGCCCCGGGCCGCGTCGCTCGCCCCCACCACGACGTGGGGCATCCCCGACGTGATCGTCCTCGTCGAGGGCGTGACCGCGCTGCCCGGCGAGGTCCGCGTCGTCGTCGGCGATTGCGCGCTGCGTCCGCGCCTCGCGGCGGGCCTGTCCCTCGTCGTCGAGAGTGCGGCGCCGATCCCCACGAAGCTCACGATCGCCAGGCACGGCGTGCTCGGCCAGCTCGACTCGCTGCGCGCCGAGGACCCGCGCACGATCCAGCTCCCGATCTCCGGCCACGCCGTCACGATCCCGCTCGATGCCGGCGGTGTCTATCAGCTCGCGGTCGAGGGCAAGGATCCGGAGACCGCGTGGATCGTCGCCGCGCCGGCCGCGATCACCGAGGCCAATGGTCAGGCCGTGATCCGGGGCGTCGCGGTCGGCAAGCACGCGGTCACCGCGTGGCTGCCCGCGCGTGGCGGCCAGCTGGCCCGCGTTGCGACCGGGACGGTGACCGTGGTCGCGAACGAGCTCGCCGAGCTCACGATCGATCTCGAACCTTCACCCTGAGCGCGCTGCGACTCAGTTCTCCGACGGCTTGCCGTCGATCGTCATGTTCGTCAGCTTCGCCTTGGGTGCCCCCGAGCCACCGCACTTGTCGAGGTTGGTGAGCTTGCTCCCGGGAATGGTCACCTTGACGGTGCCGCCGTCCTTCACCTTCTGACAGGTGTGCGGCGCCTCGACGACCGTGCCGTTACTGCACTCGGTGAAGAAGTCCCAGCACGCCTCGACCTCGGACTTGCCCGCGGTCTGGGCGACGTCGCACTCGACGGCCGGCGCGGCGGTGGTGATGCACGAGACGTGGACCTTGACCTGCTCGCTGCAACTCGCGAGACCGAGGAGGGCAACGATGGCGACGAATCCGAGCAGCTTCATGCGCGACACTCTACCGGAGCTCGGAACCCGCGCGATCCTCGATCGGTCACTTCGGGGTCGCGCACACCGGGTATCGATACTGCTTCTCGAGCTTGCCGGCGACGGGATCGATCTACAACGTCCGTTGGGTGGGGTTGCGCGCTCGTGCCGATCTTACGTGCGGCTCGGATCGATTCGCGTGACCTTGGTGTCGCCGGTGATCTCGACCCGCTCCTCGTCGGCGGGCTGGTCGATCACGAGGACATCGCCGCGGTCGGCACGCTCGACCTCGCGGTTGCCGGCGGCTCGGTTGCGCTTCAAGAGCCTCAGCGGGACGCGGCCGTGGGCGCTGCAGCCGATCAGCTCGAGCTTGCCCTTCGCGGGCATCGGGGCGCTGACGATGCGCCACGACTGCTCGCGATCGGCGAGCTCGACCGGATGCTTGCGCAGCACGAGGTAGGCGAACTTCATGCCGCTGTCCCGCAGGTGGGTGTGCCGGGCGAGCTCTGCGGTGCGCGGCGAGAGCCGGAGCGCGCGATCTTCGTGGCACCAGTCGCTCGGGTCGGCGAGCGTGGGGCAGGGGGCCCCGAGGCGCGTGCACGGCGCGAACACGTGGCCGGCGCCGCTCGCGATGATCGAATCGCGGATGGTGTGGAGCGCGCGCGAGGTGTCGCGCAGGGCCGGCTCGATGACGATCACCGCGCCGTCATCGCCGATCGCGGCGAGGGCTCGCTCGACGAGCGCGAGCGCGGCCTCGGGGGGAAGCTCGTTGAGCACGGTGCCGATCAAGACGAGATCCGCGGCGGGCAACGCGGCACGTGTGATGTCGCCGGTTCGCGTCGAGAGCGAGACGGTGACGCCACGCCTCGCGGCGAAGTCACGGATCGCAGCGGCGGCGATCGCGAGGGCAGCGGCGTCGTGATCGATCGCCTGCACGTCGAGCGCGATCGCCGAGACCGACGCCACGAGGCCGAGCGTCATCGCGCCGCAGCCCGCGCCGAGATCGACGATCCGCAGCGGTCTCGCTGCCGGGAGCGCGCCTCGATTCGCGAGCTCCGCAACCGGGACCGCGAGCTTCATCGCATCGGCGATCGTGAAGAAGACCGCACGGGCCGCGAGGTCGCCGGTGCGATCACTCGCGATCCGGCCGCGATCGCTGGTGTAGCGCTGCGAACGATCGACGATCGCCTTCGTCAGCGCGGACGTCGCGAACGCCGCTTCGCCGAGCGCACGCCGCGCGGCGCTGTACACGGCCTCTTCGAGCTCGACGGGAACAACCCACGCCATGCGGGAGGTCTACTACGCGTCGCGGTCTTTGGGCACGACGACGCGGCCGGTGTCCGCGACCCCGATCTCGGTCGGTGTCGCGTCGCCCTCGTCGTCGTCCTCGGTCTTACCGTCGCCGCCCTTGGGATCCTTGAGATCCGCCGCGGCCTTCGCCTTCCTGGCCTTCTTCGGCTTCGCTTCCTTGGCCGGCGCCTCGGGCTTCTCGTCCTTGGCTTTCTTGTCGTCGGCCTTGCCGAGCTCGAGGTTCACGGCGCCGCCGAACGCCTTGTCGGCGGGCTTGTCGTCGGGAGGCAAGGTCGGCTGGCGCTCGAGGTGCTTGCGGATCGCGGGTGGGATCGTATCGGCCAGCTCGTCGCCGACCGTGCGCATCGGCTGGGTTGCCCGCACGGCCATGCGCGGCGGCAAGCCGGGCGGGGCGAGGAACGCGGTCTCGGTCGGCTCGTCCGCGGCGAACGGGTTCGAGCTGTCGACCGGCTGGGTCGACTCGCCATCGACCTGGATCGGGATGCTCTCGACCACCTCGGTGACGTGGATGGCGACCCCGGTGATGTTGTCGTGGCCGCCGCGCGTCTTCGCGAGCTCGACCATCTCCTTGAGCGCATCACCGGGCGCGTCGGCCGAGAGCTTCTGCGCGATCTCTCCCTCGACGGGGAAGTAGTCGTGGAGGCCATCCGAGCACAGCAGCAAGCGATCGCCGCGCTTGAGCGTGACGTGCGCCATCTCGACGCCGACATCGGCCGAGACGCCGATCGCGTTGACGAGGATCGTGCGCAGCGGCGAGACCTGCGCCTCCTCGATCGTGAGCTTGCCCTCGATGACAAGCACCTCGGCGACCGTGTGGTCGGTGGTGATCTGCGACGACCGGCCCTCGCGGATGAGGTAGGTGCGGCTGTCGCCGACATGCGCGACGAACGCCTCGGGGCCCGCGACCAGGACCACGTCGAGCGTGGTGCCCATGCCGGCCTTGTCAGCTTCGTTCTGGCCGCGCTGGTAGACCGCCTGGTGTGCCGAGAGCACGGCGCTCTGCAGCAGCTGCACGATCCCGCGACGACCGGAGTCCGTCGGTGCGGTCTTGAATGCGTCGATCTCGGGGCCGGCGGCATCGAGCGTCGTCCGGACGGTCTCGACGGCCATGGCCGACGCGACCTCGCCGGCGGCGTGACCGCCCATTCCATCGGCGACGATGAAGAAGCCCTTTTCGGCTTCCATGAAAGCCGAATCCTCGTTGTGTTCCCGCACCATCCCGACGTCGGTGACGAGCCACGCTTCGAGGGTCACACGAGCCTCTGGACCCGAGCTGCTCATGAATCAATCAACCGCCATCCAAGTCGCCTTAACCTTCCGAATCTTCACCCGGTTGATCCCGTGCCCGCAAGCGCTGGGACGGAAATGCGCCTTCCCAATAGCGGGACCCTCGCCGTGAGGGGTGGGCGATCCTTCCTTCGCGGTGGACCGAAATCGCCTCCGATCACCGGGCATGGGGATGCCGGTCGATCGTGATCGGTGGTGGTGGCAGCCCCTCGGCGGCGAGCCGATGGCCCTGCGCCGAGAGCCGCGCCGCGCACAGCTCGATCGCCGCGGGTTCGCGGTCAAAGACCACGAATCGCCGATCCAGGCGCTGGGCCACCGCGGCCGTGGTTCCCGAGCCGACGAACCAGTCCGCGACGCGGCCGCCGGGCCGGGTCACGGCGTGCACGATCCGCTCGACGAGGCGCTCGGGCTTCTGCGATGGCCAGCCGATTCGCTCGCGATCGCTGTGGTTGAGCGTCTCGATGTCGGCCCACCAGTCCTCCGGCACCTTACCGGCTGCGACCGGATAGCGATAGACCCGCCCGGTCTTGCGATCGGTCTTCTCCTGGACCAGCACGTCACCGTCGGAGACGACCCGCATGTGGGAGCCGCCGCGTCGGGCGACCCGCACCGCGTCTGGATAGAACGCCCAGTCCGCGGAGCGTGCGTACCACAGGATCGTGTCGTGCTTGCGGCCGAAGCCGCGCCGGCTCTTGCCCCCGACCGCGTAGCACCACACGAGCTCGTTGACGAACAGCTCGCGGCCGAACAGCCGATCGAGGGCGACCTTGACGTAGTGGACGGCGCGATAGTCGAGGTGCACGAACATCGAGCCGTGAGCCTCGAGGACGCGGCGTCCGTGGGCGAGGTACGGCAGCAGCCAGTCGACGAAGGCGTCCGGATCGTCGGCGCGATCCATGTAGCGATGGCCACGACCGTGGCGGACCACGCCGGTGCCGAACGGCGGATCGATGTAGATCGCGTCGAGTACCGCATCGGGCCACGCGGCGACCTCGTCGAGCGCGTCGCCGCACACGAGCCGATCGGGCACCGCCTCGGCCCGGCCGAAGTCGATCCGCCGCTGCTCGGCGAACAGCTCGATCTGATCCACGCGACGACAGTACACTGGGGCGGTGAAATTCGGTCCGTGGTACCCGCTGGTCGACGCGGGGGAGCACGCGCCACCGAGTGAGGGCGTCCTCCAGCTCCGGCTCGCGAGCGGGCTCATCGACTACCCGCGCGGCAAGAGCGCGATGGTCTGGTACGCGCATGCGCCCGACGTCCGTGCGGCGGCGCTCGCCCTGGCGGCGGTCCATGCCGGCAACCTGCTGGTATGTCGGCATCTGATCGAGATCGACGGCGCGATTGACCTCGCCGCGTTCTGTGCGAAGTTACGAGGAGACTTCGTGCGCCGGTTCGGCGCCGTTCCCGAGTACGAGACCTGAGCAGCATGAAGCTCGTCGAAGCCGAGTCCACCGGTCCTGTCGAAGGCGATGACGCTCAAGTCACCGCCCCGCGACTGCCGCACCGCCGCGTCTCGGTCTCGCTGCTGTTCACGCTGACCGTGCTCGTCGGGACGGTGGTCGCGATCTACGTGACGTTCCCGGCGCGCAACAACATGTTGATGACCGAAGGGCTGGTGCGCCATCGCGATCCGGATCCGAGATGGGATCTCATCGACCCGAGTCCCGCCGAGCTGCGCGCCTGGGCGATCGCCGTGGTCGGCAGCGATCCGCCGCTCCCCGAGGGCACGTCGATCATCGGGGCGCGCGAGACCGAGGTGCTCGGGCGCCGCGCGGCGGTCGTGCGGATCGCGATCGGCGGCGACCCCATCACGTACGTCGTCCAGCAGACTCGCGTGATCTCGCACGAGCACGACGAGACGATCGATGGCGACCTGCTCGCGATCGCGTGGCGCCGCGGGCAGTTCACGTGTGTCGCGGTCGGCCCCAACGCGAGCGCGAAGGCGTGGAGCGCGGTGCTCCAGGCCAAGCAGCTCGCGCGCTGACGTTCACTCCGGGGCTGCTTTTATTGAGGGAAGTTGCGCTGGTTCGGCGTTGCGCCGCCGGGCGTACTCTGCAAGAAGTCCGTGCCGCTCACGTCGGAGTCCTGGCCTACTCGTCGTCGTCGCCGAGGTGAACCGCACGCTTGATCGCGGCCTTGCCGAACTTCTCGGCAACCTTGTCGATCGTGTCGCCGAGCCGCTCGCCGCGCGCCCGGCTCGCCTCGTCGAAGCCGAGCTGGCGCGGGGCATCGCGTGGCTCGAGGCCGGTCGCCGAAATTCCGCACAGCCGGACGCGGCCGCCCTTGCGGGGCTCGATCGCCACCTTCGCGAGCAGATCGATCGCGGTGCGTGCGAGGACGCCACCGTCGCTGGTCGCCGAATCGAGCGTCGTGCGGCGCGTGATCTGCCGGAAGTCGTCGTACTTGATGATCAGGACGACGGCACGCGCGCGGAGCTCCGACTCGCGCAGCCGGCGGGCGACCCGATCGGCCTGGTCGAGCAGGACCACCGCGAGCTCGCCCTTGTCCTCGTGGTCGTCATCGAACGTCTCCTGGTGGCCGACCGAGACGGGATCGGTCTCCGGGATCACCTCGCGCGAGTCTTCCCCGCGCGCGAGCGCCGCCAGGTGGTGACCGGTGATCGGCCCGAGCCGGCCGACGAGGGTCGCCTCGGGATAGCGCGCGACGTCACCGATCGTCGAGAGCCCCATGCTCGCGAGGACCTGGCGGGTCGCATCCCCGACACCCCACAGGCGGGTCATCGGCAACGGGTGGAGAAACGCGAGCACCTGATCGGGCAGCACCACGCGCAAGCCGTCGGGCTTGTCGATGTCCGACGCGATCTTCGCGGCAAACTTGATCGGGGCGATCCCGACCGACGCCACCAGCGAGAGCTCGTCGCGCACGCGCTGCTTGATCGTCCTCGCGATCGTCGGCCCATCGCCGAGCAGGCGCTCGCTCGCGGTCACGTCGATGAACGCCTCGTCGAGCGACAGGCCCTCGACGTCGGGCGAGAAGTCACCGAGGATCGCGAAGAACTGCCGCGAGGCCTCGGCGTAGCGCTCCATGTGGTGGCGCACCACGATCGCGCGGGGACATCGCCGCAGCGCCTCGGCCATCGGCATCGCCGAATGGATCCCGAACGCGCGCGCCTCGTACGAGCACGCCGCGACCACCCCGCGCCTCGCCGATCCACCGACGAGGACGGGCTTCCCGCGGAGCTTCGGATCGTCCCGCTGCTCGACCGCCGCGAAGAACGCGTCGAGGTCGACGTGCAGGATCGTACGCACTAGGGGCTGGCGGGTGCGGCGGCCGGCGGCGGTGACGCCAGGGGCTTGAGCTCCATCTCGTAGCGAACTCGTGTCACCAGGATGAAGATCGCGATCACCGAGGCGAGGATCAACGTCCACTGCCACTGCGGCACGTTCGAGATCTTGCCCATCCCGAACTTCTTGATCCGCGCGCGCAACATGCCGTGCATCGACAACAGACCCAGCGCGACGATCGCCAGCTTGATGTGGAACCAGCCGCGCGATGCATGCTCGGCGGGCTTCTTGAAGAAGTTCGGGTCCTGGCCGAACACCATCGCCAGGCCGCATCCGATCGCCAGCGCCGCGGCGATATCCATCATCAGGGCCAGCGAGCGCTCCATCAGCGTGAGCTTCTCGTGTGCCTCTTTGGGGGCGTGTACGTGCAGCCGTAGGAGCCAGTAAACACTGACCATGCCCCCGATCCACAAGAACACACCGATGAGGTGACCGGCTTTGACCCAGGCGTACGTCTCGGGTGACATGGCCACGAAGGTATCACCTGACCCGACACAGATCGCGCTCCACCCCCACGTGCGTGCGACGCGGGGTATGCTCGCTCCGTCGACGTGGCCAGGCTCCTCAAGGTCTTCTTCCACGACGCCTGCTTCGACGGCACGACCTCTGCCGCGTTGTTCACGGCGTTCTACCGTCAGGTGATCGATCCCGACATCGAGGTGCGCGCGGTCGGGATGATCCACAAGGACGGCAATCCCTTCGAAGGTGTGCCGCTGGACGCCGACGATCACGCCTGCGTCGACTTTCGATTCTGCGCCGATCCGAAGATGCGCTGGTGGTTCGATCACCACCCCACTGCGTTTCAGCCGCCCTCGCTGCGCCGTGTGTTCGAGCACGAGCGGCTCGCGACCTGGTTCTTCGATCCGGCCGCGCCATCGTGCGCAGGCCTGATCGCGCGCGCGCTCGCCGCGGGCTGGGACTGGAAGCCGCCGCAGCACCTCGTGGAGGCGGTGGAGTGGGCCGACAAGATCGACGCCGCCCAGTTCGGCTCCGCCGCGGAAGCCGTCGCGCTCGACCAGCCCGCGCAGCGCCTCGCCGCCTGGCTCGCGCATGGCCGCACGCCGCTCGACACCGCGCAGTACGTGGACTGGCTGTCGCGCGGATCGCTCGCCGAGGTCGCCGCGCGTTCGGCGATCGCCGGCCAGCTCGCCGCGGTCGAGACCGAGCGAGCCCGCGAGCTCGAGGAAGTGAAGCGCCTCGGCGTGTGGCATGGCGACGTGATCGTCTTCGATCGCTTCGATGATGTCGGCGCGCGGAGCCCGGGCTTCCTCGGCTACCTGTTGTTCCCGTCGTGCCTCTACACCGTCTCGGCCACGCGGACCCCGACGAGCATCAAGATCTCCGTCGGCGTGAATCCGTGGACGAGCGCGGTGCGCCGGCACGACATCGGCGAGCTGTGTGCGCGCCACGGCGGCGGCGGCCATGCCGTGGTCGGCGGAGTCACGCTCCGGTCCGACGAGCTGCTCCGTGCGCGCGAGACGCTGAGCTCGATCGTTCGCGAGCTCGCCGGCTAGCAACTGGTCGTCAGCGGTTCTTCTTCTTCTTCTTCTTCGCCTTGGCCTTCTTCGGCTTCTTCTTGCCGTGCGGTGCCTGGTCGTCGGCTTCGAGCAGCTCGATCCGCTCGCGCAGCGTGCCGGTGAGCGTGCGTAGCTCGCCGACCTCGTCGCGGAGTCGGCGGACGTCGTCGGCGATCGGCGCGCCTTCTCCGAGGTCGCGGATCACTTCCTTGCCACGGCGGCGCAGCCGGCCGTCGAGCTCGTGATCGATCATGCGCTGGAGCGAGCCGATCGCGGCGGGGTCGCCGATGACGCCGAGCGCCTCCACCGCCGCGGCCTGCACGCGAAAGTCGCGGTCGGACAGCAAGAGCTCGATTCGCTCGCGAACATCGCGCGCCTCGCGATCGCGGCGTCCATGGACGAGCCGGGCAAGCGCGCCGGTGGCGGAGCGCCGGCCCTGCGTGATGCGCCCCCAGCGCGTGCCGTCGACGAGCAGCCCGAGCGCGCTGTCGTCGCGCGCCTCGGCGAGCCCGCGATACGCGTGCTGGCGGATCACGTCGGTGAATGACTCGCGCGTCGCGGCGACCCGGAGCAACTCGCCGGCGCGAGCGGTGCGCGTCTTGCCGAGCGCGAGGCAAGCCTCGGCCTCGACGAAGTAGCTCGCATCACCGTGCTCCACGATCTGGGCGAGCGCCGTGCCCGCCGCCGGATCGAGGACGAAGTCACCGAGTGAACGGGCGATCACGCGGCGTGCGCGGGGGTGGACCTCGGAGCCGACCGCTCGCACGAGCCGATCGCGCGCGGCCGGTGTGCGGATCGTGGCGAGCGCGAGGGCCGCCGAGCCGCGCACCGCCCAGTACGCGTCGCGCTCCAGCGCCTTGCCGAGCGCGCGCTCCGCGGTGGGACCACCACGCTTCGCGAGCGCCTGCGCGGCCGCGGCACGGTCGATCGCGAGCGTCGCCCCGGCGAGCTCCGCGGCCCAGATCGGCTCGGGCTTGTCGACCTTGACGCCGGCGAGCACGACGCGCCCCGGATCGAAGATCGCCTGGGTCGGCTCGTCCTCGAGCCGGAGATGGAACACGTGCTTGGCGTCGATGATCTCGATCGGAACGTCGACATCGCGATCGCCGACCCGGAACCGCATCTGCGTCGGGATCCGGAACAGCGGCGTGCGCGCATCGAGCTTGTGGCGCTGTTCGATGGTGACGCTCGCGAGCTTCGTCGCACCGTCCCAGCGAATCCCGACCTCGAGCTCGGGGTGCCCGGCACCATCGATCACCCACTGGCTGAAGAACCAGTCGACGTTCTTGCCGGTGGCCTCCTCGACCGCACGTGCGAGGTCGCGCGACTCGACGACCCCGTGGCGATGCTTGCCGAGGTAGTACGCGAGCGAGCGCCAGAACGCGTCGTGCCCGAGCAGGTAGCGCAGCATGTGCAACACGCGCCCACCCTTCTCGTAGAGGTGGTGATCGAAGATGTCGATCGGCTCGTCGTAGAGCTTCGTCGCGATCGTGCGGCGATAGCGTCCCGAGTCCTCCCCGAAGTACATCTCCGCCCACTCCTCGAGCTCGAGATCGGCGGCGTCGCGGCCTTCGTGATGCTCGCGCCAGATGTACTCGGAGTACGTGGCGAAGCCTTCGTTGAGCCAGCCCTCGCCCCAGTCGCGGCACGTCACGAGGTCGCCGAACCACTGGTGGGCGAGCTCGTGCGCCACGAGCGAGTCGACGTCGTAGTCGAGCGCGGCGCGCTCGTCGAGCAGCACGGTGTCGGTCAAGGTCGTCGCGCTCGTGTTCTCCATCCCGCCGAAGATGAAGTCGGCGACGAACACCTGGCCGTAGCGCGGATATGGATAGGGCACGCCGAACAGCGTCGAGAACAGCTCGAGCATCTGCGGCGTTCTCGCGAGCGTGCGCTCCGCGGCGGCTTCGCGACCGCGCTCGACGTAGTAGACGACCGGCACGTCGTGCCATCGCGTCTCGATCGCCGCGAAGTCACCGATCGCGAGCGTGACGAGGTAGCAGGAGTGCGGGACGTCGAGCCGCCAGTGCAGCGTGCGCTTCGCGCCGTCGGTGCGGTCGCTCACGAGCACGCCGTTCGAGAGCGCGAACAGCTGCGATGGCACCGTCACGATCAGCTCGCTCGTCGCCTTCACGTTCGGCGTATCGATGCACGGGAACCAGTAGCGCGAGTCCTCGTCCTGGCCTTGCGTCCACGCCTGCAGCGGCTTGTGCGGATACCCCTCGTCGGGCGCGATGAAGTACAGCCCGCGCCGCGGCGCACCGTGGTATGCGACCGCGATCACGACCGTGGCTCCCGACGCGAGCGGCTTGCCGAGCTCGACGCGCAGCTTGCGCCCGTCGTGACGGAACGGCGCTGCCACTCCACCGACGGTGACCTTGTCGATCTGGAGCTCGACCGCGTCGAGCTCCACGACGCTCGTGTCGGGCGCGATCACCGCGCCGCGCAGCGTGGCGGTTCCCTCGACCCGTCGCTCCTTCGGATCGACGTCGAGCTCGAGCGTGATGTGCTGGATGTCGACGACGCGGTCGGGCGCATAGCGGGCGCGTGTCCCGGGGAAAGCGAACTCGCGGTTCATGATCGCGGCAGTCTATCCACGCGCGTAGGCTCCGGTCGACGACATTGCACCCGAGTTCCGGGCGGGCACCCGCCGCTTCAGATCGGGCAGCGCACGACGTCGAACGTGCCGTCGAGTCCGAACGTCATCCCGGCGTCATCCGTGTACGCGTAGCTGATCGTGCCGGCGACCGAGTCGGCCGACGAGGCGGTGATCGTGACCGAGCCGCCGTTCGAGCCGGCTCCCTCGAAGCCGTCGACGTTGTGGTAGAGGTTCACGAACACGTTCGAGTAGGCGCCGACGTCGAAGCTGGGCAGCGCGAGGATGGCGTTCGTTCCCGGTGGCGGTTCGTTCTGTGCGGGGGAAGCACAGTTGAGGTCGCCGTCTCCGAGGCCGATGATCGTCGTGCCCTCGTACAGGGTCGCGAACCCGAAGGTCGGCGTGAACGGCTGACCCTCGTACTCGCCCGTGAGCGAGCCGGAGATCAACGGATCGCCGGGGGTGCCACCACCCCCACAACCAACGATGGCCACGAGACCGGAGAGGGCGAGCATGGAACGCATGCTCCACAGTAACCCAACTGTCGAACCGGCCGGTCAGCGATCTGCCCGGTCACCGCAGCGTGCCGAGCGCCTTCGCGAGCCGACCGACGCCGTCCTGGATGTTCGCCATCGAGCACGCATAGGACAGCCGCACGAAGCCGGGCGCACCGAAGCCGGAGCCGGGCACGACCGCGACCTTGCCGACCTCGACGAGCCAGTCGCAGAGCTGGACGTCATCGTCGAGGATCGAGCCTTCCGGTGATTTCCTGCCGACGAACGTCGAGACGTCGGGGAACGCGTAGAACGCGCCCTTGGGCTCGCGGCACGTGACGCCGGGGATCGCGCGCAGGAGCTTCAGCATCTCCTGGCGCCGCTGATCGAACGCGGTCCGCATCGTCGCGACGCAGTCCTGCGGCCCGGTCAGCGCGGCGAGCGTGGCGATCTGCGAGATGTGCGTCGCGTTCGAGGTCGACTGGCCCTGGATCTTGGTCATCGCCTTGATCAGCGGGAGCGGTCCGGCGGTGTAGCCGATCCGCCAGCCGGTCATCGCGTAGGTCTTCGAGACGCCGTCGACGAGCACCGTGCGCTTCGCGACCTCGGGCGAGACCGCGGCGATCGAGACGTACTTCGCGTCGCCGTAGACGAGCTGGCGATAGATGTCATCGGAGATGACGAGCAGATCCTTCTCGACGACGACCTTCGCGAGCGCCTCGATCTGCGCGCGCGTGTAGACCGCGCCCGTCGGGTTCGACGGGTTGTTGAGGACGATCGCGCGGGTCCGCGCGGAGCAGGCCGCGGCGACCTGAGCGGCGGTGACCGCGAAGTCATCCTCGGCGCGGGTCTCGAGCACGACAGGCCGGCCGCCCGCGAGCATCACCATGTCGGGATAGCTGACCCAGTAGGGCGCGGGGATGAGCACCTCGTCGCCCGGATCGAGGAGCGCCATGAACAGATTGAACAGGCTGTGCTTCGCGCCCGTCGAGACGAGGATCTGGTCCGGCGCGAGCTCGGTCTTGTGAACCGCGGCGAGCTCGGCGGCGATCGCCTTGCGCAGCGGCAGGATGCCGGCGACGTCGGTGTACTTGCCGACGCCCTTGTCGAGCGAGGCGCGCGCGGCGTCCTTGATGTGATCCGGCGTGTCGAAGTCGGGCTCGCCGGCGCCGAAGCTGACGATGTCGACTCCGTCGGCTTTCAGCTTGGCGGCCTTCGCGGTCACCGCGAGGGTGATCGAGGGCTTGATCGGATCGAGGCGGGACGCGAGCTTCAGTGGAAAGGTCATGGCTCAGCTCTTCTTCTTGTGCGCTTGCTCGTACTTGGCCGCCAGCGCGGTCACCACCGCAGCGGGCACGAGGCCGTTGACGTCGCCACCGAGGCTGGCGACCTCCTTGACCAGCGAGGAACTGACGTAGTGATTGCGCTCGTCGGTCATGAAGAACACGGTGTCGACGCCGGGCGCGAGCCGGCGGTTCATGTGAGCGAACTGGAACTCGTACTCGAAGTCCGCGAGGGCACGCAGCCCGCGGACGATCACGGTCGCGCCGCGGCTACGACAGAACTCGACGAGCAGCCCTTCGAACACGGCGAACTCGATGCGGCTGGCGTATTGCGGCAGCGCGTCCCGGATGAACTGCATCCGCTCGTCGGTGGTGAACAGCGGGTTCTTGCGGATGTTCGGGGCGATCGTGACGATCACCTGCTTGAACACCGCGAGCGAGCGCTCGAGGATATCGAGGTGGCCGTTCGTGATCGGATCGAACGTTCCGGGATACACGGCGACCGAGCTGGATTGCGTCATCGAGATCCTTCGTAGAACGAGATGTGCGTGTCACCGTATCGACGCTGGTCCGTTCGTAGCAGAGATCCGAGCGCATCGGGCGGTGCGTTGCGGCGATCGTGCTCGATGACGATCACCGCATCGGGCGCGAGGTTCTCGGCCGGCAGCGCGAGCGCCGCGCGTGTCGCGAGGTCGGATGCATACGGCGGATCGATGAACACGATGCGCCACGGCGTCGTGGTGGGCCGGCGGGCCACCGCGACCGCATCGCCCACGACCACCGTCGCGCGAGCTTCGAGGTCGAGCACCCGCAGGTTCTCGCGGATCGACGCGATCGCGAGCTTGCCCGAGTCGACGAAGGTCACGTGAGCGGCCCCGCGCGACAGCGCCTCGAGCCCCAGCGCACCGGAGCCGGCGAACAGATCGAGGAGGTGGGCGTCCTCGACCGAGCCGAGGATCTGAAACACCGCCTCTCGGACCTTCTCCGACGTGGGGCGGGTGGCGGCCCCGCTGGGGGCGCGCAGGACCCTGCCGCCGAGGCTTCCACCGACGATCCGCACCGGTGAACCCTATATCCCGGCCGCTCGCACGTCGCTCGCGCACGAGAATGTTTCGCGGGTGCAATGCCATGAAGGCCCGATCTTTTTTGGTCCTGGCCCCGGGAGTCCCTTACAATTTGCGGGCATGTCCGAGGTCGGGAACCTGGCGGCGTGGCTGCTCGAGAGCGCGCTCGCGAGCGGCGCCGGGCCGAGGCACGCGCTGCGTGAGGGAGATCGTACCTGGACGTACGACGAGCTGGCCACCCACGTCGGCAAGCTGTCCGCCGCGCTGCGCGGGCTCCGCCTGCAACGCGGCGAGCGCGTGCTGATCCTGATGAGCGACACGCTGGAGGCCGCCGCGGCGATCCTCGCGGTCATCCATGCAGGCGCGGTCGCGGTGCCGGTCTCCGAGCTGTCGACGCCCGATGACCTGCAGGAATACGTGCTGCACGCCGCGGCGGTGATCGCGATCGTCGACGATATGCACGAGACGGTCGTCGATGCGGTGCGCACCGAGACGCCGGATCTGCGCGAGGTGGTGTGTGTTCGTTCGCGGCTGCCCGGCGTGCACGACTACCAGACGATCGTCGACGCCGCCGAGCCGATGCCGCCCGTGCCGATGGGCGACGGCGACATCTCGCTGCTCCTGTACTCGGCCGGCTCGGGACCGGGCGAGCTCCGCGCGGTCCCGCACAGCAAGCGCACGATCTCGGCGGCGAACCACTCGTTCGCGCGCGACCTGCTCCAGCTGTCGTCGGAGGATCGCATCCTGTCGGTCGCGCGGCTGTCGACGGCGTACGGCCTCGGCTCGGGCCTGCTGCTGCCGCTGGCCGTGCAAGCCGAGTCGCTGCTGTTCCCGGGGCAGCCGCACTCGCAGCTGCTGTTCGACGCGCTCGAGAGCTATCGCCCGACGGTGCTGTTCGCGACGCCCTCGGTGTACGCGCAGCTCTCGCACGATGCCGAGGCCGGCAAGCTCGACCGGCCGCTCGCGAAGCTACGGCACGCGGTCGCCGGTGCCGAGGGCATGCCGGAGCGCCTGATCCCGCGCATTCGCTCGGTCCTCGGGACCGAGGTCGTCGTCGGCTACGGGCTCACCGAGATCTTCCAGTTCGCGCTCGCGGGGCGCAGCAACGATCCGGGCGCGCGGCCGGGCGTATGCGGCAAGCCACTGCAGGGTGTGCAGGTCCGCCTGCTCGACGAGGACGGCGATCCGGTCGGCGTCGACGAGATCGGAACGCTCGAGCTGCAATGCGGCTCGCTGTTCACCGGGTACTGGGGCGGTGCGAGCGATACCGGCCAGCACGACCTGCGCACCGACGGCTGGTTCACCACGCGCGATCGCTTCATGATCGATCGCGAGGGCTACTATCATCACTGCGGGCGCGTCGACGATCTGTTCAAGGTCGGCGGCAAGTGGGTCTCGCCATCGGAGGTCGAGCGCGCGCTCGTCGCGCACGAGGCGGTGTGGGAAGCGGCGGTGATCGGCGCCGAGGACGACGAGGGTCTGATGAAGCCGCTCGCGTTCGTGGTGACGAACGTCGGCCAGGAGGGCGGCCCCAAGCTCGAGGCCGAGCTCAAGGAGTACGTGAAGAACGTGCTCTCGCCGTACAAGTATCCGCGGTGGATCGAGTTCGTCGACAATCTACCGCGCGGTCCAGGCGGCAAGCTCCTGCGGTACAAGCTGCGACCGCAGCGCCGCCGGCGTCATGCGGAGACCGGCCAGGGAAGGCCCGACAAGCCCGAGCCCGAGAAGTAGGGCGTGATCGGCGAGGTGCTCGCGGTGGCGTGCGCCGACCGCGAGGTGCTGTCGCGGATCGGCGGTCGGATCGGAGAAGCGGCGCGCGAGACGGCGGCCGAGCTCGCCACCCTCTCGAGCGAGGATCATCGCCGGATGCGTGCTCGGGTCGCCGCGGCGGCACGCGTGCCCGTGCCGATCGGAATTCGCGGCGTTCACGCGAGCTGGATCGAGGCGGGGCTCGTCGGGCTGCCGGCACGTGCTCGTGGCGCGCTCGCGAATGGCCCGTCGACCGAGGTCGAGGTGTGGCTCGTACGCTGGGCCTGCGCCGAGCTGCCGGCGTTGCCGGCCGCGGAGGCCGAGCTCGTGGCGCCACGGTCGATCGACGACGCGATCCGGTTGCCGGGGGACCGGCTCGTGAGCTGGCTCGCCGAGATCGGTGCGGATCAACTCGCACACGCATTGCGAACGGCGGGCAAGGCCGCGCTCGCGGCCGTCGCGGCTCGGGTCGTGGGCGATCGGCTGCTGGCGGCGAGCGAGCGCATCGACGCGGCGCCACGTTCTGGTGCGCTCGGTCCCGTCCGTGCGGCGATCGCGCGGTGTCGCGGCATCGAGCTCATTGGATCGGATGCCCCCGTGGACGAGCTCGCGGCGACGCGGCTCGCCGGTAGCGCGCGCGGCCTGGCCGACGACCACTTGCTGCTCCGGATCGGCGCACGCGCGGTCGCTCCCCGGGTCGATGCGCTGGTGCGCCGGCAGCTCGCCGTGCGCCTGCCGCGACCGCTCGGGCTCGTCGTGATCGAAGAGCTCGTCGCACACGCGAGCACGCCCGTCGACCAATGTCCGACATGGCCGGCCCTCTCGGCGCCGTGCTAGCGTGATCGACCCATGAAGGCGGGGCGGGTGATCACCGGCGACGAGCACGACGCTCGCACGCAGGCGCAGGGCATCCTCGACGATGCGAAGGTCGAAGCCGACAAGCTCGTCGCCGAGACCAGGGCGCGGGTGACCCAGCTCGAGCACGACGCGAGCATGCTCGCGAAGCAGCTCGTCCGCGACGCGCGAACCGAGGCCGAGCGTCTCGCCGCGCAGGCCGCACACGCCCAGCACGCGACCGTCGCGCACAGCGCGATCGCCGAGGGTAGGGTCGAGGAAGTCACCGGGCTCGTCATTCGCGCGAGCGTGCCGGGGGTCGCGCTCGGCGAGCTCGTCAGGATCGATCGTCGCGCCCGCGAGCCGCTGCCGGCCGAGGTCGTCGGCTTTCGCGGCGAGCAGGCGGTGCTGCTGCCGCTCGGCGAGCTTGCGGGGGTCGCTCCGGCGGGAGCCGTGTGGCGCACCGGCGCACCGCTCGCGATCAAGTGCGGCGATGATCTCCTCGGCCGCGTCCTCGACGGTATCGGCGAGCCCGTCGACGGTGGCGCCCCGCTCGTCGGCGAGTCGTGGGAGGTCGATCGACCGGCGCCGGCCGCGCTGGATCGGCCGCCGATCACGGTCCCGCTGCCGACCGGCGTCCGCGTCATCGACTCGATGCTCACCCTCGGGCGCGGTCAGCGCGTCGGGTTGTTCGCGGCGGCCGGCGTCGGCAAGTCGACCTTGCTCGGGCAGATCGCACGTGGTGCGGAGGCCGACGTGATCGTGGTGTGCCTGGTCGGCGAGCGTGGCCGCGAGCTCGCGGAGCTACTCGGGGACGAGCTCGCGCCGGCGCGCGCACGCACGGTGGTCGTCTGCGCGACGTCCGACGCCCCGCCGCTCGTGCGACTTCGCGCGGTGCACGTCGCGACCGCGATCGCCGAGTGGTTCCGCGATCGTCGCGGTGCGTCGGTCCTGCTGCTCTGCGACTCGCTCACTCGCGTCGCCCGCGCGCAGCGCGAGGTCGGGTTGTCGGCCGGCGAGCCGCCGGCACGGCATGGCTACCCGCCGAGCGTGTTCGCGCTGCTGCCGCGCCTGGTCGAGCGCACCGGAGCCACCCCGCAAGGCGTGATCACCGCGATCTACACGGTGCTCGTCGCGGGCAACGATCTGGACGAGCCGATCGCCGACGAGGTGCGCGGCCTCGTCGATGGCCACATCATCCTCGATCGCCGGCTCGCGCAGCGCGGGCACTTCCCGCCGATCGATGTCGTCGCGAGCGTGTCGCGGCTCATGTCCCGCGTCGCCGAGCCGAAGCACTCCGATGCCGCGGCCCGGGTGCGCACCCAGCTCGCGGTCTACGAAGAGCATCGGGATCTGATCGTGCTCGGCGCCTACCAGGCGGGGCGTGACCGATCGATCGATGCTGCGGTCGCGGCATACCCCGCGATCGAGCGCCACGTTCGCCAGCGCAAGGACGAGCTGGCGGACTGGTACGGGTCGGTTGCGAGCCTCCTGACACTGGCAGCGATCTGACTCTGGCTCGCTGACTCTGGGGAACCTGTCACCGGCCACCCGCCTCAGCGAGACGCTCACCTCGCAGAACATCGGCCTCAGCTCACGTCTTGGATGAAAGGTGGCCTACAATGGCCGTGGCCTTTTCAACGGGTTGCAGCCAGCTACCCAGAAATCGATCGCCACCTACATGTGGCTCACGCCTTGCTGTTGTGCCGCAAGCTATCCATGCGGCGCCGTACCTCAAAGATCACGAATCCCATGACCCCCATCGGTCCGGTGCCGTTTGTCGGCCGACAGCTCGAGCTGGCCGAGCTCAAGGAACACCTGTCCGTCGTGCCGCTGGTGTCGCTGCACGGCGCGCTCGGCTCCGGCAAGACCAGGCTGGTCGGCGAGCTGCTGATCCCCGGTGGGCTCGGCGCTCCCTGCACCTTGATCGAGTGCCATCCCGGAGATCGCGCGTCCGCGTTGCGGGCCCGCGCCGAACGCGCGCTGCGCTGCGTGCCCGGCACGCTCTCGCAGACCCTGGCGCAGACCTCGCGCGTGCTCGTGATCGATGACATCCAGCACCTGCGCACCGACGAGGCCACGAGCCTGCTCGCACCGCTCCTCCTCGGACCCACGGCGCTCGGGCGCGTGATCGTCGTCGGCCGCGATCCACTCGCCGCGGCGGTCGGCTCGTCGATCGCCGAGCTCGAGCTCCACGGCCTCGACGCCGATGCCGGCGCCATGCTGTGGGCGAACCTCGAGGAGACGTTCGGCGAGGCGCAGGGCTTCGAAGCCGCGTTCTCGCGCACGCGCGGCGTCCCGCTCGGGCTGCGTCGCGAGTTCGCGCGCGCGCGCTTCGGTGCCGCGGCGTGGGATCTCACCACACTCGACGCCCCGGCACGCGCGGCGATCGAGGCGCTCGCGATCCTGCGCCAGGCCGTCGCTCCGGCGGCGGTCGCTGCACTCGCGCCCGGCGTCGACATCGAGGCCGCGTTGACGAGCCTGCTCGCACGCCAGCTCGCGGACAGCGTCGGTGACGGTCGCATCGTCGTGCACGAGGTCGTGCGGGTCGACGTGCTCGCGCAGATGGACGTCGGCGAGAAGTGCCGGCTGTCGAGCGCGGCCGCCGAGCTCGTCGCGAGCACGGCCGCACTCGCGAGCGGGCCGCGGCTCGCGTGGCAAGCCGGCGACGACGGCGCGTTCGGCGCGATGGATCAGATCACGCGCGTCCGCGAGGTCGTGTGGCACTGGCTCGCCGCCGGCGATCGCGATCGTGCCGCGAACGTGCTGCTCGCCGATCGCGAGCTCGCCGCTCGCAGCGGCGGTGCGGGCGAGTTCGAGTCGCTGCTCGACGCGCTCGGCGATCGCCCGCGTCGCCGCACCGCGAGCCACGCCGATGTCGCGCAGACCGGCGCCGCCGAGATCGTCCGCGCACCCCTGACGCCCGAGCTCTCGCGTTCGCTCGCCGCGTTGCGGATCGAGATCGCCGTACGCGGCGGTCGCTACACCGAGGCGTTCGAACGCGCGAGTGCCGCGCCCGGCGCCGTCTCGCCGTTGATTCATGCCGAGCTCGTGCTCGCGTCCGGCGACGTCGCCGCCGCGCGCCGCGCGCTGACCGGCCTGCTCGGCGCATCGGATCCGAACGAACGCGTCCGTGCGGTCGCGATGCTCGCCGAGCTCGAGCTGCTCGCGGGCGCGCCCGACGCCGCCGCTGCCCACCTGTCGTCGCTCGGCGATGTCTCGGCCGCAGAGCCGCTCTCGCGCGCACGCATTCACCTCGCGAGCGCACGGCTCGACGAGTATCAAGGCCGCGTGGCCGCGATGCGGTCCGCGCTCGCACGCGCCAGCGGCGCCTGCAAGTCGGTGCCGGTCTGCCTCGAGGCGAGCGAGCTCTCCGCGATCGTCGATGCGCGCCGCGCGATCGGCCTCGCCCGCGAAGGCCGGCTCGTCGAAGCCGCCACCGCGCTCGACGCCGCCGACGCGGTCGCTCGTGACCTCGACGCGGTCGCCGTCGCCGACGAGGTGCTCGCCGCACGCGCCCTCGTCTCCCGCCGCCGCGGCGACAGCACCACGGCCGCACGCCTGCTGCAGGAGGTCGTCCGCGCCCGTCGCGAACGTGGCGACGAGCTCGGCGCACTGCGCGCGGAGCTCGATCTTGCCGAGCTCGAGATCGTCCGCGGCCAGCCCGCACTCGCCGCCGAGCTCGCCAGCGCCGCGCTCGCCTCGAGTGTCCGCCGCGAGCTCGGTCACCTCGCCGCGCGTGGCGGTGCGGTCGTCGCCGCGATCGATCTGCTCGAGCTGCGGATCGAGGCCGCCCTCCCACGGCTCGAGGAGCTCTACGGTCAACCCACGCTCGACGCGGCGTCTGCCGCCACCGTCGCCGTCCTGCTCGCGACCGCGCGTGCGCTCAGCGGCCAGCGCGCCGGTGCCATCGAGCTCGCCCAGAATGCCGGCGCCGAATCGCGCGACGAGCTCGATCGCAAGCTCGCCGCGGCGGAGGTCGCGCTCGCGGCCGGTGACGTCGGCCAGGCCCTCGAGCTGGCCCGCGACACGGCGGTCCTCGCCGAGCGTTCGCACCGCACGATCGAGCTCGCCTCCGCGCTCGTCATCGTCGCCCGCCTCGAGCTCGCGCGCGGTGATCGTGGCAACGCCCGCGCGGCCGCCACCCGGGCCGCCCGCGAGGCTGCCGCTGCCGGGCTGATCCGCGCCCGCGTCCACGCGCTCCTCGCACTCTCCGCGCTCGCGCGCGACGATGACGACCAGGCGTCCGCGGTCGCCTACGCCCGCGACGCCGCCGAGCTCGCGATGACCGCCGGCCTGCCCGTCGAACGGCTCGTCGCCCACGCCGCCCTCGATTCGATCTCCGGCCACGAGGCGGTCGCCGATCCGTCGGCTCCGTCCGCCGCGACGATGGCCTCCACCGCGATCGAAGGCGCCGCTCGCCTGCTCACCGACCTCGGCCTCACTGCCCAGCGCCCGTTCCGCGTGATCGACGCCGAGGGTGTCCCGAGCGACGTCGCCGACGCGAACCCCGAGGTCCTGCGGCTCCACGGCCGCGCGCTCGCCGTCGACGGGGTCCGCGAGGTCATCTGGCGCCACGGCGCCGAGCTCGCCGACCTCCGCCGCCGCAGCCTGCTCAAGCGCCTGCTGTTCCTGTTCGCCTCGGCACCCGGCAAGGTGTTCTCGAAGGAAGCGATCGTGCAGGCCGTGTGGAACGTCGAGTACCACCCGCTGCGCCACGACGCGGCCCTGTTCACGAACATCATGCGAATCCGCCGCCTGCTGGGCGAGGACGGGTCCGAGATCATCCGGGTCACCGAAGACGGTTATCGGTTCGTTCCGCCGCGTGATTTCCTCTTCGTCATCCCACGGTGACCACGGGCTCGGTCTATGCTCCGGGCGCCGGTGTCCAAGACCAAGCGAACCGCGAAGCAGTCCAAGCCCGCCAAACGAGCGGTGACCAAGCGCGCCGGTAAGCCCAAACCAAAGGCCAAGGCGCCCAAGCGTGCCGCGAAGGCTGCGCCGAAGAAGGCTGCGCCGAAGAAGGCTGCGCCGAAGAAGGCCGCGTCGAAGAAGAAGCAGGCCGGTGGCGGAGACGCGAAGTGGACGAGCTTCGTCGAGAAGCATGGCGTGGTGCTCGCCTCCGCACGTGGCGCGGTCCCGTCGCTGGCCGAGGCGATCGCCGGCGAGCCGATCATCGGCAGCTGGTGGTCGCACCCCAGGGCGCAGGCGATCTTCGACGCGCTGTCCGCGATCGATGACTCCGACGACATCCGCTGCTTCAAGCTCGTCGACAAGAAGATCACGTTCGTCCATCGCCGGTTCTGGCCCGCCCTCGTGAAGCTCGCGCAGGCGGGAATCCTCTCTCACGATCGAGTCGAGTCGATCCAGCAGGAGCATATGCCCACCGGCGAGCACCGAAACTTCACGACGCCGTTCCCCGACTGGGTTCCGGAGGAAGTCGCGGCGGCCGCCGAGGCACTCACGATCGACGACGCGCGCGAGCAGCTCGGCGCCGGCGTCTGAGCCGTCAGCCCGGTGCATCGGATACGACACCAGACGCGGCGGCGTTTCGGCTCGCGATCTACCGGCGCATGACTCCCGCGCAGCGCTGCGAGATCGCGGCGCAGATGTCGGCCCGAGGACACGATCATCGCCAAGCTCGAGTGGGCAAAGCTGGGGTCGTCGGAGCGTCAGCTCGAAGATGTCGCAGGAATCGTACGCGTTCGCAGCGGTTCGCTCGACCTGCCATACGTCGAGCGCTGGGTCCGTGAGCTCGGGCTCGACGAGCCATGGCAGCGCGTCCGACCGACGTCGCCCGAGCACTAGAAGTACTTGGGTCAGTTCATCAGCCGCGGCACGTCGGGGCGATCGTCGGGGTCATCCCCGAGCGGATCTTCGCCCGGCCAAGGCACGTAGGGCGGCACGTTGACCAGCGAGGTCTCGTGGACGCGGCGGGCGGCATCCTCGAGATCCCACACCGCGATGCGCCTGCGGTTCTGACGGCGGCGACGCCACCACGCGGCCATGAGGAGCAGCGCGCACAGCGCCCACATCGCCAGGCCGAGCAGCCCGAGCGGCATGAACTTGTAGCGGCTCGCGAGATCTTCTTTCCATTCTTCGAACAGCGCCTTGAGCGGGCGGCCGAAGGCGTGGACCGCGGCCACATCGGGGGAGGCGCCGTCGCCGATCTCGCGCAGGAAGCGCTGGAACGGATAGCGGTCGCCGTCGTCGGACTTGTCGTCCCAGCGGCCGCGACGGGACAGGAAGCCGACGAAGTCGTAGCTCTCGGCGTAGGCGCGGTTGGCGGGGAGCTCCTCGCGTGGGAAGGATTGATCGAGCTCGTGCAACGGGATGATCGTGCCCATCCACGCCATGCCGGCGAGCGTCTCGACCCGCTCGCGCGACCACTCCGACGAGTGCTGGTAGGCAAAGCCTTCGTGCAGCCAGTGGGGTGCGCGGTCGCCGAGCGCGGCGCCGAGGGCGAGGTGAGCGAGCTCGTGCTTGAGTGTCGAGATCGGCTCCACGAAGCTCGAGTTGCGGCGCATCGCGATCGAGATGATGCCGAGGTCGGGATACGCGACTCCGACGGCCCACGCCGGTGCGCCACGGCCGGCGGGGGCGACCGAGGCGAGGTCCTGCGCATCGCGCACCAGGCGCACCTCGATCATCCTCGGGGACGGCAGCCCCGAGAGGTCCGCGGAGATCCTCAAGAGCGCAGCGTCGGCGCGCTCGGCGAGATCCACGGCGGTGCGCTCGAGACCGGACTCGGCGAACACCGTGACCCGGCCCTCTCGTGCGGCGAGCTCGAGGCGCGGGGCTGCCGCGGCCGGGCGCGCGCCGAGCAGGGCGAACAGCACGAGGAGCGCGACGACGAGGCGCTTCATGGCTGGTGGAGCTCCACGCGCTGGCGGTCGGATCCCGCGTCGTTCGCGTAGATGAGGATCGCCCCCGCGGCGACCGCGCCGAGGATGCTCGCGTAGACCCACCACTTCGTCGGCAGATCGCGACGCTTGCGGCGGTCGCCGGTGCCGTCGTCGACGAGGAGCGGCTGATCGGGATCCGGCGCGCGATCGTTCCAGGTGTGGACCCGATCGACCACCAAGCCGACGACGCGGTCGGCCTCGCCGAGCGTCGCGGTGCCGTCGTCGCGACCGATCCGGTGGGGGGCCTCGGCCAGGCCGATCCGGCCGAACGCCTCGACGCGATCACCTTTGCGCACCAGCACGATCCGGGCGCGGACCTTCGCCATCACCCAGCCGAGCTCCTCCGGCTCGGGCACCAGCTCGTGCCACGATGCCACGCGCTGCGCGACCTCGGACCACGGGCCGCTCTGATCCTTGGTCGGGATCGCGAGCTGGGTTTGCGTCTTCACGGCGGTGCCCGCGGCCCACCCACGTCGCGTTCCCGAGGCCGCGGCGATGAGGTGATCTCCGACGGGCAACAGCAGCTGCACCGGCGCGGTACCGACGTGACGAAGATCGACCCAGATCGCGGCGCCGGGAACATCCGCGGTGATCTCGAGCGGCACGAGCTCGGCATCACTGACCACGTCGATCTCGGGATACTTCTTCCAGACGTCGGCCGGCACCTCGGCGGTACCGCCCACGGTGCGAAGTCTCGTCGCCGCGGCCATCGCCGCGTCGACATCACCGGCGCGATCCGCGCACAGCAGGAGGTACGTCAACGCACGAGGCAGCTCGGGCACGGGCAGCTTCGCCGCCTGGCGTGCCGCGGCGATCGAGATCGCGGTGACGCTCGCCGCGGTGGCGGCCTTGCAGTCGAGCGCCCCGAACGCGCGCTGCGCCTCGGCCATGGCTACTTCGAGCAGGACGCCGTCCTTGTCCATGTTCTCGCCGGCGAGTGCATCTTCGATGCGATCCCCGATCACCGCCTCGAGCCCGGCCGCGACGAGCTTCGCCGCGAGCTGCCGCCGGATCGTCGAATCACTCGGTCCGAGATCGATGATCGCGACTCGCTCGCGCGTCTTCGCAGGCGCAGCGCGGCCGGAGCTCGGCGCGCCGACGACGAGCGCTACGACGAGCCCAGCTGCTTGAAGTACTCGTTGAGGGCCCATACGTCACGCGCCCGCAGGCCATCGAACTGAAGACCCACGCCCTTGCCATCTGCCCACCGCACCGTCGAGCCGACCTCGATCGCTTCGCCCATCGTGGGGACCTTGAACGCCAGCTGCATGCGCGTCCCCATCGGGTGTTTCGATCCGGTCTCCACCAGCGCCCCGCCCAGCGACAGGTTCACCACCGTGCACTCGCGAAGAGCACCATCGATGGTCACCGTGGCTGAGATCGAGACCGTGTGGCGGGTCGAAGTACGGCGATTGTCGGTCACGAATCCCCCAGACGCCCATTGTATGCGCACCCGAGAGGAACAGCGGCCGGAACACTCAAAAAGGATGGATCCGAAATCGTCTTTCGCACCTACCCGATGAGCCCGGGCGGCTACTTCAGCTTGATGTCGATGTACGCCTTCTTACGAAGCTCCTCGATCCACGCCTGCGTGTGCTTCGCCAGCGCCTTGCGGCGCAGCTCCGCCGTCAGCTCGTCCTTCATCGCGTCGAACGGCTTGAGCTCGGTGCGCTTGACGTCAATCACCTGGAGTACGTAGAGGCCCTTGGCCCCCTTGACCGGCCCGCGGAGGTCACCTTTCTCCATCGAGAACACGACCTGGTCGAAGTCCTCGGCGAGGGTGCCCCGCTGGATCCACCCGAGCTGACCGCCGGTGGCCTTCGTGGTCGGGTCCTCGGTGACCTCGTTCGCCACCTTCGTGAAGTCCTCGCCTGCCTTGACCCGGTCGAGCGACTTCTGGGCCTTCGCCTTGGCCTCCTCGAGCTGCTGCTCGGTCGGATGCTCTGGCAACGCGAACACGATCTGCGACAGGCTCACCGCGCTCACCGCCTCGCTGCGCCGCTGCATCTGGTCGTAGCGAGCGCGGACGTCCTCGGGGGTGATCTGCACCTTGGGACCGACGAGCTGGTTGATCGCGCGCTGGCGCACCACGTCGTTGCGCAGGGTCACGAGCGTCATGCCTTGCGCCTTCATCGCTGCCTCGAGCTGCTTGTCGTCGAGGCCGTTCTGCTGCTTGATGTAATCGATCGACTGCTGCATCTCCGCCTGGTCGACGGTGATCTTCGCCTCGCTCGCGGCCTGCACCATCAGCTCGTCATTCACCATCTCGTCGAGCGCCTGGAGTGCCAGCTTGACGAGCCGGCGCTCGCGCTCGCCCTGGTCCTTGATCTGCATCGCCTCGTTGCGCAGCGGCAGCATCCTCAGATCGAGCTCGCTGATCAGGATCACCGAGTCGTTCACGATCGCGGCGACGCGATCGACGATGACCTTCTTGCCGACGTTGGTCGACGCCGGCTTGGGCGTCTCGGCGCTCGCCACCATCGGGGCGAGCATCACCACCAGTATCCAAAGCTTCCGCACGGTCATCAGACCGGGCAGGTGAGGCGAAGGGTTGCCTCTAGCGCAACTTGATGTCGATGTAGGCCTTCTTGCGGAGCTCTTCGAGCCAGGTCTGGGTCTGCTTGTCCATCTCGCGCCGGCGCAGGTCGCGGGTCAGCTGCTCCTTCATGTCGGCGAACGGCTTGAGCTCGGACTTCTTGACCTCGCTCACCATGAAGACGTGGAGGCCCTGGGGGCCCGGGATCGGGCCGCGTACGTCGCCCTTCTCCATCGCGAACACGACCGGCTCCCACTCGGGGTTGGCCATGCTGCCGCGCTGAAACCACCCGAGCACACCGCCGGTGTTCTTGGTGCTGTCGTCCTCGGAGACATCGGAGGCGACCTTCGCGAACTCCTCGCCGCCCTTGACGCGGGCGATCGCCTTGGCGGCCTTGTCCTTGCCTTCGCCGAGCTGTTGCTCGGTCGGGTGCTCGGGCAGCTTGAACAGCATGTGCGAGAGGCTCACCGCGCTGACCGACTCGCTACGGCGCTGCATCTGATCGTACCGCGCGCGGACATCTTCGTCGGTGACCGACACCTTCGGCGCGACGAGCTGGTTCTGGGCGCGGAGCCGGAGCAGCTGGCGGCGCAGCTCGGTCTTGTAGTTGGCGATGTTGTAGCCCTGGGCGGCGAGCACCTGCGCGAGCCCGGCGTCGTCGAGGTTGTTCTGCTGCTTGATCTCGTCGAGCGCGGCCTGGACCTCGCTCGCCTCGACCTCGACCTTCGCGGCCTCGGCGGCCTGGACGATGAGCTCCTCGTTGACCATCTCGTCGAGGACCTGGCTCGCGAGCTTCGCGAGCCGGCGCTCGCGCTCCTTCAGATCGGCGATCTGCATCGCCTCGGTGCGCACCGGCACCATGCGTGCGTCGAGCTCGCTCGCGAGCACGATCGCGTCGTTGACGATCGCGACCACGCGCTCGACGACGACCTTCTTGCCCGCGTTCGGTGACTTCGTCTTCGGTTCCTTCTTCGGCGTCTCCTTGGGCGTTTCCTTCGGAGCATCTTCGTCGGCGGCGACCGGCCTTGGGACTACCGTGACCGCGAGCAGCGCCGTCACGACAACGAGCAAGAATCGCTTCACGGCTTGCCTCCCGGGACGGTGGGCGCCGCCGGTGGTGGTGGATTGAGCGGAGTCGGGGGTGCGAGCGAGCCGGGTGGCGGAGCGATGTCGTGGCCGTGCCCATCGTCGCTCGCCGCCGAGGTGTCGATGCGGACCTTCGCCAGGTTCGCCTCGTTGATCTCGATCTTGGTCTTCGCGCGCAGGCCGTCGACGAAGTCCTTCTGCGCCTGCAGCCGCTTCTCGCGGAACAGCTTGTTGCGGATCTGCGGCTTCGCGTCCTCGAAGCCCTTCGTCACCGACTTGCGACGCCCGGTCTGCTTGAGCACGTAGTAGGTGCCATTGCCGGCATCGATCGCGGTCGAGACGTCACCGGTGTTGAACAGCTGGAACGCGCCCTTCACGACGTTCGCGGGCACTTCCTTCGTCGTGGTGTCGAAGTAGCGCAGGTCGCCACCGCGGAGCTTGGTGTCCTCGTCGGCGGAGTACTTCATCACGAGATCGCGAAAGCCCTTGTTCGTCTTGCCGGCATCGCCGCGCGCCTCGAGGGCAACGCGATCGGCCTGCGCCTTGTTCTTCACGATGATCGCCGAGACGCGAACCTCCTCGGGCTTGACGTACTCGGCGACGTTGGCGTCGTAGTACGCCTTCATCTCTGCATCGGCGACGGTATCTGCGGTGACCTTGGCGTCGAACTCGTCGCGCATCAGCTTCTGGATCATCACCTGCTTCATCGTGCGGACGACCTCGGGATCCTTGTCGAGGCCGCGGCGATACGCTTCCTTGGCGAGCACCTCGAACCGCACGAGCGAGTCGAGGAACTCCTTCTTCTGCTCGAGCGACGTGTAGCGCGCGCGGATGTACGGCGACTGGCGGTTGATGCGCTCCTGAAACTCGCCGAGCGTGATCGTGATGTCGTCGATCTTGGCGAGCGGGGTCTTCAACTCCTCGGCGCTCTGGGCCGGTGCGCCGGGTGCCGGTGCCGATTTCGAGGGCACTTCGCGAGGGGCCTCCTCGTCGTTCTTCTGGCAGCCGAAAGTGAAGAGGAAGGTGAGTGCGATCGCGGGAACCCGAATCATCACGATAGGTTCAGGTAGCACGAGCGAGCGCGTCCAACAAGGCTCGTCTTGCCCCTGCGGCCCCTCCGGGTGAGGGAGGCGCGATCGCGAACCGGCCATCCGGCAACTTGCGGAAGCCGGCCGCGATGACCGGTTGCAGCATCGGGCTTCCGTCTGGGAGTGCGATCGCGACACGGGCGCTCGAGATCTCGAGCGCCAGCGCGCCCATGCTCCGTGCGATCGCCTTCACGCCCATCAGCTCCCCGAGCAGGACCACGTCGCCGGGCCACGGGCCGTAGCGATCCGAAATCTCCGCCATCACCTGGGCCAGGTCGTCGTCGGTCTCGACCGCCGAGAGCCGCTTGTACAGCTCGAGCCGCTGGCCGGGATCGGGGACGTAGTCGTCCGGGATGAACCCGGGCGTCTCGATCGACAGCTCGGGATCGACCTCGCTGTGGATCGGCTTGCCGCCGAGCTCGGCGACGGCGCGCTCGAGCATGTGCACGTACTGATCGAAGCCGACCGCCGCGATCGAGCCCGACTGCTTCGCGCCGAGCAGCTCCCCACCCCCCCGGATCTCGAGGTCCTGCGACGCGATCTGGAAGCCTGCACCGAGCTCGGTGAACCGCTGCAGCGTCTCGAGCCGGCGGCGGGCCTCCTCGGTGATGTGCTCGGGTTCCGGCACCAGGAGGTAGCAATACGCGCGGTCCTTGCTGCGGCCGATCCGACCGCGAAGCTGATAGAGCTGCGCGAGGCCGAACGCATCGGCGCGGGCGATGAACATCGTGTTCGCGCTCGGGATGTCGAGCCCGCTCTCGACGATCGTCGTCGCGACGAGGATGTCGAGCTCGCCATGGACGAACTTCACCATCACCTTCTCGAGCTCCTCCGCCGACAGGCTGCCGTGGCCGATGCCGACGCGCGCCGACGGTACGAGGCCCTGCACGTATGCGGCCCACTGGTCGATCGTGCGGTTGTCATCGCGCGGCGCGATCCGCTTCTGCGGGCGCGCATCGCCTGGCAGCCGTGGATCCGGGGCGCGCAGCGGCATGGTGCCGATCGTCGGCGTGATGAAGAAGACCTGCCCGCCGCGGCCGAGCTCGCGCTCGATCGCCTCGCGGATCGTGGTGTCGTCGACGCGCGACACGAACGTGCGCACCGCCCGCCGGTCGGCCGGCGGCGTCGCGATGATCGAGAGGTCGCGCAGGTTCGCCATCGCGAGGTGCAGCGTGCGCGGGATCGGGGTCGCGGTCAGCGTGAGCACGTCGATCTGCGTGCGCGTCTTCTTGATCTTCTCCTTGTGGGCGACGCCGAACCGCTGTTCCTCGTCGATCACGAGCAGCCCGAGGTCCTTGAACCGCACGTCGGCCGAGAGCACGCGATGCGTCCCGACCACGACGTCGAGCTTGCCCTCGGCGAGCTGCTTCACGGTCTCGATCTGCTCGTGCTTGCTCTGAAACCGCGACAGCTTGCCGAGGTTCACGGGGAACCCGTTGAACCGCTCGGTCATCGTGCGGAAGTGCTGCTCGACGAGCACGGTGGTCGGCGCGAGGATGCACGCCTGCTTGCCGCCCGTCACGGCACGGAAGATCGCCCGCAGCGCGACCTCGGTCTTGCCGTAGCCGACATCGCCGCAGACCAGCCGGTCCATCGCGCGCGGGGCCTCCATGTCTGCGAGGACGGCCTCGATCGCGGCGGCCTGATCCGGCGTCTCGTCGAACGGAAACGTCGCCTCGAGCTCGCGGAAGCTGTCGTCGGCGGGCGGAAACCGATGCCCCGGTAGCGCGGCGCGCTGCGCGTAGAGCTGCAGCAGCTCCTCGGCGAGGGCCTGGATGTGGCGCGCGACCTTCGACCTCGTCGCGAGCCACGTGACGCCGCCGAGCTTGTCGAGCTTCGGCGCGTGGCCCTCGGCCCCGACGTAGCGCTGGACCTCGCCGAGCCGATACACCGGCAGGTAGAGCGTGCCGCCGTCGTACTCGAGCTTCAGCGTCTCGATCTTGTACGGAGTCTCGCTCGCTCGGTCGGACGGCCTCGCGAGCCTTTGGTCATTCGGCCCGCCCGACACCGCGAGTCGCTCGAGCCCGCAGTAGCGCCCGACGCCGTGCCGCTGGTGCACGAGGTAGTCGCCCGCCTCGAGCTGCGAGAAGTCACTGACGCCTCCGAGCAGCGCGTCCTTCGCGCGCTTCTGCTGGGCCCTTACGTGATGCGTGCGCTGACCGAAGATGTCGGCGGCGGTGACCACGGCGACGCCGTCTTTCGGCGAGGCGAATCCGTGCGCGGGTGCACCCGGGACGATCGTCACGCCGGCGGTGGCGGTCGGTCGCTCGCCGGCCGCGGCCACGCGCACGTCGATGCCGCGCGCCGACAGCACTCCGAGCAGGCGATCGGTGCGGCCCTGCGAGTCGGAGGCGATCGCGACGCGCATGCCGAGCTTGCGCCACTTCGCGAGCGCGTCGAGCAGCGGTTGCGCGTGCTCGGTGTCCCCATACGTCCGCGCGTGATCGAGCTCCTGCTTGAGGACCCGCAGGTCGTCGATCTCGACGCGGAGGTGCGTGCCCGGCTCGACGAGCTCGAGGATCGGTAGATCGATCCGGCGCTGCGCGGTGAACGCGCCTGCTTCGCCGGCCGTGACGAAGTGCGCGGCCGGTGGATACACGAGCGGCTTGTGGCCGGAGGACGCGTCCGCCTGGCGGCCCGTGTACCGCGCCTCGGCATCGACCCATGCATCGACGACCACGCGCTTGCACGCGGCCGGATCGACCACGAGCCACCGCGCCTCGGGCGAGATGTATGCGGCCGGCGCGACCATGACGTCGTGAAACGCCGGCGTCAGCCCCTCGATCCCGACGAAGACTTCACCGGCCTCGAGCTGCTCGATCAGCCGGCGCGCGGCCTTCGTCGGATGCGCGATCTCGTCGGCATACTCGCGCAGTCGCGTCCGGACGTCGCGCGCACCGGTCGAGATGGTCTCGCGCACCGGATGGAGGTGCACCCACTCGATCGGACGCAACGTGCGCTGCGACTCGGCCTCGAACCAGCGCAGCGATTCGACCTCGTCGCCGAACAGCTCGATCCGCACGGGATGCGGCGCGAGCGGAGCGTAGAGATCGATCACGCCACCGCGGATCGCGAACGTGCCGGGCTCGTCGACGACCGGCGAGCGCGCCCAGCCGGCCGCGATCAGGAGCGCCGCGACCTCGTCGCGATCGATCGTCTCGCCGAGCCGGATCGTGCGGCCTCGCGAGGCCAGCTCCTCGGGAGCCAGTGTCTTGCGCACCAGCGCCTCGGCCGAGGTCACCACGATGCGCGGTCGCAGCGCCGGCTGCGTCAATCGATACAGCGTGGCGACGCGCTCCACGATGCCGTCGCGGTCCGGCGAGAGATCCGCGTAGGGCGAGATGTCGATGCCCGGCAGGACCGCGATCTCGTCGAGCGTCGCCGCCGGATCGTGCGCGCCTCCCCAGAAGAAGCGGATGTCGGTCTCGAGCCGGCGAGCCGCCTCGTCGTCGGGCGCGACCACGACCACGAGCTGCGCGTCCCGCTCCGCGAGCTGGGCCGCGAGCCACGCCGCCCATCCGGGCGTCGATCCGTGGACCGCGATCGCGCCCTCGGTGAGCGCTTGCTCGAGCTCGGGCCGCATGGCCGGCGCACCCTAGCACCTCGGGGATGTGCGGGTTGCCACGGGTCGGGTGAGGTCCGCGCCGTGAAATGCCGGATTGCGCCTGCGATCCTTTGCGGCGGTTGGCAGGCGACTCGCGATACCCTCGGTGCGATGCGGATCGTCCTCGTTTCACTTGCACTGACCCTGGCCGCGTGCGGCACGTACAACACCAACCGAGCCGCGCTGGTTCCTCGCGCCACGCCACGGATGACCACCGGTCAGCCGATGACCACGCGAGGTCAGCTCAGCGTCGGTGCGTCCAGCGTCACGCACTTCAGCGATCCCGAGGTAGGGGATCCGAACGCGGGCGTCGAGATTCCAGGCACGCAGCTGCACGGCGATCTGCGGGGACGGATCAACGAGCGATTCTCGTTCGGGCTGATCTACGAGAACGGCCTCGACAAGGGCGCGGCGCAGCTCAAGAGCACGCAACCGCCGGTCGACGGCGGCAACGTACAGGGGTACGGCTTCACGGCCGACTACGCGATCCCGACCGGCGATCCGAAATTCCATATCGGCGTGGGGCTCGACGCGATGGTGTGGAGCGTGCCGTACGTCGAGTACCTCACGTGTGCCGCGGGCGAGACCTGCTTTCCGTTCATGATCCAGGACGAGGGTAGCGACCTGGTCGAGACCTTCGCCGCGTCGATCACGCCGAGCTATCGCCTCGACGACAGCGTGACGCTGTTCGGCGGTCTCACCGTGCGCCAGCACCCGACGATCCAGCAGAAGGGAACAGAGCAGGATCCGCTGTTTCAGGACACCGAGGTCGAGTCGGGCCCCGCGAACTACATCGTCTCGGGAGGCGCCGAGGTCGCGTTCGCCGATGGCGGCATCCTCGCATCGGCGGTCGTGTACTACGACGTGTCGCGCGATCCCGTGAAGTACCGGCCGGGCCTCGCCCTCATGCTCACGTTGCCGTTCGGTAAGGTGAAGCCGCCCGCTCCAGCTACCGTGCTCGTACCGGTCGGTCCGCCTCCCGGCTATCCACAACCCTATCCGCAGCCGGTGTATCCGCCGCAGCCGGTGTATCCGCCGCAGCCGGTGTATCCCGCGCAGCCGGTGTATCCCGCGCCACCTCCGGTTCCCGCGCCCGAGCCCGCGCCGCAGCCGTAGGTCGGTTACGGCGGAGAGGCCTGGGAGCCGCGCGGGTCTCGTGCGATCGTTGGTCGCGATGGGGAAGGGTCTTGTGGACTTCAAGCAGCTCGCCACGGACTTCACCACCGCGCTGGTCGCACGCGACTTCACGGCCGCGCACGCGATGACGACGCGGTCCTTTCAGGCCGCGACGAGCACTGCCGCGATGCGAGATCGGTTCGACGACATGGTCCGGTCGATCGAGCCGATCGGCGCGAGCCAGGTGACCGAGACGATGGAGATCTGGTCCACCAAGCAGGCTGGGGACGTCGGCTGGGCGTACGTCGCGATCGACGGTCATGGCTGGGGGGAGGCCCTGACGGTCATCATCACGCGCGAGGACGGTGCGCTGCGGATCCGGGATGTCGAGTGGGGGCGGCCGTAGGCTTGGTCCTCGGTCCCATTGCTGGGGCGGTTCACAAGCGCCGGGACGTGTCGTCGCGCAGTTCGCTTCGGACGAGCTTCCGCTCAGCGACCTGGAGCGCTTCGCGCCCGAGGCGTTGCCGGATGTCGCGCCCTTTGTGGCGGCGTTGCGGTCGCCTTGCGTATGACCCGCGCCGCCGGGTGGATTTCGAGGTGCCGTGCGGACCGACAACCCGGGACGGTGCAGCGATGGTGGTCGCGCGCGAAGACGTGCTTGCGGATGCGCGGGGTCACGCTCGACGTGGTTCGTGCAGGCATCTCGGCGTCGAGATCGCCGATGAAGTCCGCGTCGCAACGTGCGTGGTCGACGGTCGCAGCGTCTACTTCGACGTCGCGGCCCGCGCCGGTCTGCCAGCTCCGCTTGCACTCCTTGCACGTGCTGATCGAGATCTGGTGGGCCGGCCTGGTGGGCGTGTCCGTCGTCGCGGGTGCAAATACGGATCGGCAGAGCGCCTGCAGGAATTCGTCGTCGGTGACGCGCTCGCCGCGCTCGTTCTCGAGAACCGCGTCTGCCGTGTCTCATCCTTCGCTTCGAGAAGCACCTTGGCCTGGCCCACGTCCACGCGCGCGATCGCACGACCCCGAGGCGGTCCCCCCGCGCGTGACCCGCACCGACCGACGAGACGCCGAGCCGCTGGCGGCGACCCGCGACGCGGAGGACGCAGGGTCGGTCACGCTCTCCGAGGACGAAGAGAGCCCTGACGCTCCGGACCGGCAGCGTGCACGGAGCGCCCACGCTCCCCGCATCTCGAGGCGCGAGGCGTTTCCGAACGTTCTAATACCAGGCGCAGCGATCGTCGAAGAGGAGCGCCTGGACCACGACGAGCTCGCACGGCGCCGGCTCGAACGTATCGAGCGCGACGGCCTCGCGCACACAGCGAGCGCACGAGAACCCCACCGGGAACTGCTGGCTCCAAGCGGGTCCGGTCGCGCCCGGGGTCTTGAAGATGACGGCATGGTTGATCGACAAGCCGATGAGCAGTGGCTGTTGCTCGACGACACCGTCGGGGATGGTGGCGAGACCCGGGAGCAGGCCGATCAACGCCACGCCGATCCCATCGGAGTTGATCGCGTCCGGCGGCGGCTCGGTCTCGAACGACAGGTCGAACTGGTTTGCGACCGTGGTGCCGTCCCCGAGCTTGTAGAAGTAGACGGGCGAGGCGGAGGACACGACGAACAGCCCGACCGTGCTGGCGTTCTGGTCGTGGTCGGCGACCTCGCCGACGAAGCCAAACTCCTCGGTGAGCTCGGTTCCACACGCGCATAGCACGATCGCGAGGACCCCGAACCGCATGCCGCATCATAGCTTCGAGCGGCGCGAAGCGAGGTGATCTTGTACGCTCGAGACAATGCGGCACCATCTGCTCGGCGTGGCCATCGTGCTGTTCGCCGGTAACGCCCACGCCGAATCGAGCGCGCTGGACAAGCTCCTCGCACGGACCGACCAGGTGGCGAGAGAGGTCTCGAAGATCCGGGGGCTCCCGCTCAAGAAGTCGATCCCGAACGAGGTGGTCGATCGCGACGAGCTGCGCAGGCGGCTGCTGGTGATGGCCGCCGACGAGAAGACCAAGCTCGAGACCGCCGCGGAAGGGCTCGCGCTCGCACGCTGGGGGATGATCCCGCTCGCGACGAGCTACGAGAACCTGCTGATCGATCTGCTGACCGAACAGATCGCGGGCTACTACGATCCCGAAACGAAGAAGCTCACGATCTCGAAGTCCGCCGGTGACGATCCGGCGTGGGCCGAGCTCGTGCTCGCACACGAGCTCGATCACGGATTGCAGGACCAGGCGTTCGATCTGAAGAAGTTCGAGGTCGTGCCCGACACCGAGGATGATTCGTCGACGGCGCGGCGCGCGCTCGTCGAGGGTGACGGCATCGCGCTGATGATCGAGGTGATGCTGTCGCGCCAGGGAAACGCGGTGCCGTGGTCGAACCCGCTGATCGCCGACGCGATCGAGAAGTCGATGACCGTCCCGGGCAACGACGGGATCGACAAGGCCCCGCTCGCGATCCGCGAGGCGATGATCTTTCCGTACCGTGCCGGGTTCGCGTTCGTCGCGGCGCTGCGCAGGCGCAATCCGTGGAGCGCGGTCGACGCCGCGTTCGCGAGGCCTCCGAAGTCGACCGAGCAGATCATGCACCCGGAGCGTTACTTCACCGACGACCAGCCGATCCCGATCGAGCTCGACGCACCGACGTCGCTGCGTGGTTACTCGATCATGCAGGCGACCGTGTGGGGCGAGCTCGGGTTCTCGCTGTTCCTGCGAAGCCACGACCTCGACCCGGCGACCGCAGCGACGGCCGCGGCGGGGTGGGGAGGTGATCGCGCGATCGTGCTCGCACGCACGGGCGACAAGCGGCCTTCGAAGGCCGTCGCGATCTCGCGCTCCGAGTGGGACACCGAGGCCGACGCGCTCGAGGCGCACGAAGCCGCGGTCAAGGCGCTCGACCACGCGGTGACCGGTGCGGTGCTCGAGCACGCGCAGGGCCGCACGCGGTGGTTCGCCCTCGACGGCACGGTGTCGTGGGTCGAGCGCAAGGGTCCGTCGCTCGTGGTCGTGGTCGGCGCGCCGCTGTGGGCCGCCGACAAGCTGGGTACCGAGCTGTGGACCGCATCGCGGATCGCCGCGAAGCAGCCGTAGTCTAGCCGAGCAGGAAGCGCTCGAGCGCGACCAGGCGATCGACGTCGTGAACGTCGTCGCGCTGCAGCGGAACCTCGACGAGCAGCGAGGTGCTGCCGGCCGCGGCGAGCAGCTGGGCGATCGCGATGCGATCCGCGGCGGCGAGGTTCTCGAGCTCGGCGTGAGCGGTGCCGAGCGCCATCGTGGCCATGGTGCGCGTCGTCGCCGACAAGCCGAGCGCGGCCACGCCGGGATGTGCGGCGAGCGCGGCCTCGAGCTGTTGTGGCGTGACCTTGGGGAGCGGTCGCGACGGATGCACCTTGTTGACGACGAAGCCGACGAACGGCATGCCGGCGGTGACGAGCCGTTCGTGAAACGCGAGCGCTTCGCGGACCGCCATCGGTTCCGGGCTCGCGACGAGCACGAAGCCCACGCGCGGCTGGCGGAGCAACGCGAACGTCTCCTCCGCGCGCTTGCGAAAGCCGCCGAGGATGTCGTTGAACTCGGTGAAGAACACGCCGAGATCATCGATGAACTTGCTGCCCACGAACTTCGCGAGGCGCTTGAGCACGAACGCGCCGGTCTTGCCGACGAGTGACCACCGCGATCCACCCTCTCCCTGCAGCTTGCGAAACCAGTCGATCGCGGGCGAGTCGATCGCCTCGCTGAGCTTGCGTGGTGCGTCGAGGAAGTCGAGGGCGTGGGCCGTGGGTGGCGTGTCGACGACGATCAGGTCCCACTGACCGGTGCGATCGAAGTCGTGGAGCTTTGCCATCGCGGCGTACTCCTGCGCACCCGCGAGCGAGCCGGAGATCTGTGCGTAGACCGGATTTGCGAGGATGCGCTGGACCGCGGCCGGGTCCTTGGCGTGACGCGCGACGACCTCGTCGAACGCTTGCTTCTGATCGAGCATCATCGCGTGCAGCTCGCCCACCGCACTGGGCGCGTTGTAGCGCACGAGCGCCGGGTCGACCTGCTGGACCTCGTGTCCGAGCGATGCGAGGCCCAGCGAGTTCGCGAGGCGCCGCGCTGGATCGATCGTCAGCACGAGCGTCCGCTTGCCGCGCCGAGCCGCCGCGAGCGCGAGCGTGGCCGCCGTGGTGGTCTTGCCGACCCCGCCCGAGCCGACGCAGACCAGGATCCGCCGCTCGAGCAGGACATCGACCAGGCGTTCAGACACGGGTCCGTCGCGGATAGCACGCAAGCCCGGCTGGTGGCAACGCGCGGCGCGATGGTATGAGAGTGGCGGTGAAGCGCGAGCTCGTCGTCACCGCCAATGGGCGAGATCGATCGGTGATCGTCGACGGTCCTCTCGAGGATGGCCGGTTCCGCGTGACGATCGACGGCGCCGAGCGCCTCGTCGACGCACGTGCAGTCCGACCGGGCACGTGGTCACTCCTGATCGACGGCCGGAGCTTCGTCGTCGATCTCGATCCGCGCCGTAACGGGATCGCGGCGTCGGTCGGCGCGAGCGAGGCGCTCCTCCAGGTCGAGGACGCGCTGCACCGCCGGCTCGCGAATGCCGCCGGAACCCGGGCCGTCGTGCGTGGCGAGACGATCCGCGCACCGATCGCCGGCAAGGTCGTGAAGGTCCTCGTCGCCATCGGCGATCAGGTCGTGCCGGGTACGTCGGTGATCGTGCTCGAGGCGATGAAGATGGAGAACGAGCTCGTCGCCGAGCGCGGCGGGACGGTCACCGGAGTGCACAAGGCAGCGGGGCAGGCGGTCGATACCGGGGACCTGCTCGTCGAGCTGGTCTAACCGCCGAGCGATCCCCAGACCGCGTCGAGGTTCGCGGCCTCGAAGCGCTGCTTCGCGATCGGATCCCACGAGAACAGCCGGCCCCCGCGGG